>Ga0247843_1000739_pt1 | contig 74089 bp, 66 predicted proteins | sample LaCruzMarch2017__FD_192420 | JGI IMG/M metagenome (GOLD analysis project Ga0247843, IMG submission 192420) | Freshwater microbial communities from meromictic Lake La Cruz, Castile-La Mancha, Spain - LaCruzMarch2017_8m | ecosystem: Environmental > Aquatic > Freshwater > Lake | place: Spain...
GCGCAAAAGAATCGGCATTCTCGAAGGCGATGTCTTCTACGGTACGGCAAATCTTGGCCCCATCCACCGCTACAAACTGTAAACCATGTCCTGTCGAAAAGTGTCCACCATGTCTTGACAGCGAACAGAAGCGGGGGAAGCTAGGAGCCGCTCTCTGCGAGATGGTGCCCCTGCGCAGCGGGGGAACCGTGGGGGAGGGGGCGGACTTTAGTCCAAATTCGTTTCAGATCCAGCCAATTCTGAGTCCCGCATCTTGCACCGAAGCAGGAGCGCTTCTACCACTGCATCCGTCCCTTGGAAGACGCCAAACGACGAAACCCGCCACGTGACGATGCCACGTTCCAGCAGGTACGCATCGCGCTGCTTGTCTTTTCCAGCATCGTGGAAAGGACCGTCGATTTCGACGCAGAGCCGAAGTTCGGGCGAATAGAAATCCAGAACAAAGGGTCCAGCCGGATACTGGCGTCGAAACTTGTAACCAACCTGCTGTCGACGGATCCGGTGCCAGAGGGCGCGCTCCATTGCGGTCATTTCCCGCCGCAGATTTCTCGCCCGATTAACTGCCGATGGTGAATCGTTTCGGACGCTCATTTTTGTTATTTTAGCCTTCCCTCAGCTTTACGTGGCAATAATTTCATCGTATTTAAGAACCCCCTCCCCCACGGTTCCCCCTTTCATGGGGAACCATCTTCCGGAGTGTGCCGACTGAGTTTTCCGAGATGGCAGCCATGCGAAGCGGGGGAAGCGAGGAGCCGCTCTCTCCGAGATGGTGCCCCTGCGCAGCGGGGGAACCATCTTCCGGAAAGGAACGCCCGTTAGCGGCGGGGGCCGACCGAACTCAGGTCGATCGGGCGGAAGCCAAGGCGGAAGACCTCGGAGTTTTTCGGCGGGAGGCCAACTTTCGTCAGCTTCACCGAGACAAATCGCCCCGTGCCGTCATCGCCAAACGGAAGGTCCGTCGCCGGAGCCGCGTACAACATCCCGGTCATCGAGACCGCCCGTTTGAGCCAGCTATTCACCACAAGTGGGGCATCGCCAGGGCCAACCACCACCAGGTTTCGCTCAAATCGGATCGGACCTTGCTGGTCGTCTCGCTGGCGAATCAGTTGCCCCTCGCGCTTCGCGAAGGCAAAGATGTTGTTTCGAATCAGATTGTTCCCGCCGTAGTGAATGTGGAAACCGCCCGTTTTCGTGTTCGTCACGACGTTGTTTTCGACCGTCCAGCCGGTCGAACCTTCGTCCAAATAGACTCCCCAGCCGCCGTAACCGCGCGCCTGAACATTATCAATCCGGTTGTTGTAGATGCGGCTGCCGGGCTGCTGGCCCAGAACGTAGATTCCGCCCATGTCGGAAAGCTGGCCTTGCCCGATGTCGCGGATGTCGTTGAAGGCGATCTCGTTGTTCTTCGCCGGCGTGTCCTTAAAGCCCCAATCCCAGCCCATCGAAATTCCGGTGTAGAAGAAATCGCGGATTCGGTTATGAACAATCCGGTTGTCGCCGCTCAGGCCGGCCCAAACGCCTTCGCCGGCGGCAAACAGTCGCCCGCCACCCTCGATGACGTTGTCGGTGACCACCGTGCCGAGCGTGCCGTCGCCGAGTTTTACGCCCCCGGCACCAAGATCGGTCAGCCGCGATCGCTCGATTCGGCAGTTTCGCGACGCCCCCAGGATTTCGACACCGTAGTTGCCAATGCCATTGATTTGGCAGCGTTTCAGCGCCGCGGCTTCGCAATCCGCAAACTGCACCGCGCCCGGAACCCCGAAGGCGGCCTGAATATCACCTGACTTACCATCCGGCAGGGTGTATTCCGAATGCGCAAATCGCAAGTTCGCGAAAGTCACGTTCTTCGCCCCCCGAACCTTAAGGAGAACCGGCAACTGGGACGCCAACGCAACGAAACCCTCCGGCCGTTCGCCCGGCTTCGGAAGGTAGTAAAGCGTGCTACTAGCACGGTCAAGGTACCACTGACCGGGCGTATCCAAGGCCTCCGCCACGTTCTCGACCACGTACGCGCTCGCGCCGGGATTGTAGTCGTTAGTTAGCTTGAAGACGCTCCGCTTCGTGAACTTCACTAGGTTGCTGGATTCATCCACGCTCGCAAGCGGCAAGCGCGACGTGACCCAAAGATGGTGGGCGACCAGCTCGACATCGCCCAAGTTGCGCCAGTTTGCCTTGAGGTCACCCGGCTTGAAGCGCGCCGCGTCTTGACCAGAGTCCCACCCGGCCTTGGCATCCGATTCGGAAGCCAACCCGGCAAGCTCCAGAAATCCGGTCTTCGGCAGACGTGTTCGCGGCGCGCGGACCTCGCTCTTGCCCACGAAAAGCTGCCGGAAATTCCAACCAGCGGGAACCTCGGTCGCCCAAACGTCGCGCCCGTTGAATTGAGTCGGTCGCCAACCCGTTAGTTCTTTTGCGCCGCTGATGGTTGCCGGGCCAACGAACCGAACGCCGCTTGCTTCCGGCCCAAGATCAATCGTCTGGTCGATGCGAAACGTGCCGCGCAGGCGAACGACGATCTCGGGCCGCTGGGCTCCGGTCGGAATCTCTTTCAGCCGCGCCTGCAACCGCGAAAACGTCTGGATCGGCGCCCGCGACGTCCCCGAGTTCGAATCCCGGCCGCTGGGCGAAACGAAGATGGTGATCGGGGTCAACGCAAGCAGCACCGCAAACATACACCTATGATAAGCCTCGCGGGTCTGGATTAGTTGAAATGCGGGAGATTCAGATACCGCTGGTATGGACCGATCTCCGTTTCGTAGGGAGCCGCAAAAGATTTGAAGATTTGGCCGATGTGGTAGAGATCGTGCGCCACCCAAGTAGAAAGCAGTTGCCCTACGGTACAGGTTCCGGCGGCGTTCACGGTCTGCAAGTCAGCTTCCGTTAGGTTGAGATCTCGTAACTGCTGAATCGCGGTCGCCCGCAGGGCTTCGAACTCGTCGAGAAGCATGTCTAGGGTTCGGCTCGCCAAAAGTGTCGCTTCCGAGACGGTTTCGTCCGTGCCTGCCACATAGTTAGGGTCGAGAATCTTGCGGGTGCGGTCGATCCAAGTCCCGTAGCCCTCGCACAGCACGAGGTGGGCCACCGCCTCGCGGGGGCTACAGACATCCGCAGCATGGCGGCGGTCCAGCCAGTCATCCGGCCGCCCCGCCACGACCGCTCGAAGCAAGTTGGGCGTGAGGGAGAGTGGTTGCGTGAATTGGGTGATGTCGGCGGCGGCCATTGCCTATTCTGTCCGACCGGCAATCTGCGAAAATAGGGCGATGTTCACCGCCGATCAGCTCGCCGCCTTCGCCAAGGATGGCTTCTTCGCCGTCCCGCACTTCTTCGATGCCGCCGAGGCGCGGGTGTTGCAATCCGAAATTGAGCGGCTAAAAGCGGAAGGTCTTTTGCGAAATGTGGCCACCGAAGGCGACGGCGTGACTTACTCCGCGACGAAGCGGAACCTGCAGCTTTGCCCGGCGACCCCGCACTCCGCGCCGTTTCGGGCGTTGCCCTTCGCCGAGAAAGTGGTCGCCGCCATCTCGCAACTCATCGGCGATCCGGCGCGCATTCGGCTCGACCAGGTTTTTCTTAAGCCTGCGGGCGACGGCGCGGGGACGAATTGGCACCAAGACAACGCCTACTTCCGCGTCGCCGACCCAATGCGCGGCGTTGCGATGTGGATTGCCGTGCACGACGCAACGATCTCGAACGGAACGATGCACCTGCTTCCGGGCCTGCAGCATGAGCAGCTAGAGCATCAGCGCGACCCGGATAGCGACCACCACATCCGCTGCTTTCCGGATACTACAAACGAAGTCGCTTGCGAGCTGGCCGCCGGCGGGGTCGTGTTCTTTGCGTACGGCACGCCGCATTGCACCAAGGGGAACTCGACCGGCACCGACCGCGCCGGGCTGGCGTATCACTTTTTCCACGCCGAATACCCGTCGCAGGACGGCTTTCCGACCGACCTTCCGTACATCACCGGTGAGCTGGCGGACGGCGGTTTGGCTCAGCTCGGCGAAGATCAGCGGGGCCGCTGGGCCGCCTTCTGCGCTTAACGGGGATACTGCCTAACCATGCTTTCCCTGCTCGCCGCCCTGCTTCTCCCGACGCCGCTCAAAGACTTGCTGGGCGATGTGACGTCTGCGACCAGCTATCGCTACAACCTGAAGGACGCCGACGGTCGCGGCATGGACTGCCTGGAAGTGAGCCAAGCCGCCGGCGCGCGCGACTTCCTGGGCGTGTACCACTCGCTGGAAGGCGGCTTCTTTCGGCTGTACGTTGCCCAGTCGAAGGACCTGCTAGATTGGCGGCCAAGGGTGAAGATTGACGACCGCGCCTCGCAAGGATCCTTGCAGCAAGTTGGCGGAAAGTTCTTGCTGGCGTACGAAGTCGATCGCACCCCGGGCAACTTCATACGGCTGCGGCTTTATCCGTCGCGAGCGGCATTGGAGGCTGGGAATCACGAGCGGCAGGTGGACCTCCCGGCGCAGCTTTCGCAACTCGCCGAGGGCACGCCGAGCTTTGTTTCGGCCGACGTCGCCACCGGGAACATCGCGCTGCACTTCCATTTTCTGTCGGAGACCGGCGTCGACCGGACCTCCGAAGGGACGCTGACGAACTGGTCAAAATGGACATCGAAGCCGCGCGCCGACCTTAACTCGGCGTTAGACAAAGTCGGCGCGAGAGGAAATTTTGGCGACCGCACGCCGTTTACGTATCGCGGGAAGCGCTATGAACTGCAGGAAGTGCAGTTTGGCAAATACGACTGGTACTCCTGGCGCGTGTTTCTGCACGACCTGGGGGCCGGCACGATCTCGCGCCTGGTGGTTCGGACTCACGGTGGATCGAACTCGTTTGCCAACCCGAACGTGCGGTTTCTGACCCTGCCGAACGGGAAACCCGGCCTCGTGCAAACGCTCTTCATCCCCAGCGAGGGCTCGGCCCCCAGCGAAGCCGGCTGCCTGATCTTCACGAAAGAAGTCGCTGATTAGTCGCGGCCTAGTCCTCTCTTCACGATCAGCCGTTAGTGGCCTGTTAGACGACGTAGGAGGGAGGTTGGACTTTTCATGCCGAGCCTGTGTTGCTCGTCAACTAGACGTGGCAAGGACATCGAACATCAAGACAATGCACCCGATCCACTGCTTCAAATTGTGCTCGGCAAGTGCCGGATCGACCAATGGGGTGTCCCCATGGGCGACGTACTTGTTTCGGAACTCGTTGACCTCCGACAGCTCTTCATACACGTATTGAAGCTGATCGTCATTGAAGCGGACGCGCACCAGGTCCCACAGCGGTAACCCGGTGATTGAACTGTATTTTTGATTCCAGGCGAAATCAAGCGTAAAGAGTAGATTGCCTAGCAGGTTTGACCGGCCGCGATCTACGATGTTGCGTTTAAGTTTTCGGGCCTGATCCTTTAGCAGCCTGGCAAGACCCTCGTTCAAGTCTCCCAGGTAGGGATTGAAGAAGGACCCGTGGTCCCTTGGATCCTGAGGGAAGCCGCTTTGAAGATTCTTCACAAGGATCTCCCCGCTAAAGTTCTCCAAAACCTCGAAGAGAATTTGAAAAGCCGCACCGTACCGTGCGCTTTGCATTCGCTTATCATAGTCAAGCTGATTGATCGACTGCTTCACGATCACCTTAACGGAAGCCGGTAGGGATTCAATATCGAGGTCTCCAAGGAAGTCGTTTGCCTTCTTGGACCTTACCTCTGCCGAGGTGGCGTCGAAGGGAAGGGCAAGCTGAGACGTTTTCAGCGACTCAATCAGGGCCTTGCGCTTAGGTTCACAGGCTCGAACCAAAGCCTCCATAGCGGTTTCCGAGTTCTGATCGAAAAGGAATTGAGGGATGTAGGCGTATTCCCAGGTCACGGTCCCGGTCGAAGCCGCTTTGCACCACTCGATCGCCGCTTTGGCTTTGATACCGACGGTCGTGTCTTCTTGCCCTTTGGTCTCAACAAGGAAGAATTTCCCGGCCTTGGTCTTCACAAAGAAATCGGGCCAATAGAGCGAGGGCCGACCGCTTGCCGAAAGGTAGTCAATCGCAAGCTTTTGCGGCCCCGTGTTCTTCGCGAAAGACATTACATCTTCGCAGTCATCACAGAAGGCGGCAAACTCTGCCTCATAGCGGTTCGCGCATGCAACCAAGTTAAAGATCGTCCGGGTTGCCGGTTCGCAGGGCCGCTTGTTGCTTGAAGTAGCTTGGAACGGTCTCCAAGTCGAAAGCAAAGCCCCGTGATCCTGTTTCTTTCGTTTGGTCTCCTTGTTGGTTTGGCTTTTGATAAGCGGGGCAAACGTGGCTTCGATGTGTTCCCGAACGTCAAGGTCAGAAAGTCGGTGGTCAACTTCCCCGGCAAACAGGCTCACCTTGCGTTCAAAGAGGGTTTCTTCGATGAACTTCTGAATGAGAGGGGCGAGCGTCGAATGAGCACTCTGAAGGCGGCAAGCTTTTTCAAGCACCTTGACGAAAACCGACACCGCAGAATAGCCGTGAGCGAGAAGTCCCCGGTCGATTTCGTATGTCTTAACGATCTCGTCGGTGAAGAGCGTTCGCTCTTCGAACTTGATAGTTCCCGACTTGGGAGTTCCTACCGGCAGCCGAGTACTTGAAATGATGCTGAACTGCTTCTCGATGTCTGCAAACTTCAGCTCGTTCAGCGTAACCGTGGTCTCAATGGAATCAGAGACAAGCGGAATCTGAATATCAAGCTCTTCGGCCGATTTCTTCGGATCAACGAAGATCGCAACGGTCTGAGGCTTCGGCCCGTCAAGATCGACGATCCCAATATCAAGCCCTTCTTGTTCGAGCTCCTCCTCATAGAATTTTGTGAAGGCCGGATGCTCAACAACGGTGACCCGCTCGAACGGGGCATCAGGTCCGGGACGTTCCATCCGACGCAAGCCGCGTCCAAGCGTCTGCTCCGCAAGGATGTTTGACTTTGCCGAATAGGGCCGAAGCGGGACAATCGTGGTGACGTTTCGAACGTCCCAACCTTCCCGAAGCATCAAGACCGAAACCACGCAACGGTAAGGAGAATCGGACTTGTCCAGGTCAGCCGACCACCGGCGAATCTCCCTCAGGTCGTCATCTTTCAGCTTCGTCTCGCTGTAGACGAACTCTTTCCATTCCTGCTTTCCAGCCTTCCGCGTAACGATGCTTCCTGCAAGTCGCGTGTGTAGGTTCAAGACTTTGCCCTTCAGCAATGGGAATCGGTCGTCTGTGTTCAGCTTTGACGCAATTTCATTGGCCGCTTGAGCGGTCTCGCACATGACAAAGAGGATCGGCTTTCGAACCGCACTCCACTCTTCCCACATGTATTCGTATTGCTGATAGCCAAGAAGAAGGTGCGTTCGGAACTTCTCAAAAGCGTCCCCCGCCGCGTCATTCGTCTTGATTTCCTCGGATCGACCGATGACCGGGACTTTGACGATTCCCGCGTCTACCGCTTCGCCGAGCGGGAAGTCACTGATGATGTGCCGGAACAGGTCTCCATTGTTATGCTTCGGCGTGGCCGTAAAATCGGCTTGTAAAACAACGCCCTTGTTGCCCTTGGTAAGGCTCTGATGATGGATCGCAGCGATGGCCTCGTTCCATGCCGATTCCGGGTCATGAAGGTGGTGAGCTTCATCGTTCAGCACCATCACGGAGGGGTGATCCGAGATTCGGTTTCGAAGGACTTCACCGACTTTGAAGACTTGCTCCTTATTTACGTCCGGCCCGAGTAGGCCTGCCTTGGACTTTGGATTTTTCCCATCCGAATCCTTGCGGAAGAGCCGATGAACGTTCGTTAAGTAGATCGCCCCCCGGCAGCTTCCACCGCCGGTATCGTCCTTCATCACATAATGAACGTTGAAATCATCCCGAAATTCTGGCGGCAGAACTGGATCCTTCCTAAAGATCGAGCCACCTTCAAAGTCGTCTTTCAAACGCTCGAAGACAATGAGGTTCGGGGCAACGATCACAAAGTGACGCGGCAAGGGGGAATTAGCTTCGTAAAGGCTATGGAAGTAACTCCAAGCAATGAGCAGACTCATGCACTTGGTTTTTCCGGCCCCGGTCGCAAGCTTTGAGCAATACCGCGCCCATAGGTCTTCATCTGGCTTTACACTCGTGAAAGCCGTGTAAGCCGGGTGACCGTCCGGCATGATGGAACTGAACAGATCGCTGGGAATCAGATATTGCTTGATTTCAGCAAGCCAAATGATGCACTCGATGGCTTCCCGCTGGCAGTAGTGATACCGGAAGTCGTCGGCGTGCGCCGTCTCGAACCAGTGATTTAGAAGCGTCTTGGTTGTCTCGCTGGCCCCTTCATATCCCGAATGCCGCCAATCCGAAATTTGACCCCGAATGTAGGGCACAAGCGTTGCTCTTGAAGGTCTTCGGCCGGGCTTGATTCCTTCGCCTTTGACTCTATGCTTGTCCGGCTCCTCCCACGGCGCGTAAAGCGGCTGAAGGGCTTCGAAGGTTGTGCTGCTCAAACCAACACCCCGCTGCGGTTCCAAGGGGGTGAAATTTGCTTCAACAATTCAGCTTCCACCGTTCCGAAGTCGTCGGTTTCAAAAACCATGACGTGAATCGGGAAGCCCTGCACGGTTTTGCTGAGAACTTCCGCGTTGATTCGGCAAGTCGTTTCCGGCCCCCCGGAAAAACACATTCTTGGAGACACTAAACGGTAACCCGGCATAAATCTCTTTGAGATCGCTGAGGCTTTGCCAATATAGAAGACCTCGGTGCCCGAAACAAAGGCGTACACGCCAGGTCCCTTCGGCAAGTTCGGAACCGAGAATTTGCAGAACTCAAAGTCTCCATGCTTGTGAAGTGAAAGACCGTTTGGGTTCGTGAATCGATCCTGTGGCCGCAAGCGTTCGGGTAGCCCCGAACGGTCCTTAAGTAGAACAACCTCTCCCAGGTCCCGAAACTCAAGACCGCCGATCTTCAAAGTTTCACCTCAATCACCTTCGTTGTATCAATTCCAAAAACGTCGATGACCTTGACGCAAATTCTCTTTGTGCCGCCGCTCTCGTAGGTCCATTCAAGATCGGAGACGGTTTTCAATGATCGATCTTTGCGGGTCCGGTAGTCCTGCCAATGGTGCTCAAACGGCTTGTCTTCCCGGTACTCGAAATCCACCGCCCAGAAGTCAATGAAATCAAAGGGCGATTTGATGGCCCGTTCTTTGAGGGCTTCAAGCTCCTTGTCGGGCACCTCCGTCAGGGCCGGATAGAAGTTCGTGAGCTTCACATCAACAACCTTGTTCCCGTCAAGCGACTTGATCATCGGTTCGGCGTCAAGGGCCGCCGCGTCGAAGAATTGAACCGTGTCCCGGTTCGGCTCCATGATTTCGCGGGGGATGTATTTGAGAGTAATTTCGACTCCGGTTTCCGCCTCAACCCCATCGACCCTTCGCCGTAAGTCCATTTCGAACTCCCAGGCAAGGACAATCAGTTTCGGCTTGCTTCGGCTGCCAAACACGTTGCCATGATTCTGCCAGTCCTCTATCCCTTCGATCGCAGCGATGGTCTTTGCGACTTCGCGTAGTTCACTGATCGTGAAAATGCTGTCGATATTGTCAACATGAACGTAAGCGGCGCCTTTAGTGCCATGAATCAGCCCTGATGCAGGATTCTTTGATGGGGTAGCGCGAAAGAATCGGAGCACGGTCGCGCGGTGTTCTTCATTAGCTCCTTTGAGCCTCTCTGCTTGCCACCATTGCCGCTCGTATCTGCCAAGATTGTAAATGTCAAACGAACGATAAGGCATGCTGGCTTTACGCAGTTGCCGCTGAATCCCTATTAAACGTTTGCGCGTGGTGTGAATGGCGTAGCGGCCTAAGTCGCAACCTATCCACTTCCGACCCATTTCCTCTGCCACTGCCAATGTCGTACCAGAGCCACAAAAAAAGTCCGCTACAAGGTCCCCCTCATTGCTACTAGTTGCAATTATCCTTTCAAGTAGTTGCTTGGGTTTTTGTGTTGGATAGGAGGTTCGCTCCGCTTCGCTCCCACCGAGTCCGGCCAGGCTCCGCACGTCGTCCCAGACATCTTGTAATGGTCTGCCAGGCATCTCGTCAAGGTATCTCTTATACTTCGGGACAGTCCCCGGATTGGTCTGAACTATTCGACCCTCCGCAATAAGCTGCTGCATTTTTTCTCGGCTGTAACGCCAATATCGCTCTACTCCCATGACCTCATATTTCGGATTTCCCTTTGCTGCACCTCCGGGCCCCTGAATATTATCAAGCCAATACCGCCTTCCCGTCCCCGGCTCGATAAATTTGTAGTATTTGTCGATATAGTCCTTCTCGTATGGAGTGTATTGCTGGTTCCAAGTGTAGGACTCTGTTTTCGAGTATACAAGTAGCGTTTCGTGAATTCTTCCGAAATGGTTTGAGCCCTGCTTTGAATCTGAGTGGGCGTGCCCTCTCTTCCAAGCAATTTCATTCACAAATGAGTGGGATCCAAATACTTCGTTCAGTAAGAATCTAGCTAAATTGCTTACCTCCAGTCCAACGTGAACATATATCGTCCCGTCTGGACTTAGGAGATCGCGCATACAGCTCATCCGCTCATAGATGTACTGCGCGTAACTATCGAAACCCTGTCCCCAAATATCTCTATAAGCAACGGCTTCAATCAGAGACTGATCCTTGCCTAGCGACGCACCCTCTTCCCCAATGTCGAGCGGAAGTGTGAAATCCGCACCAACATCAAAAGGGGGGTCTATGTAGATGAGTTTGACCTTCCCACGGAATTCGTTCAGCAGCGCGACCAATGTTAGCTTGTTGTCACCCCATATCAATCGGTTCCGGAAGTCATCTCTATGCGCTGACTCCTGAAATGCTCCCTCATCAAAAAGCGTTCCTTGCTGGGCTTTTTCCCGGTCTCTCGGTTCGTCAATCGTTTCGACCTTTTGAAGCACCAAGGGGAAGGCCGGAAGCTGAACCTCTCGCCGCCGCCCGTATTCGTCGTACTTACCTTCCCAAACAAGCTCCGTCCTCATCCGACTCAGCGGATGAGGATTTTCCGGCCCCCAAGGTTTGCTCTGATCCATGTTCGTTCTTTTCAGTTTGCCATCCTCCGACGTCCTCCGTCTAAGAATCGAAGAAGAAAGCTTCTAAAACAGTTTCTCCCACCTCGCGAATTTCAGCAAGAAGGTAAAACCCCTGCCATGAACGTTCAAGCGGCGTTGAAGGGTCAATACCGGGCGGGGCTTGCCATGTTGCGGCAATGCATTGAAGTCTGCCCGGAGGATGTGTGGTCCGCCGGAATCCACCCCCGCACGCTTTGGCGCATCGCCTACCACGGCCTGTTCTACACGCACTTCTATCTGATGCCGGACCATCAAGCGATGACCCCGTGGGATCGCCACCATCGCCACGCGGTGGTGCTGTGGGAGGACGACGAATCGGGCGTTCCACCGGTCGAAACCTCGTATTCCCAGGCGGATCTGCTGGGATACGCCGACCACATTGCCGCCAACATCGACGCCTGGGTGGACGCGCTGGACCTGGGTTCCACCGAATCGGGCTTCCCTTGGTATCCGATTCCGAAGCTGGACCACCAGCTGGTGAACATCCGGCACCTGGGCACGCACGTCGGCCAACTGCAAGAAATCCTGATGGGCCACGGAATCGACACCGACTGGGCCGGAATTCGTTAACTTCGCGGCGGCGGCGCACCCAAAGTAATGGCATTGCTGATATAGTACGAGCAAGTTGGGGACCATGCTGCTTACACTTTTGCTCGCAAGCCAAGCTACGCAACTGGAACCGATTGACTTTCGGTCCGCTAGTCTCGCCACCGTTTGCGAAAAGCTGACGCGCACCAGCGCAAAACCATTGCGGGTAGAGGCGGCATTAGCGGATCGCAAACTCAGCATGCAATGCGGCTCCCTGCCGACGGAGACGATTCGGGAGCAAATCGCCGATTACCTCGGTGCTGAGTGGATTGAATCTAACAACTCCCTCACTCTGCAGCTGACGAAAGGTACAAAAAGAAAAGAGGCCGAAAGACGCGCGGAGCGGCGGTCAGCGGTGCGGCTGATGTTGGGCGAAACCTTTCGCCTCCTGGACTGGGCGGCGACGCAAGACGAAAAGACCATCCGGCTGGTGCAATCCGGAGATCGCAAGTACACCGGACCCAAGCTAACGAGGCTTTCCGCTGAGGAGCGCAATCAGTTCCTGATTCAGCGTCTCACGTTTCGAGTGGCCTCCCAAGCCTGTCAGCGGCTGAACGTGACGCTCGACGAGCTTCTTGCCGGACGCCAGCTCAACTTTCGGGACGTGCCGCCAACCCGAGAGACCGGGCCGACCGACGCGCCGCCCGCATTTTCCCTCATTCGTTTCAGCCCAGGAGCGAGAGAGTTGCGATTTGTCTGGGCCGAGAGCAATACATCGGATGTCGAAGACGTCATTCCTTTCGCCGCGACTCTTACACTGCCGGCCCCGAAGGAAGTTAATTGGGTACCGAGCGAACCGTCGGCTCTGAGTGCGTACCGCCTGGAAAACGAAATGCCGGAGAAAACGACCGTGCCGTACGGCGGTCAAGCCATGAGCCTTGCCGAACATGCGTGGCGCATTTTCAAGGCCTACGAAGTTCCCGTTATCGCAGATGGGTACCGGGTCGCGGTCAGCGGCACCCAGTTTCCGACGAACGGGATGCTTTCCGACTATCTCGCCCGATTGCGGCAGACATCGAAAGCGTATCCTTTCTCCCCGATTCTGGGCTGGAAGATGCACAAGGGGCTTCTCCAGATCCGCCACCACGACGAACTTGCCTTGCAGGAAACCGAAATCCCAGAGCGCCTTTTGGAGCCCATGGAGGCCGAGGCATCAAAAAGCGGTGCCCCCTCGCTGCAGTCCTACATTCGCATGGCGACGACGATCAACGACCGCCAACGCGAGTTTTTTGAAGCAAGAAGAAATTGTCTTGTTGCGTTTCCAACGGTCCCGCTTCGCCAGCATATTGCGCATCTCCGGTTTCTCGCCCAGCTTAGCCCGATGCAAGACCGGCTAGCCCGAGGCGAGGGGTTGATCCACACCAGTTTGACGCTGCCGCAAAAGCAGTCCTTTCAGGATGTGCTGGCGACTTCGATCACGTGCGGGATTGTCACAAAACCGTTTCTGGATTTGCTTTTGGATGGCAGCTCTAACTTCGATGACTACCTGTTTTCCTATAGCACCTCGGTCCAGGACGCCTTCGGCTCGAATTCCGAGCTCGTCGTTCCAGAGTCGAAAGATCTCACTCCTTCGCCGGGCACTTTCGTGAAGTTCTCGTTCTCGTCACCTGCCGACCAGCGGTTGATCACCGCGTTCACAATTCGCCAGCTCGGCAAGTAAAAACGCCGAGGTTCGTCAACGCTCGAGTTTTGCCAAGCTCGAATTAGCGGCGCGGGTTTTGCCCAGATACAGCAACCCGGCGATACGGTCGAGCTCCGGGCGGTTGGTGCTCTTCTTGCGCAGCTGATAGAGCCGAAGCGGCAGACGGAGGTCGCTCGGCGTGAATGCCACTTTCGCCTGACGCTGCGTTTCCTCCAAATCGCGGTACCCAAACTCCGAAGAAGGCTCAATCTGGGTGCCTTCGCCCCAGTCGTTCCACGTCGCCACCTGAACCGCCGCCGCCCCGGAACGAAGCCCCCGCGCCAGCGTCTCACGGTAGGTTTTTCCATTGTCGTCGGGAATCACCGGGAAGCTCTTCTGGGCGCCCGCCTGCTCATAAATGTCATCGAACCGGGGGTAAGCCGAGGCCACCCGAACCGGCCAATCGCGGGAATTCCGCTCAAAACGGTCGATCTGCGCAAGGCCAAGGCTCGGAATCGGCCAGTCGTACGCACCATCCGCCGATCCACGCCGGTCATGCAGCGTCAAGAACGTGACCGGCTTCCGGAAGGTCTTCAGCGCCGCCGACCACTGCTCGTCCGATAGATATTGCGGCCCAAAAACAAAGACGGTCGGCTTCCCCGCCAGCCGCAAGTACTGCCGGTCCGAGATCCAATTCTCATCTAGCCAGCGCAGCGCGGCGGCAACCTGCCCCGGCCCGGCCTCGGCGGTCAACTTGCCGTTCGTCACTTGGTGCTTCACCGACTGGTCCTCGTACACGACCCCAAACGAGAGCCCGGCGCGCTTGGCGGCGGCAAACAACCGGATCGTATTCCGGTGGATCATCGCGTAATCCCAAAAGTCGGCCGGGCCGTACCAGTCAGCGAGCACGCCGTCGAATCCGGCCAGCTTCATTTGCAACACCTGGCACTCCACCACGTCCGGATCGCCCGAATCGTACAGCCCGATGAGCGGGCGGAACTTCGAAGCGATCTCGGCGGGCGGCTTAAAGTGCCGCATCGTCCAGTGGTAGCCGTACTCTTTGCTAAACGGCGGGGCCTCAAACCACGGCATGACGTGCGCCAGCAGTTTTGGGCGCGTGACCGCGAAGACCAGAAGCGCCGAGATCACCACGACCCAAGCTTAGCCCGGATTAGGGCGCCTTGCCTCGCTTCTATCTGTGCCAATTGTCACAGTCTCGCCGCGATGACGCCTTTAGACTATGGCCGTCATGAAGCGATTCCTTTCCTCCCCCGTCGTCTTGTTATTGCTTGTTGCTGCCGCGACGCCAGCCGCCGGACAGTCCATCGCAATCATGGGCGGCAGCGCCGTCCCTGGCAAACTAGAAAATGTCCTTTCTCGACCAGATCGCAATCGACTGGCTTCGGAGCAAAGGTCTGCCTGCGAGACCTACTTTGAGAAGAAGAAGTGGCGGATCGCCGACAGCTTTGAAGTGGACCGGAATGTTGCTGGAGACGGTTGGGACATCGGTTTGTCGAACGTCGAGATTGGTGAGCAACTCCTAGCGTTTGGGAAGAAGCTCAACACTGACTATCTGATCTTTACCCAGGTCATTGACGCCTCTCGGTCAGACTATGCTAAACCAACAACTGGAACGGGCGGCGTGGCTACCATCGGAAAGGAAAAGATGAGCTTGACCGTAGCCGTCTACATGGTCAACGTGAAGCAGAGCAAGTTGGTGATCTACGGCAAGAGCGAACGAAAAGGGGCAAAGCTCGGTAACGAGGACCAGCTGATCCAGAAGGCCCTCACCTCGTCGGTGAAGGCTACGTTGGACGAGTACTGGAAGAACCTCTAACCCGGATTCGAAAGCTGGATCCGCTCGGCCAACTGACCCGCCACCCCGGTGAACTCGGTGCCGTCGCGATCCAGCCAGTCCAGCATCTTCGAAATGCTGCCGACCGCGAGACAGATGCTCGTGTCGGCGGCACCGTAATACATGTGCAACGTGTCGCCATCCGGCAAGATCGTGTAGCCGCCGGGAAAGACCGCTCCGCCAACGTCGCCCTGAACCTCGTACCGTTCTTCCGGTCCAAAAATCCAAGACTGACCCCGCGTGAGACAGTTCTCGGGATGCTCTTTATCGAACAGGGCAAGGCCCAGTCGGTAAATCGAGCCGGAAGCATGGCGACGCACGCCGTGGTAAATCACCAGCCAGCCGCGGGGCGTTTCGATGGGTGGTGGCGAAAGGCCAATCTTGTTCGCGTCCCACCAAGCCCCGCGTCGTGCCGGAAGCAAAACGATATGGCCGCCCCAGTTTCGAAGGTCGGGCGAGAACGAGAGCCACATGTGCGACCCCATCTCCGTCGTCGGCCGGTGGATGAGCGCGTACTCCCCGTGGAACCGGCTCGGGAACAGGGCGGCGTCCTTGTCGTCGGGCTGCATGACCAGGCCAAGCCGCTCGAACTTGTGAAAGTCCTTCGTGGAGGCAATGGCCACGCCCGGACCAGACTTACCAAATGCGGTGTAGGTGATGAAGTATTCGCCGACCTCGGGAACAAACGTAATGCGCGGATCCTCGATTCCCCACATTTCCTCGGGATGGTTGGTCGGGTCGGGGGCAAAGGTCGGCTCGGTATCAATCACCCAGCCGTCGATCCCGTTTTTGCTTCGGGCAGCGCAAAGGTGCGAGATACCACGTCGGTCCTCAACGCGGCAAAGTAGCAATGTCGTGCCATCTTCAAGAATCGTGGAGCCAGGGTTGAAAACCGTATGGGCCGGGTATGGCCACATGTCGGCGGTTAAGATCGGATTGTTTGGGTGCCGCTCAAGCAGCACCTCGTATTGGTTTGATTTCATGGAGTTCCGCACGAACGGGGGCGACCGCAGGAACTGCGGCCGCTTCGCGCAGCTCGGCAAGGGCGCAAAGATAGGAAAGGGTAGATTCGGCGCCTTGGTTTCGGTTAACACGCTCGGCGTGCAGGCCGTCGTGGCAGCCGCCGCTCGATCGATCTACGACCGGTTGGCAAAGCATGTTCTCGCCCAGGAACCATCGGAAAGCCCGGCTGGCTTCTTCTTGCCAACGCGACTGACCGCTGATTTGCCCCGCCGTGAGACAGGCTGAGACGCTGCACCAAGCTTCCACGGGTTGCTGGTCGAAAAAGGCACGCTCGCCGCCGCTCGAGTAAAAACCATCGCTGCCAATGGGGGCAAAGACACCCTTGGGGCCGGTCTGAACGTCCATCAACCACGCGAGGGATCGCATGCCCGCTGCGACCAGGTTCTTGTTGCCCAGGGTTCGCCCGGCCATCAGGAGCGACTGAGGGAGTCGTGCATTGGCGTAGGTCAGCTTGCGCTCGAACCACGGCCAATCGGTCGTCTCGTGAATCGAGAACTGTTCCCAAAGCTGCGCGGCCATTGTTTCCATCAGCTCGAGGACCGACTCTTCTTGCGGGTAGCCGTTTAGGTATTCGTCGGCGGCAAGGATGGTGTAGGCCCAGGTTCGAAGGCTGGTCGTGGGATACAGCCCCGGCGCGGCCTGCAAGAACAGCGACCGCGCGACGTCCCTTCGGCCCCGGTTGCGGCATCGGTGCACCATGCTGCCCAGGCCCCACAACGAGCGGCCCTGCGAGTCTTCCGAACCGGCTTCTTCCAACCAGGTGCGGTCGTAGCTCATGAAATTGCGGAACTTACCGTTCGCCGGATTGTAGGCGTCCATCAAAAACGCAAGGTAGCGGCTTTGAAGAAGCGAAACATCGGCCGGCAGGTGTCGGCCGGTTTCCTGCATCGCGGTGAAGAGCAATGCGCGCGTATTGTCGTCCACGCAGTACCCCTCAGACCGATTCGGAACATTGAACGTGGCGTGCTGAAAAATGCCGGTGTCGTCACTGAGGTCGAAAAGATGGTCCAGCCGAAGGTCGGGCAACCGCTCGCGACCCAAGACCGGCTTGAGCACGAGTTCGCGAAGGCGCTCCGCGCTCTCGGCTTTTGCCCGCGTGAACGAATCGAGGTAGCGTCGGCCCACCTGCGGCCAATGCATGTGCTTGCCATACTCCGCGGCAAGTCGCCCCATTTCGGCGCGAGCGGCCGTATCGCTCTGGATCGTAATCGCCGCTTCGGCGATCGCCGAGGCGTTGCGGAAAGGCACAAGCATGCCTCGGCCTTCGGCCAGAAGTTCTTGGGCGTACCAGTACGGCGTTGAAATGACCGCTTTGCCGGCGCCGACGGCGTAGGCAAGCGTGCCCGAGGTGATCTGCTTTAGGTTCAGATACGGCGTGATGTAGATGTCCATCGCGCCCAGGTACTGCACTAAGTCTTCGATGGTGACAAATCGGTCGACGAAGCGAACATTGTCTGAAACGCCAAGTTTTTTGGCCAGGTCGGCCAAGCTTTCTCGGTAGCTCTCTCCGGCCGAGGTGCGAACGTGCGGGTGGGTCGCGCCAACGATCACGTAGGTCGCTCCGGGGTGCGCTCGGACGATTTCTGGCATCGCTTCGATGACGTACTGGACGCCTTTATCCGGCGACAACAGCCCAAAGGTGAGGAGCATCGGGCCGTCGATGCCGAGTGTCTTGCGGAATTCGCGGCCGGTTGACGGCGTGATTTCAGGGATTCCGTGCGGAATTAGGTCCACCTTGTCGGCGGGTGTCCCGTGCACTTCTTCCAAAAATCCGACCGCCTTCTTGCTCATCACGATGACGCGTTCTGAGTACTGGAGCAGCTCGTCCATCACGGCTTTCTGGCCCGGCGTTGGGTCGCGCAAAACGGTGTGCAGGGTGGTTACGATCGGCATTTTTGCCTCGCGCACTAGGCTCATAAGGTAGGCGCCGTCGTCGCCGCCGAAAATTCCGTACTCGTGCTGAACGGAAAGGACGTCGTAGCCGTAGCGATTGATAAAGTCGGCGGCGGGTCGATAAGCCGCGTGGTCGGCCGCGTCGATTTCATAGCAAACCTTTTCGGGATAGCCGTAATCCGGTCGATCACTCATCGCAATGGTGTCGACGACCAGCTTGGAATCGACGCCTGAGATCGCCCGCGCGAGGTCCGCGCTAAAAGTTGCAATCCCACATTGTCTTGGAAGAGAGCTGCTTAAGACAGCGACCTGATGGATTCGCCCCTTGCCTTGAGGATGTTGGTGGCTTTGTACGATACGGGTTCCTACTCCCGCGCCTGTGATATGTCGCTATCCTTATCCTTTTCATAGCTTTGCCGTGCGGGTACCTTCTGCCTTGAACCGTGCCGCGCGTCTCCATCCTCCTCACCTGCTACAACCACATCGCCTACATCGAGGCGGCGGTGGCCGGGGTGCGCGCGCAGATGTATCGCGATTTCGAAATCATCGCGATTGACGACGGCTCCACGGACGGTACGCGCGAGTGGCTTTCGGCGCAACCTGATATTCAGTGCATCTTCAACTCAACTAATTTGGGGACGTACGCGACACTGAACGTGGGGCTTGAGCGAGCGACCGGCGAGTTCACGGCGGTGCTAAACGATGACGACGTCTGGCATCCCGAGAAGCTGGCCCGCCAAGTGGCGTTGCTGGATTCGAATTCGAAAGTGGGCCTGGTGCATACCGGTGGCCACTTCATCAATGGCAAAGGCGAGCGGACGGAAGGCAACCCGCTCGGCTTTCGCTTCCCTACCTTTGAGACCGGCGACATCCTGCTCGGCCTGGTTTATGAAAACAAAATCATTGCGAGCGCGGCGTTGGCGCGAACGGCCATCTTGCGGGAGTTGGGCGGATTCAATCCCGACTACTTCGGCTCCGGTGACTGGGAAATGTGGTTTCGGGTTGCCGAGCAGCACCACGTTGGCTTCGTCGACGCACCGCTGACCGACTACCGCGTGCACGGCGCGAACGCCTCGCACAAGTTGGAGCGCATCTGGCGCGATGACGAACGGCTGCGACTTTGGATCGAATCTCGCCTGACTCACCTCGCCGACGAGGGTCGCTTTGCGGACCGTTTAGATGATTACCGAAACGCCCGGGCGTTCAATTTTGCCGCGCTCGGAACGGTGAAAATGCTGAACGGCGACGCCGCGGCGGCGCGGCGTAGCTACGCGGCCTCGATTCGGCTAGCTCCCTCGCGGTGGAAATCTTACGCGCGATGGGCGTTGACGTTCGCCGGCAAGAACGCGTTTCGGAAGTCGCTATGAAGCGCTGGTACCTGGACAACGCCGCGACCACGCCGCTGGCGCCCGAGGTTCGCGAGGCGATGTTGCCTTGGCTGGACGCCGGGAACCCGAGCAGTCTGTACCGCGAGGGCCGCGCGGCAAAAGCGGCCATCGACGAAGCCCGCGAGCGCGTGGCCGAGCGGGTCGGGTGCCTCTTTGCCGAGGTGATCTTCACCAGCGGCGGGACCGAGGCCGCAAATTTTGCCATTATCGGGGCGGCTCTGGCAAATGAAAACCCGCAACGCCGGCGGATTCTCATCTCCGCGGCGGAACACCATTGCACCCTCGAAACGGCGGCGGTGCTGACCCGGCTCGGATACCAGGTGGAAATCCTGCCGGTTGATCGTCTGGGCCGGGTGTTGATCGACCAGATCGCGTTTGGCGACGACGTCTTGCTGGTCGCGGCGATGCACGCCAACAACGAGCTGGGAACGTTCAACGACGTGGTCGAAATCGGCCGGCGGGCGCGTGAGTCCGGCGCCCTGTACTTTTGCGATGCCGTGCAAACCTTCATGAAGCATCCGGTGAGCCTCGACGCCCTCGGGGCCGACCTCATTGGCGTCTCTGGCCACAAGATTCAAGGACCAAAGGGAGTCGGAGCGCTGATCGTCCGCGCCGGAACCAAGCTAAGGCCGCTCATCCACGGGGGTGGGCAGGAGCGCGAAATGCGCGGCGGAACCGAGAACGTCGCCGCCATCGTTGGACTCGGCGAAGCCGTGCGGCGTGAGCCAAAACCTGGCAGCATCGCGGCCCGCGAGGCATTTCTCTCGGAAGTCCCCGCCGTGCGGACCATCCCTGCCGATGTACCAAGCCTCGCCGGACACGCGCACGTTCGCATTCCCGGCAAAACCGCCGAGACCGCGCTCATTCGGTTGGACCGGGCGGGAATCTCGGCGAGCAGCGGAGCCGCGTGTAGTTCGGGCAGCACCGAGCCATCTCACGTCATGCTGGCCGCCGGGTTCTCGGTGGCGGAGGCCCGGGAAGGGCTTAGGTTCACCCTTCCCACCGACATGACCGAAACCGAGGCTCGCGACGCGGGCCGCGCCGTCGCAGCGGCCCTCGGTTAGCGGGTTCTCAGCCTGGCAAAAACGCCAAAGCTAACCGGACTGGAACCGTAAGCCGACTTCAACGCCTCCGGAAGGAAGGACAGCGATACGTACGCACCAACGCCGAGTCGTTGCTTGCCGGGCAGTTCCTTCAGCCCGCCAAACGTCAACTTGCCAACCCGGTGCGTTCCGGCTGGAACCCCGGCAAGCTCGTCCTTGTCGACGCTCTCCATCCGAAAGAACAGGCTCCCCGAGGGCATGCCCTGGGTGACTTCAAACAGAAGTGCGCCTAGCTTCTTGTCGCCGTGCAGGTTGCTTGCCGCGATGAAGGTCGCCGCCAAGTTGCGGTTACCCGGACGGTTGTAGTGCACGCCCAGCACCCAGCGGTGTCCGTTTTCGGTTGGCATGCTCGCCTCGGGCGAGCGGAGGAACCCGTAGGAAACGTTCGCCGACCAGTCGGAGCTCGGATTCCACGTGAGCCTCCCCGAATACGAGTTGATTCGGATCGGATCGAACTGGAACCGCCGGCTATCCGGCTCGCGGCCATTGAACGCGCTGGCTTCAAGTTTCCACCTATCCGCTAACTGCAGTCCCGCCGTAAGAACCCCGTACGTGATGTGCGTTCCGTCGTTCCAATGATGGTTGATGGGTGCCTCCGGAATCTCCAGACCGCTCTCGCGGTGGGGAAATGCGGCCGTCCCGAGGGCCGGCTCGCCGATCGGCGCGAGATACAAGAAGCCAGGCGCGCCGCGACCGATTGGCCGGGATAGGGTCACCGCCGCCTCCATGAGGGCGTCGTGCGGGTGTTGCCGGTCCGTTAGGCCCTCACCGGTTTGAAGGAGCACCGGGTAGCCGCGATCTCCGTTAGTCAACGCATCGAGTGAGCCCATGAGGCGCAGGCCAACTCGGGTTCCCCGGACTTCGCGTTGGGCCATCCCCATGAGCATCGAGTTCGCCGCGAGCTGACGCTCGCCCCTTTTTCCGCCGGCGTCCACGGCAAGGAACTGCACCATTCCCATTGTCATGACGTCCCACCCACGAAAGGGCGACTGCATCGTCATCGACATCGGCGAACTCCCCGGCAACCAGGTTGTGCCGGAGCCCTCTTGCGCCATTCGCGCTGAGAAGGCACCAGTCATCTCGCCCATATCGTCCGCCATCACGGCCATGTCGGCAACCGCCATCGAATGGCCCATCCGACCGATACCGGCGGCTTGACCGTTCAGGCATTGCCCGCAGATGCCGAGCTTCTTCGCCTTGGCTCCGTCTTTGGCGACGGCACGCTGGTCGGCCAGTAGGTTCGCCGCACAGCCGCAGTTCTCCTCCCGGGCACATTCGTCACATCCGCCGTTGCCAACGCAGCAGCCAAAGCGACCTTCCTTTACCAGGGTTCGCTTCGCCTCGTTCATCAGCTCGCCGTACTTGGCAAGCGCGGCATCCGGCGTGCCTTTAGGCGGAGACTTGACCGCAATCACCTTCGGAACGGCATCCTTCGGGAACAGACCCCGGCCATTCTCATAGCCCGCTTTACACTCGCCGCAAACCCCGTTTCCGGAGACAAGCTCCGGGCCGCAGTCGCAACGCCCACGCAAGCGAAGGCAGAGGTCGCAGCCGGGAGCTTTCCCTGCCATCGGACGGATGCAACAATTCATCCGGCCGTCCGCCGCAGCCGCAACTTTCGCGGTTTGCAGTTCGGCTTGCGCTTGAAGCAAGATTCGCGCCGCAAGGCTTGGCACGCGCAGTCCCGCCGGAGGATGGGCGAAGCCCACAACCGCCATAAGCAGGCAAACGAGCGTGACCCAAAGCCGGATCAATCCTTCACCTGGATGGTGAAGGAGAAGGTCAGGATTTTGTCCTTCCGTTGAACCTGCGCGAACGCCCGGTAGTTGCCCGATTTAGGGAAACGAGCGTTGAAACGGATTTCGCCGGTCTGCGCCGGAACTTCGTCCGGGTGCGAGTGGACGGCCGTCAATCCGTCCTGGCGGAAGATCATGAGGTGCCCCATGGCCCCCAGCCACGGCGTCAGGTCCGTAATGCGCTGGTCCGTTGCCGGATCAATGAGTCGCAAGGTCACCGGAACGGAACGCCCAACTGGGATTCCATCCGACGGAAGGATGAGTCGTCCGGTAATGCCTTCGGCCGAGCTTGGGCCGAGGTTCTGGTTCCAGTTCTCCGCTCGTTTGGGGGCGGGCCCTGGAATTCGCACCGGTGCCATCAGGATCTGCGACCCCTTGCCTGCCGGGGCAACATCGGCGTAGACGAAGTAGTTGCCGCCGTAGGGGAACTTGAAGGGCATTTCCCAAGTTCCGTCCGCACGCATGACGGGATGCTCATGCAGGAACCAGGTGAAGTCCGAAGATGCTACAAGGAGATGTAGCTTCTGTTCGTGGGCGACGTCGAAATCGGTGACGACCTTTCCGGTTTTGTACTCCAAAACCTTCAGGCGCAGGGTCCCGTCGGTTTGGGCGGCTTCCAGACGATACGGTTTCGCCTTCGGTTTTCGGCCCTTTTGGCCTTCGTCCTGAACGTTCACTAGAAACTTGGCCGTGAACTTTTCGCCGTCTGGCACGGTGAGATCAAGGCGAATCGCATACTCGCCGCCGTGCGGGAAGAAGGCCTCAATGCCGTAGTCGCCGGGCACGCCTTCGGCATGGATTTTCGGCCTTGCCGACGGCATTCCCGCCATGGAGGGCATGGTGATGACGGCCACCGCTTTTACGTCCGGGACGCCGGCCGGGCCGAGGATCGGATCATCCTGTTTTCGATCTCCGACGCGGAATTCAATGTCAACTTCCTCGCCGGCGAAAACGCCCTCGCTCGGAACGCGAAGCTCCACGCGATAGCGGTCGGTGAGGAAAACGTTTTGGCTTGCGGATTGCCCCGACGACATGGTCGTCAGGGCAATTGCCGCGCTCAAAGCGAGCGCTAGCATGCTACTAAGCTCCGGCTCCCTTCACGATCTTGCTTGCAGGCTTCGGGCAGCAGCTGCCGCCGGATTTGACTCCGGCTGTTTTCTTGCCGCTCTTCATCTTTGCATTGCAGCAGGCGGCGCTGCAGGTGCAGCCACTCGCTGCACTGCAGGCACCATTGCAGGTGCAGACGCCGCCTTTGCAGCAACCGGCCTTGCAGGTGCAGGCGCCGGCGGTGCAGCAGGTCATCGAGGCCTTGCCGGCCTTGGCGGACGAGGTCGCCTGACCGGGCATGGCGAAGGCGGCGAGAGCGACGAACGTGGATAGCGTGATAAATTTGAACATGGTTTCTTCGTAGTTGGGAAGGCAAATTGGCCCGCAGCACGAGGCGCAGGCAGGGGACGACTACGAGAGAAACGGCGGAGCGCGGGGGGAGGCGGTGCCCCGAGGCGGCGCGTTTGCCCGGTTGGTTTCACCGAGCAATAGGCGACGGCCGCCGGAGATCACCCCGCGACCAGAAGGAATTGTCGCCGAAGCTACGAGTATGGCTACGGGAGAAAACGGGACCGTTTGCGGTGTGGGGGAAGACTGCGAAACCGGCGCGACGACGCAGGTGCAACCCAGGTTCGCGTCTCGGCTTCCGATGTTCGTCGCGGTCTTTGGCTGGCAGCACGCCATTCCGCATTTCGGTGCCACTACGGCCGCACAGCACGCTGGCTTTGGGGCTTCCGTCTTCGCAAAGGCGGCAAACGGAAAAAGACTGACGACAAAGAGCAGCGCAAAAATCAGATTTCCGATTCGGTTTCGCGGCTCCATCATCATTGCAACGCCATTATGTCCAGGATAGTTTCAGGTCATTCAACGACGGCACCGAACTTCCGGGTCCGGCGCTGGAATGTCTCGACCGCTTCCAAGAAGTGCTGCGGCTTGAAGTCCGGCCAGGTCACGTCGGTCACCACCAATTCTGTATAGGCCGACTGCCAAATGAGGAAGTTGCTCCAACGCATCTCCCCGGCGGTTCGAACCATAAGGTCCGGGTCTGGATGGCCTGGGTTATAGAGGTGAGCCTGAATCGTTTCCTCGGTGACGTCTTCCGGCGAGAGTCCTGCCGCCACGATGGACTTCACCGCATCGACGATTTCGGCGCGGCCACCGTAGTTGATCGCCAGCGTGAAAGTGATCCCGGTGTTCGTGGCCGTGGTCGCCATGCCGTCTGTGAGGGCTTTTCGAAGGCCGTCGGGGACCTCTGAGATGCGCCCGCTGACATGCACACGAACGTTGTTTTGGTGCATCACGCGGAGCTCTTCGCGGGCGGCGGTCTCGATGAGCTTCATGAGCCCCATGACTTCGTCCTTCGGACGCCGCCAGTTCTCTGCCGAGAAAGCGTAAACGGTGAGGTACTTCACGCCGAGCTCGCTGGCCGCTAGCAACACACCGCGGAGCGCACGGTAGCCCTCGCGGTGCCCCAGCAGGCGGGCGAAGCCTTTGGCTTTTGCCCACCTTCCGTTGCCATCCATAATCACGGCGACGTGCTCGGGGACGCGTGAGAGGTCCACGCCGAGACTTTCGGCCAACGCCTGGGTTGAATTTTGGACCGCACTCACCGCCATAGGTCGGGTCATATCACACTGGCCCGGGCAAAGAGTTTAGCACGGAGCCGGAATCAGTCGCACCGCCAGTACCAGGTGTCGTCGTACGGGGCTTCGGTTCCGGTCTTTTCGCCGGAAGCATGCCCCGCCGGATCGACTTTGCTGGCATCAAATTGGCCCCGGTTGAGCTGCTTCGCGTGGCTATCGACGAACACCACGGTTCCGCCTTGCGGATTCCAGTTTTGGAAGTAACCGCAGTCGTAACCATAGATCGTGCACTCCGGGTCGTTTGCTTTGGCGAAGAAGCCCATCATCTCTAGCCGGATCGCGCGAGTTCCGGCTGGATCCTCAAAGCTGGTCTCGGTGACGCTGCGGCTGAAGTCGTAGAACCCGTTGTTCTGGGAAGTTTCGCCCGCCGCCACGGAAAAGACGCACTTTCCGAACCGGTAGGAACTGCCGTAAGCGGCCCAGTAGGTCGGGGCGTTCCTGGCCGGACCTACTTCGCTTGCGAGATACGGCCCGCCGCTGTCGAGTGGGCTCCTAAATATCTCTTTTGCCTTGCTGTAGGGCAACAACAGGAGGTCGGTGCCACGGCGTTGGCCGTCGGAATAGATGCTGGGGTCGCTGTTATAGGCGTAAAACAGCGGCATCGTGTCGTCGTTGTCGCCGAGGTAGAGCTTCGACGCGACGCCGATCTGCCGGACGTTGCTGAGGTCGGCCGTCTTTTTGGCGGCAAACTTTGCCTGGGCGAAAACGGGAAAGAGGATCGCCGCGAGAATCGCGATGATCGCGATGACGACGAGAAGTTCGATGAGGGTGAATGCGCGTTTCATTGTGTTTCGGTAACGGAACTGCCGACGCCATTGCGAAGGCAGCCCGACGAACCGAACCGCGCTTCCGCAATCCCTCCGCCGGTGTTAACCGGATCAGGTTCATAGGGTCTTTGGAATGCCTCCAAACTCTCAGCCCAACGGCTCCCCCTGCGGACAAATCCCTTACTCCACTAGTAATACTCGAAATCGCCGTCGCGATTTCACCGGGCTAGCCAGACTTTTCGAGGCAGACGCGGATGACTTCGCTGGCGTACTCTTCCGTGCTCGCCGTGCCGCCCATGTCGCCGGTTAGCACCTTCCCTTCGGCGCAGACTCGAAGGACCGCGCTGCCGATGTGGTCGGCGGTGACGTTCTCGCCTAGGTGGCGCAGCATCATAAGGGCTGAGAAAAGCAATGCCGTTGGGTTCGCCAGGCCTTTGCCTGCAATGTCGGGGGCCGAGCCGTGCACGGCTTCGAAGACCGCGCAATTCTCGCCAATGTTCGCCCCGGCGGCAAGGCCAAGACCGCCGACCAGGCCAGCACAAAGGTCGCTCACGATGTCGCCGTATAGGTTCTCGGTGACAATCACGTCGAATTGCTCCGGACGCGTCACCAACTGCATGCAGCAGTTATCGACGATGATGTCGTCGGCGGTGATGTCCGGGTATTCCACGGCCGCCTTATAGAACTCTTCCAAGAACATTCCGTCGGTCAGCTTCATGATGTTCGCCTTGTGGACGGCGGTCAGCCGCTTTCGCTTCTGGGCGCGCACCATCTCGAAGGCGTACTTGAACAATCGCTGGCAACCGGGCCGAGTAATCACCTTGATCGCCTGCGCGATGTCTTTGTGCGGCTGGAACTCAATGCCGGCGTACAGATCCTCCGTGTTCTCACGAACGATGATCAGGTCGATTCTTGTGTCCTGGAAATGCCCTTTCGCCCCCGGAATCGAGCGCGTGGGACGGACATTGGCAAAGAGATCTAGCGCCTTGCGAAGGGCGACGTTAGCGCTGGTGTGGCCCTTGCCCACCGGAGTCGCGGTTGGGCCCTTCAGGGCGATTCCGAGCTGACGAACCGCGTTCAGGGTCTCTTCCGGCATTGCCGGCAGTCCTTTGTCGATGGCGGGCTGGCCGGCTTCGAGGGGCACCCACTCGGGACAGAACCCATTGGCCTCCAAAATGCGTTGGACGGCGGCGGTGATTTCGGGACCAATGCCGTCGCCGGGGATGAGGCCAATTTTGAGAGCATTCACCCCTTGAATTCTGCGTTATTTCGGGACAAATGCTCTGAAAAAACTGAGCCTATTCGATCGATTCCTAGTATGATTCTCGTAAAGAATGTATGGGTCCGTTGGCCCATGCGCTGGACAGGAATCGCTCATGAAATTAGCTCGCATCTCACTTCTCGCCATCGGGCTCGGAGTCGTTGCTTCCGCGTGGGCGGAAGTTCCGGTCCCGACCGTCCCTTACAACACGACTCAACTGATCGTTAAGCTCAAGCCCGGCACATCGGCCGAGCTCGTGAGCGGCCCGATTGGTGCCCGAGTCTCGCGGAACCTTGGCTTCGGCGACTGGTACGCCATCACCCCTTCCAGAAACTGGTCGCTCAGGCAGCTGGCTTCTTACCTTGACCAAAATCGCCTGGTCGAGGCCGTTGAGTACGACGTTAAGTACGAGATGTTCCGGAACGTCAACGACCCAGACGCTTCTCGACAGTGGCACCTCAACACGATCAACTCGTCCGCATCGTGGAACCTCACGATTGGCACGCCGAACGTGAAGATCGCGATCATCGACAGCGGGTTGGACTTCCGCCATCCGGAGTTTGTCAACAAGTCGATTGACGCGCCGGACTTCTCGGACAACGACAACTCCTCGCAAACCGGTCCCTCGGATTCTGGCCACGGAACCCACTGCGCCGGAATTGCCGCCGCAAACACAAATAACGGAGTTGGCATTGCCGGCGTGGGTTACAACAGCGCGATCATCGGCATCAAGGTGTTCCCGAACTCGTTCGCGGCAAACATTTCTTCGGCCATCCGATACGCCGCCGATCAAGGGGCGAAGGTCATTTCGATGAGCCTCGGTGGCTATGGCCGCAGCCAGGCCATGCAGGACGCCTGCACCTACGCCTGGAACAGAGGCGTCGTCGTAATGGCAGCTGCCGGCAACGATAACCTCGATGCAGCCCAGAATCCGGCGTACCCGGCGAACTACGACAATGTGCTTTCGGTCGCTTCGACGACGATCACCGACGCCAAGTCCGGCTTCTCCAACTACAGCGGAACCCTGATTGACGTCGCCGCTCCTGGGAGCGAAATCCTTAGCACGTGGCCCTCGGACCAGGGCTCGTATGCGACCCTCAGCGGAACGTCAATGGCGTGCCCGGTCGTTGCCGGTGTGGCCGGTCTCGCCTGGGGTTATGCTCCCGCCGGAACCAGGGCTCAGGACATCGTCGACGCCATCACGCTTACTTCGAGAAGGGTCGGTAACTTCGTGAAGTTTGGTCGGGTGGATGCTTTCCGCGCGGTGGACTACCTAACGCTCTCGGTCCCCTACCCGGCAACCCTCACGCAGACCGGTGTGACCTTCGGCACCCAGACCTCAAGCAATCCGCTCACGATTCGATCCGCCGCCGTAAATGGTATCGGTCAAGTTGCAGGCGCCTGGATGGACTACCGGATGCCAAGCCAACCGTATGCGCAACTGCGGTCGAGCACGATCAGCTTCGACTTCAACCCGATCACCGGAGGAACCGCACAGGTCTACCTTTGGGTTCCGGCAACGAGCAAGTTTGAGCTCGTTCAGGCGATTCCAGCGGCAAACGGAAAGGCAACGCTCTCGCTTGGCCAGCTTCCCAGCAAGTACATCTCGGCCGGTTCGATCAAGGTCATGACCCGCGTCATCCTTCCGGTCCTGTCGGGACGAAATCCCAGCCAGTTCAACTTCCGGGTGACGAGGGCTTCGGCCATCTTCTCCTACAAGAAGAACCCGTAAGAATCAAGCGAAACGCTGACCTAGCCGCGCACGTCCGAAGGGATGTGCGCGGTTTCTTTTTGATCTTCTTTGCGGCAACGTTCGCCGCAACCGTCTGTGCCCAGTCTGAGCTCGGGAAGGGCCAGAAGAAAAACAACGGCGGCACCAATTCCGGTGGCAACTCTGGCGGTAAGCAGAACACCGGAGAGCGTAGCAACGGCTCGGGCAACCGAAACGGCGGCGGCTTTGGCGAGCGCAACTCGGGAGGAAACAACTCCGGCGGAGGATTCGGCAACCGAAACTCCGGTGGCGGCCAAAACAATGGCGGCGGCTTTGGCGAGCGCAACTCGGGCGGAAATAATTCCGGCGGAAGCCAGAACTCCGGTGGCGGTTTCGGCAACCGAAATTCGGGCGGAACGCAAAACGGCGGCGGCTTTGGTAGCCGCAACGACGGCAACCGAAACACGGGCATCCGCGACTTTGGCGGTGAGCGATCCGGTGTAGAGGTTCCGCAGCGCACAAGCCGAATTGGCCGGGGAGAATCGCGTTATCAAGGCAGCAACAACGACCGCAACTTTGGCGAGCGAGCCGCCGAACCCAACTTCCGCGGAATCCCGCGCGACTTTGGCAGCCGAGACGACCGGCAAGTTCTTCGCCAGGACGGACTCCGGCGGCCCATCATTAGCGGAGTCCGAAGCGGCTACTACCACTACGATTCGAACTGGACCGACAACCGGTTCTGCTACCCGCGCTACGTTTTCAATCCGTACACGACGGTGACCATCTACCCCTCGCCTTGGTACGGCTACTACAGCCTGCCGGCCTACATCTCCGCCGACCGCTGCTCCGACATCCGGCCGACCTTCTTCAGCTTCAGCTGGTCGAACATCAGCAACAACTACTCGAACGACCGCGCGCTCGACAGTGCGTTGCGCGACATTCGAAGCCTATTCCGCCGCGCCGATGAGGACATCGTCGACGACCTGGTTCCCCGCAACGGAACCGTCGCGATCTACTTCGACGGCGACTTCCGATACAGCCTGGAAACCGACGACTTTGCCGACCTGCTGCTCGACGGCGCGGACAACGTTCGCACCACCGACTACCGGATCAACCGAATTGCCTACGAGGACCGATTCGTAAAGGTTTACGCTTCGCAGAGCTACCGCGATCCATGGGGCATCACCCGCTTCACCTACCACACCTTTGTGCTGGAAAAAGAGCGACGTCGCTACGTGATTCGCGCGTTCGGCACCGGATCACCGTTCTGATCCGGTAACGTAGCCACATGATCGCAATGGTGGTTGCTTGCCTCGCCTTCCCTTCGGACTTCTCGTCGCTCAAGGTCACGGAAGTGGCGAAGGGATTCATGTTTACCGAAGGACCGGTTTGGACGCGCCAGGCCACGGTCATCTTCAGCGACATTCCGGGCAACAAGCTCTACGAATATGACCCGGCGACGAAAGCCACGAAGGTCTTCCGCGAGAACAGCGCGAACGCGAACGGAAACACGCTTTCGCCCGACGGCGTGCTCTTCACCTGTGAGCACGGCAGCCGGACCGTCACGAAGACGGTCGGCGGCAAGGTCAGCGCCGTCGCCGAGACGTTCGAAGGCAAGCGACTGAACAGCCCGAACGACGTTGCCATCACCAAGAACGGCACCGCCTACTTCACCGATCCGCCCTACGGAATTGACCCAAACAAGGCCGACCTGCCGCACAACGGCGTCTATAAGCTCGCTCCCGGCGGTCAGCCCGTGCTCCAGTTCAAAGGCTTCAACCGTCCGAACGGCATCGTTTTTTCGCCTAACGAGAAGCGGTGCTACGTCAGCGATACGTCCACCAACTCGGTCAACGTCTTCGACGTCGTGAAAGGCGACCTCGTGAACCCGAAACCGTTCATCACCGTTCAGCCAACCGGCCGAGGTAGCGCCGACGGAATCCGGGTCGACAAGAAGGGCAACCTCTACGTCACCTCGGGCGGCGGCGTCCATGTTTATGACCCGAAGGGCGCTGTCCTGGGCATCATTTCCACCCCGCAAACGCCGACCAACTGCGCCTTTGGCGGCAGAGACGGCAAAACGCTTTACATCACCGCCGGAACGGCGGTCTACTCGGTTGAAGTTCCCATCGCAGGGGTTCGGCCGGGCATCAAGTAGGTAACCTCTCCTCGACGATGAAGCTCCACGAATACCAGTCGAAAGAACTGTTGGCCAAGTATGGCGTTCCCGTGCCTGGTGGCGAGGTCGCGCTAAACGGCGAAGAAGCGAAGGCGATTGCCGAGAAGTTTGGCGGCAAGGTCGTGGTGAAGGCCCAGGTTTTGATGGGCGGACGAGGCAAAGCCGGCGGCGTGAAGCTGTTCGACGACGCCGAAGCCGCCGGTACGTTTGCCGGTGAGCTCATCGGCAAACGGCTCATCAGCATCCAGAACCCCGACGGCATGATTGTCGAAAAGGTGCTAGTCGCCGAGTTGATCGACATCGCCCAAGAGTTTTACGTTTCGGTGCTTCTGGACCGAAACATCCAAAAGACCATCGTCATGATCTCCGCCGAGGGCGGCGTCGAGATCGAGGAAGTCGCCGAGAACCACCCGGACGCCATCGTCAAGCTGGCGGTGGACCCCAAGTGGGGCCTCAGCGACTATGAGATTCGCGAAGCCGTGATTCGCGCAAACATCCCCAAGCCGGCCCGCAACCAGATGGTTTCGATGATCAAAAAGCTGGTGCAGGCCTACGAGGCCGCCGACGCCGAGATGATCGAGATCAACCCGTGCGCGCTGACCCCGGACGGCAAGCTGCTGGCCGCCGACGCCAAGGTTTCCATCGACGACAACTCGCTTTTCCGCCGACCCGAGTACCAATCGGCCAGCGGCGACAGCGCCGAAGACCCGATTGAGAGCGAGGCCAACCGACGCGGAATCGCCTACGTTCGGCTTGGCGGCGAGATCGGAATCATGGGCAACGGGGCCGGCCTTGTGATGCAGAGCATCGACGAGATTGCCGCCGCCGGTGGCAAAGCCGCGAACTTCCTCGACGTGGGCGGCGGAGCCCAGGCCGACCGCGTTCAGAGCTGCATGGAAGTCATCCTGATGGACCCCAACATCATGGGCATCTTCATCAACATCTTTGGCGGCATCACCCGCGTCGACCAGGTTGCGCTTGGCGTGCTGGAAGCCTTCAGCAAGATGAACGTGACGATTCCGGTCGTGGCGCGAATCGAAGGCACCGCCGTCGAAGAAGGCCGAAAGATCCTTGCTGGTTCGCAAATCATTCCGGCCGAGACGGTTCAGGAAGCCGCCGCCAAGATCGTTGAGCTTGCTAACGCAGCCTGAAAAGCGATTCCGGTAACGTCTTCGGAGATGGTTTGCGCTGAGCTTTCCGGGGCGTGCCGGCTTTGAATCCGGCCGAGTATGACCGGATGTATGCCCTGGAAGACGGCTACTGGTGGTTTGTGGGCCGTCGGCAGCTGGCGCTTGGCCTGTTGGGGCGGTTCGCCGCGCCGCAGACGGAGTTGCTCGACCTCGGCTGCGGCACCGGCGTCGTCATGCAGCATGCGGCTTCGAACTTCCGGGTTTCCGGCCTCGATATGAGCGAGCAAGCTTTGCGCTATTCGGCTTCGCGGGGCATGAAGAATCTGGTTCAGGCGGACGGCACAAAGCTTCCTTTTGGCGAGGGGCAGTTTGGCGCGGTCATCGCGCTGGATATCTTTGAGCACATCGACCAGGACGAGGTTGCCTTCGCCGAGACGTTTCGCTGCCTAAAGCCGGGCGGCGTTTTGGTGCTGAGTGTTCCGGCTTACCCCATGCTTTGGGGGCCGCACGACGTCGCCCTGCACCACTTCCGGCGGTACCGGCGCGCGGAGCTTGCGGGCAAGCTGCGGGCGGCGGGGTTCGAGGTTCCGGTGCTTTCGTTTGCGGTGTTTTGGCTGTTCCCGCTGGTTTTGCTCAGCCGCCTGCTGGATAAGCTGCGGTCGGGCAAGGCCGAGGCACGGCTGCCGTCGGTCCCGGGCTGGCTGAACGCCGCGCTGGCTCGGTTGCAGGGCATCGAGGGGCGGCTGATTTTCGGCGCGGGGGTTCGGTACCCGTGGGGCAGCAGCCTGGTGGCCGTCGCCCGCAAGCCCAGGTAAAATGGCTCTAGCCCGGGGATATAGCTCAGTTGGTAGAGCGCTGCAATCGCACTGCAGAGGTCAGGGGTTCGAATCCCCTTATCTCCACCATAACAACGTAGAGTGGTTCGTGTATATTTTACGTTCGGAGAAGAGTGGGCGCTACTATGTTGGCAGCACCAACGACCTTGACCGCCGCCTGATGGAGCACAACTCTGGGCACACACCATCCACCCGTGGGAAGGGACCTTGGGTTTTGGCTTACTCCGAAGAAGCGAATAGCGAGGTTGACGCGCGTCAGCGCGAACGTGAGATCAAGGTGTGGAATTCGCGAATCCTGATTGAAAAGCTTCTATCGCGGTAGCGCGTCTCGATTCAGATCGAGGAGGTCAGGGGTTCGAATGCCCGTCGTGCCTCCGAGATTTGAGGCTGAATTCCATCCTCACTTGTGATCTATTGGACGTATAGTGGTTTGCGGCATCGCCTTGGCCTGATCACTTCACATTTCCGCCAACTCGTCAGCCGAAAAGAGAGTTCCTCTAGATCGGGAGAACCACGCTACTGTAGCCCGGGCGACATTGCGAATCAAGAGGATCAAAACCCACCGACGAAACTGGCATTTCGCAAGGCTATCCCAAGTTGGCCATTGGCCTGACCGGCTTTTAAGAAGCTTTTTCTGGTAAGTATCCTAAGTGGGCGTCAACCCGCAAAATGCTCCTCGTGATTCAGTTGATCGCAGCTGGGGTACGGGATTTCGTTTGACTACGGGCTGGTCTGAGTGATGGAAAAATCTAGTGGAAAACTCGAACTGATCGTGGATAATTTCATGATCTATTCGGCTATGCGGCTTGTTGAAGACTCCGTTCCGGAGGGCAGTTGGCGCAATAACGCCAGAGACCCATCATTTTGGTCGCTTAGACGCTCGCTTGATATCGTTGCTCTAGCCACACTATGTGAAGCAATAGTCTTCCATGACAGGCTGATCACCGATTCACAAACAGCACGTTGGAGTTGCAGTAACTTGACGAATGAGCTCACTTTTTGCGATATTTTGGGGGACAAAGTCGCGAAAGCAAGAGCAATTGCGGAAGCGGAAGAGCTGTGGCGGGTTTTCGGTGAGCAGATATACACAGAAGAAGCAAAACGTTGGAATGATAAGCAGGACAAGCTAAGGGCCAATGCGACCAGAGCAGCGGTGGAGGCGATAAAGATGGAGAGCCTTAGGCAAGCCCAAAAGCCACCACCTTTGAACGAGTTGTCGCGACGCCTGCGTGCAATTCGACCGGAACTTCCCATTGTTCCCGCCTTTCTGCCCCACCGCCCTTTTCCCGTTCTAAACACGGAACTTTTGCGAGACCCAGATGAAGCCCCGCTAATCTACTTGCTTGATGACTATGGCGGCATTCGAGACTATGAGCCATTTCTAAGTCAAGAATTTAGCCAAGACATGGATCACCATCGGATCAAAACGATCGGTTTTACGCTTGGAGCTGCAGCATACGTTAACCACGCTAGACAAACGGGAATACCTTACATGCCCCATCCTTTACGAAGCAGTATCGTCTGCTTGCTTGCGGGCCAAGGGCCACAAGATGTCGCCGAGCAGTTCGTCAAGACGCTTGATTTTTACGCTTCCAAAGCAGCGGGCGAAGTCTATGTCCAAAATGGGATCACGATAGCTCTTAGTAAATTGCCATTCGTTTTCGGGATTATCATCGAGAAGGCGTCCACTCCAGCCGACATCATTCCGATTGCATTGGAGATGAGGGACACAAAAGGCGCCCAGAGGCTAAGGGTTTGGGGGCAAGAGCTTCAGGATGCACTTAGAGAGGAAAGAATTTCATCTGTTTATAAACTCTTTTTGCATCTTAATAGTTTTCGAGATTCTCTTGACATTCAACGTCAAGGTGGATCGATATTGGATTCAGTCTCCTTCTCGGTGCCCCTTCTCAAACTGGACCCGGGAGCAGGCCTCTTCGGAAAATGGCATGCGGAGCAGCAAGCAAGTCAAGCGCCTCTCGCCTACTTGAGGACACTTGGCGAACGTATGAGGGGAGCAAAAGCGATTAGTATGGATATTCATAGATTGTTTGGATCATTGGTTGGTCAAGCCGTTGACTCTTGGCCTCCGAAACTGAACACCCGCGGGGGGTAAACACATCCTCGGTCACTTCCTACCGACGGGCGGCGTTGCCTTCCAGCCGTCGACCGTGACTTCGCCGTTGACCCCGCACCGGAACTTGAGGGGGCGTTCTGGGCCCGCCGGTTTGCCGGTCATTCGGTTCGCGTAGCGGGTCTGGTCGGCGATATCGATAAGCCGGTTGTTCTCAACGAAGGACTGACTGCTGGCGTCGTTGCGGAACAGGAGCATCTTTACATCTTGCTTTGGTTGCAGCGTCTTATTTTTTATTGTAATCTAAGTACCGGCGATGTCTCGCTCGGCTACGAGAAGGTCACGTAGTAGTAGCCATCCCACAGGCGCGTGACCGTGTAGACCGTATCTTGCCGGCCGCCATACCAGAGCGAGCTTGGAACATCCTTTTCAAGGAGTCCCGTCGGATCATAAACCACACCCTCGCCTTGAGACATAGAATAGGTGATCCAGCGCCAAAAGACGACGCGCCGGTCATTGATTCGCCCTTCAAATTGGTCGCCGAACTTCGTCTGCGTTCGGATCGCGCGTTCGTACTCCTGCCGTTCGAACCCGACTCGATAGCGAAACGGTCGGGGCGATACAGACGAGTAGGCGAGCACGATCGCCATCATCATGAGCGCGTAGAACCGACGATTTAAGTAGAAGCTGAGTCCAATCCCGGCGGCGAGCACCAGACAGACAAAGAGAATGACCCCGGCGTTTCCAAACATACCGGTGTCACCTAGCCACTGCCCGGGGTAACGGTAGCGGTACATCCAGAAGTCTAGGCGGCGCGAGAATGCGGCGAGCGCGAAGCAGTAGGCAACCAGAACGACCACCTTCCAGTCCCACTTCCTTCGCATATCTATGTATACATCCTAGGGACCCAAGCCAGGGAAGCCGCCTTTGAGGCGAATAATGCGCCTATTCGCCTCAGGAATTGAGGCGAATAGCGTGTATAATCCCCTCACGAGCCCGAAGTGTATATTCACCAACTCCCCGATTGGCCCGCGTACACCTACGATACCGGGGCGCTGCTACCTAGCCTGGAGACCGCCCACACCCGTAAAGGCCGTCTCTTTGGCGTGCTCGATGCGATTGGGTTTGACGGCATTCAGGACCAGGACATCGAGGCGATCACCCAGGAGCTCATCAAATCCAGCGCCATTGAAGGAGAGCGGCTGGACCTGGAGACCGTCCGAAACTCGGTCGCTCTGCGCCTGGGCGTCGACCGGGGAGGACTGAAAGGGACCGACCACTACGTCGATGGTCTGGTCGAAATGGCGGTGGATGCCGCGCGGCGATACGACCAGCCGCTCACCGCCGAAAGAATCTTTAATTGGCATGCCGCCCTTTTTCCGACCGGCCGAAACGCCTTCGGGCGCGTGAAAGTTGGGGACTGGCGCGACGACGCACAAGGCCCGATGGTGGTTGCTTCGCAAAAACGCGGCCGCGAAGTCATCCATTTCGAGGCACCGTCGGCCGACCGGCTAGACGAAGAGACGGCCATTTTCTTGCAATGGGTCGAGGGGAAGAACGAGGCAAGCCTGGTGCTCAAGGCCGGAATCGCGCACCTTTGGTTCGAAACCCTCCACCCCATGGATGACGGTAATGGCCGCATCGGCCGCAATATCATGGATTTGTTGCTAGCTCGGGCGGACGAAAAACCGCACCGGCCGTACAGCTTGGCAAGCCAAATCCACCTGGAGCGAGACGTGTACTACGAGATGCTTGAATCGACGCAGAAGGGCAACCTGGACTACACCAAATGGCTTGTGTGGTATCTGCACGCCCTGACGGAGGCGATTGAGGACGCCATCAAGACGATCGGGCAAGCCATGGAGCGCACCCGATTCTGGCAGCACTTTCATGAAACGGAATTGAATGAACGGCAACGAAAAGCGATCTCCCGAATGCTAATGGGGTGGGAGGGCAGGATGACCAACAAGAAGTACGCGCAGCTGACCACATGCTCCGATGCAACGGCCACGCGGGACCTCGGTGACCTCGTGATGAAAGGCGTCCTGCGCACCGACGGTGCGGGCGGACGCAGCACCGGCTACGAGCTCGCGCCGATCGCGCCCTGACCTGGGTAGCGTATGGGAACATGACGCGATCCGAGCATTTTCAGGAGTTCGGCTACTTGGTCATCGAGGACTTCCTCTGCGATGCCGAGTGCCAAGAACTGAACGCCCCGCTCGACGCAAAGTACGAAGAATGGCGGGCGGAAGCGCGCCAAGTTCATGACCTCGGCGATGCCTTTGCCTGTGACGTGCTGGCTTGGGACCCGGTCCGGGAAGGACATCCATTGTTTTGCGAGATGGCGGAGCACGATGGCCTGGCCGACGTCACGCGCGAGGTTTTGGGCGAAGGCTTCGGCACGCAATCTTCGCTCATCATGTTCAGCATTCCAGGCGGCCGGGGCCAGGCTTGGCACCAAGATTGTCCGCCGGAAGAGACCGGGCTGTTCAACCTGAACCGGTTGCTCTACCCGCGCGACGCCACGCTCGAACGCGGCGCTATCGTGATCGTCCCCGGTTCGCACCGGTTCGGCCCGGTTCCCCCGGGCGAACATCAGGCCCCAATCGAAGGCGAACTGATACTCACGCCGAAGGCCGGAACGCTCATCCTGCTTCACGGGCACGTCTACCATCGCGTAACGCCGAACCTGACCGACGAACCGAGAAACTCGGTGAACTTCCGCGCGCTCCCGCCGGGGGTTCCCGAATGGGTCACGTGCGTCGCGGTGTATCGCGATGGCCGGGCGCGGTTCTGCAAAACTCCGGAATTCGCACCCGCGATCTACCACGAGACGCCGTAGCGGGTATCTCCCTAGCGTGGGCTGGCGGGATTTGCCGGCAAAATCGTTACTCGCCTGGGTTCACTTCCGGTCTTGCGTTCGTCCCCCATTTTCTGCCCGGCTTCTGAGGCCATTTTCGGAGCCGGTGGTGGGTCGCCTTCGCAGCCCAAGAGAAGAGTGGCTAGACTGATGATCAAAATCGAAAGATGTTGCTTTTTCATAGGTCAGATGCCTCCCCAAAAGAAATGAGGAGGCGAGTTTGAGCACTAGGCCCGGGACAGATGGTCAGGGCTGGTAGTCGGGGCGGAATAGAGGCACGTGACATTGTGTGTCGTAAACGGCCGCATTGTTGCAACCCTCTTTTCGGTTAGGGTGACCCTGAGCGTCGTAGCAATTGACATCGAACGGATCGAGCCGCTGGTCGCCAGTGCCGGTCGGGTGGCTCTTTGCGTGGGTGTCCGCATAGACCCAATTGTCCTGCTTGCCGTAGGCCCAGGTGGTGCCATAGGTGACGACACCAATGCCAGACTGCTGTCCGTTGCCAGGTCCGGATCCCTGCGCGTCATGGTTCACACAGGTGGTTGCCAACTGTGGGCCAGCCGCCGTAACCTGTGGTCCGCTTGGGTCGAAGACGCATGCTCGATCGCCGTACGGGCAGATCAAGAACGGATTCGTGTAGGTGAAGCCGTCATAGTTCTGTGATCCGAATCCGTGCCACCAGAGCATCACCGAAGACGGATTCGTGACGCCGGTCGCATTGTAGGAAGACAGCAAACCGTTCATGCTGTAGCCAACGCGCGCTCGGGCCGTGTTTCGCTGGTCCGTGTAGGGGCCGTACTGCTCAAAGTGCTTCGTAAGGTATTCCGCGCCGGGGATCGTTTGGAGGTCGAAGCTCTTGGAGTACGGGTGAATAAGGTTATTCGGGAGACCTAGCGCGCCCGCGTAGAGGGCGGCGCCCGCATAGTAAGCACCCGTGGCACCAGGATTCGAGATTACGGCTTCGTAAGCCGCCTTTAGGTCGCCCCACCATCCGCTTGGGACCGGGACAAATCCGTTGTAATACCAAATGTTGTAGCCGGGTGCGACGCCCGATTGGGTCGGGAAAACGTCATCGCTATCGGCGAGGTAGATCGCCGTTGCGGTGCCAATTTGCTTCATGTTCGAAAGGTCAACCGTCTTCTTAGCGGCAACTTTCGCCTGGGCAAATACGGGGAAGAGAATCGCGGCGAGGATCGCGATGATTGCGATCACGACAAGTAACTCAATGAGCGTGAATGCGAGTTTTTTCATTGGAGGACGTCCAACTATGTTTTGGCGACAGGTTGTTAATGAGAGGTTAAGCCGTCCCTTTTTTAAACGAATTCTATGAGAATTCAAAATTTGTCTTAACGCTTATTTAACAACCTAGCTTTTCGATTTCGGTTTTGACCGCGATCCAGAGGTGCCGGTCGAACTCGTTTCGCGGCTGAAACGTCCCAATGGTAGTACCCATGCTTGTCCTTACTGCCATCGCCGCTTTGTCGTCCATAGGCATGCCGGCCGACTCCCCGTCGCCGGCAATGGTCATTCCCCGCAGCCGTTCGATGCCGGTTCCGGTCTTCGAGATCGCGCTAGACGGAGCGGTGCGACTGCAAAAGGACAGACTCGAGGCGCGCTATTGCCCCGGAACCGCCGCGGCGTATGTTCCGGGCGGGTCTGGCTTCCGGTTCGACGGGCGAAGGTCGGCCATCCTTCTCGGAGATCCGAAGCCGCTTCGGCTCTCCAAGTCTCTCAGCATCGCCACGTGGGTTCGCCTTGATACGCACGTAGCGGACGGGCCCGGGGCGCAGATCTTTTTTCGCGGCGACGACCGCGATGGCCTAGACCCTTACCACCTGTCTGTATTGCCCGATCGCCGCGTTTACTTTGTGGTGGAAGACCGAACCGGCGGCATCGAGTGGGTCGCCGCGCCGATTCCCCTCGGCCGTTGGATCCACATTTTGGGTTCACTAGATGACAAAACGGGGGAGATGCTCCTGTGGCTCAATGGGAAAAAAGTCGATTCTCGCCGGGCCACGGTTCGGCCGTTTGCTAAGCTAGACAAGGCAAGTTCGCCGGGCGTCGGCATCGGAAATGTGCAAAACGACCGTGGCCCACACAACCAGCCGTTGCGCGGAGACATCGCCCGGCTGGAGGTCTACGACCGCGCCGTCACCCCGACCGATCTTCGGCTGAACTTCAGTCCATGGACCAGTGAAGGGTAACCGGCCGGGCCACTCCTTCAACGGCTCCTGAGTCGACTGAACCTGATCTCGATAATGGCTACTTCCCTGCCGCTTTTTGCACGGAGAAGAATGCAGGCTTCGGCTTCAGGGCGCGGTCGAACAGTAGCGGGTAGTCCGTGCGGCCACGTACCGGAAAGTTGTTCAGCCACGAGCCGCCATCGTGCACTCCCCAAAGCGTCACCCGACCAATCACCTTGCGATACCTCAGGAATAGCTCAAACGCACTGGCCATCTTCTCGGCGTGCTTTTGGTCGATCTCGTCCGGCAATGCCTTCGTGTACGGGTTCATCACGGCCACTTGCTCGGGCGTCATGCCCTCGGTCACCGAGATATCGGCACCCTGATATCGCGACGGCAAAACGCCCATGTCCAGCTCGGTGATCATCACCTTAAGCCCTAGGGCGGAGAACTCCTGAATCGCCTTCTCGGCCTCCGCGAGCGGCGGGTTCTCGATGCGCCAGTGCGACTGGATACCGACGGCGTGCACGGGAACCTTCTGGTCCAGCAGCTTCTTCAGCAATTCAAGCGCCTTCGGACGCTTATAGTCCAGCTCGATGTTGTAGTCGTTATATACCAAGATCGCGGACGGATCGGCTTCGTGCGCCGCCCGAAACGCCTCGGCGATGTAGTCATCGCCAATCGCCTTGCGCCACGGCGTGTCACGAAGAACGCCCGGTCCATCGTTGATGGCCTCGTTCACGACGTCCCACTCTTTCACGCGGCCTTTGTACCGGCCAACGACCGTTTTGATGTGCGCTCGCATTCGCGCGAGCGCGACTTCGCGAGTTAACGGCTGGCCATCCTTCCCCTGGAAGAACCAGCCCGGCGTTTGCGAATGCCAAACCAGTGTGTGGCCGACGACTTCCGCGCCGGTCTCGGTGGCAATCGCCACCAGCTTGTCCGCGTCATCGAACGTGAACTGACCCTCCCGCGGCTGCATTGCATCGGGCTTCATCGCATTCTCGGCCGTCACGCTGTCGAAATGTCGCCGGACGATGGGCTCGACGCCGGCCTCCTGCCCACGCAAAGTCGCTGTGCTGACGGCCGCGCCAATGCGGAACTTACCTTTGAAGGAGTCCTTCAGCGGAGCCGGTTCAACCATGGGCTTCCGCTCCGGAAAAGTCGAGCCGAGCGTCAGCGCGAAGGGCAGGGTTAGGAAAAGCAGATTCTTGTTCATGGGACATCAGCGTCGTAGACAGAATCATAGTCACATTTAACGGTAAATGCTAGGGCTGACCGGCTTTTTTGCCGTCAGACGTGCTGGTCGAGAAGAATCGTGTTGCCGTCGGGGTCCGTGATGATGAAGCTCGCCGGGCCGGTCGTGGTCTCGTCGGCTTCAGTGACAAACAGAACTCCCTGCGATTTGAGGTCCTTCTGAATCTCACGTACGTCGGTGAACTCGCCTACCGGCTGGCCGCTTTGGTCCCAGCCCGGGTTGAACGTAAGGATATTGTTCGGAAACATCCCTTGAAACAGGCCAATCACGTGGTCCCCGTTCTTGATAATCGCCCAGTTGCTGGCGGGGTCGCCGTGAAACAGGGTGAACCCGAGCTTCCCGTAGAAGTCGAGGGAGGCATGGATGTCTTTGACCGCAAGGCTAACCGAAAACGCACCGAGTAGCATGGCGGTGAGTATAGGCGCTTCAATCCAAATCGGCAAGCCTCTTCGGCTAAACTGCGCCCCATGCCCGTACAGACCTTCGCGGTAACGCCGCCCGGTTCGCCCGCCGACCAAATCTTGAACATTTTCGGCGACCTTGTCACGATTAAGGTAGCGAGCCAACAAACGAACGGAAAACTCACCGTGATCCACTCCGAAACCCCACCAAAAGGTGGGCCGCCGCTGCATACGCATCTGAGCGATAGCGAAACGTTCTTCGTTCTAGAAGGTGAGTTTTTGTTCGTGTTGAACGATGAAACGGTCGCGGTTAGCGCGGGAAGCACCGTCTTCATTCCGGCCGGGACCCGACACCAATATCAGAACGTCGGGAATGAACCAGGCAAGCTACTGATTATCCTGGAGCCCGCCGGCCTTGATGCCTTCTTCATCGAACTGGATCACTTGCTGAAACAATCCGCCGAGCCCGACATGCCCGCGGTCGCCGCTTTACACGCTAGGTTTGGAATGGAGCTTCTCGGTCCGCCGCTGGCTGCGCTCGGGTAATCGCGGCAGCTCACTGGGTTCTCCGATAAAAACCAAGCGGTTTTCGAACACGGTGGTCGTGGTGGGCCCGGAGGGATTTGAACCCTCGACCAACGGCTTAAAAGGCCGCTGCTCTACCGCTGAGCTACAAGCCCCGACGGCGTAATTTTACCAGGGAAACGGCGGCGGGTACGCTCAGACGATGCCGGACATCCACGGGGCTTTCCCAGACGCCGTCACGTACCAAGACGCCGGGGTCAACATCGACGAGGCGAAACGCTCGCTTCGCGCCGTTACCTCCGAGATCCGCAGCACCTACAGCGACCGCGTGCTGGGCGGAATCGGTGGCTTCGGCGGCCTCCTGGCGGCCGACTTTTCGGGCTACGACCGACCGATTCTCGTCAGTTCGATCGACGGCGTCGGCACAAAAACCAAGGTCGCGGCGATGGTTCCGGATTACTCGAATCTGGGCCACGACATCGTGAACCACTGCGCAAACGACATCCTTTGCCAGGGCGCAAAACCCCTTTTCTTCTTGGATTACTTCGGCTGCTCCACGCTCAGCGGGCCGATATTTGAGCAGATCGTTGGCGGAATGGCCGCCGCCTGCCGCGAGCTCGGCATGCCCCTCATCGGCGGCGAAACCGCCGAGATGCCGGGCGTTTACCTGGACGGCGAGCTCGACGTTGTCGGCACGATCATTGGCCTCGTAGATTTTGAAAAGCGGCTCCCGCGGGCGAAGGTCCAGCCCGGTGATGCCGTCGTCGGAATCGCCAGCAATGGCCTGCATACAAACGGTTTCTCGCTTGCCCGGCGCGTGCTTTTCGAAGTCGGCGGACTCTCGGTAAGGGACGAATTGGACGGCCTCGACGGAACCCTCGGCGAGGTGCTGCTGAAGCCGCACCGCTCGTATGTGCCGGCTCTCCTTCCGCTCATCGAAGACCCCGAGGTATATGCCCTGGCGCACATTACGGGCGGCGGACTCTACGACAACATTCCGCGAGTGCTTCCCGCCGGACTTCGCGTGCTGATCGAGAAGCACGCCTGGACGCCGCCGGAGATATTCCAAACCATCCAGCGCATCGGGAATGTGCCGGAAATCGACATGTACCGAACCTTCAACATGGGCATCGGCATGGTCGCCCTCGTCAGCCGTTTCTCCGCGCCCGGGTTCGTGAATGCGCTCAACGAAGCCGGCGAGCACGCCGCCGTGATCGGCGAGGTGCAGGCCGGCCCCCACGATGTTCAGATTATCTAGACGTAGCGAACGGTAAACCGTGCGTTGCCGAACGAAATCTCGACGCCATCCTGAATGGCCTCGCGGTCGATCTTCTCGAAATCCTCGCGAAGAATAAACGTTCCGTTCGAGGAGGCAAGGTCCTCCAGCACGATTTCACCGCCTTCCTCAACGAAGCGGGCGTGCCGTCGGCTGATGTAGCTGCCCTCCGGCTGAAGCGCACCTAGGTCGATGTCGATGGGGCCAACCGTGGGGTCAAACCGGCCGACGACGGCGGGAGTGATAAACGGAAACTCGATATCCGTCTCAACTCCGCCCCGGCGAAGCACCAGCTTGCCGCTGAGGGGGCCGTGAGAGATCGGTTCCGGCGCGTCGACTTCGGGCTCTTGCGGCTCTACTTGGGTCTGGAGATCATCCGTCATTGTTCTAATTCCTTCTTGCTGGCAAGTGCCCCAATTCCTAAAACCGCGGCGGAAACCACGACTCCCGGAACCAAAGTGCCAAGGCCAAATTTCTGACCCATCATACTGACTTCCAGAAACGGGTTGTTGGTTCGCAGACCGGCAATCAGCCAGCCAAAAGCCACGCCAAAACTCAAAATCATGCTGGCGGCAACCCAAGGAGCACCGATTCGGCGGTTTTTCGCCAGGTACGCGATGGCAACGGGAATGAGCAACGCCCCGACCACCGCCCCCGCCCACGAATACCATAGGGCCACAACGCTCTCAACCGACAGCGCCAGCGGGATCGCAACGCACAACCCGACCCCGATACCGATGCGGCTCCAAAGTCCGGCGGAGGCTTTCGGTTGAAGCCTCGCTACGATCTCACGGCCAAAGGTTCCGCCGCTCACCAGGAGGTAGCCGACAAACGCGGAGAGCACGGTGCCGATCAGCCCGCACAGAAAAAGCCCCTTCAGGCCGGGCGGCAAGACTTGGTTCCCTAGCGCCGGGAAAAGCTGCAGGCCACTGGCCGGTTGAGGACGCAACAGGTCGAGCCCGTACAGCCCGGCGGTGATCGTCAGCACGTCAAAGACGAACCAACAGCCGATCGCCCAAAATACGCCGCGCTGGCCGGTGGCGGCATCCTTGCAGCTAGCCACGCGTTGGTGAAAGCCGGGATCCACGAGGGTCCACGCCCCGAGAATGAAGAACGACAAGATCGCAAGTGGCCCTTGCCCGCCGAGAAAGTCCATGCTGCCTTTGGCTTGCAGGCGGGCGGCGGTTTCCGGCCACGGGTGGTACGTCAGGCACCAGCCGACGATGACGAGAAAGCCGAGATACATCGCGATGAACGCCACCGCACCGATCCGGACGTCGGCCAAAAGCCCACCGCGATACAGGAACAGGCTGCCAACCACACCGGCAACGACGACGGAAACGGCGTGCGGCCAGCCGGTGATCAGCTCGGTTAGCGTCCCGAGCATCAGCACGTGGGCGGCGGGAACCGCCAAAAGAAAAACTAGCCCCGCGGCCACGAGGCCAGACGTCCGGCCAAAACGGTCCGCGAGCAACTCGGGAAGTGTGATCTCCTCGGCGTTGCGCACTTTCTTCGCAAAGAAAATGGCGTAGATGGCGGCGAATACGTAATACGGAACGCCCAGGAGAAGCCAAGTCCCGATTCCGTAGAACCCGACCGACTCGCCGATGCCGAGAATTCCGCCGTACCAGGTGCTAACGAGGGTCGCAACGAACACCGGAAGCGTCAACGCTCGACCGGCGGTCAGAAACTGAAACGCGCCGGAGTCTCGGAGTTTTGCCGAGAATCCAAGCGCGAGGATAAGGCCAACGAAAAGCAGAATAACCGCGACGTCGGCCGGAGAAAGACTAAGCGTCATCGGACGCTAACGGACTAATCCGCCTTTTTGGTCTTCTTCGGTGCCGGCTTTGCCTTGGGGGCGGCCGCTACCGTCTTCTTGTCGCCGTACTGCAGGCGAAGAGCGCGATCGGCTTCTTTGATCTTTTGCTCTTTGCGGTGGCGGCGACGACGAATTTCCTTGTTTTTTACGCGCATGCTGACTCAGTTCCAATCAATGGATGGATAAGAGAAGATACCTAAATTCGCAGCGACGAAATGTGGTTCAGGCTCGTCTCATCCGGAACCGCGACCCCGACCTGCTGCACGACCGATGCCGACGTGTGCGCCGCCAGCCTTAGGACGGCCTCCGAAAGGCCAAACAGGGGGTACGCCGCTGCGACCGTTGCGATGACGGTGTCTCCCGCGCCGGCCGTATCGAAAACGTTCACCGGGATCGCCGGCACCGAAGCCTCGCGACTGGCCATTCCTTTCGCCCCCATCGTGATGAGCACGTGGTGGATGCCGAATCGCGCTTCGATTTCTCCCGCCGCGGCCGGAGCGTCTTCAAACGCGAGCTCCTCGATGCCCAACGCACCGCACGCTTCTGGTTGGTTTAGGCTGACGAGGTCGGCGCCACGGTAGAAAGCCAGCGTCTTCGGCTTGGCGTTTGCGATCACCGGAATCCCGCGCTCGCGTGCTACGTCGATTAGGCGACGCACGAGCGAAGCCGTAAGCACACCTTTCTGATAGTCGCTGAGCAGCAGAAAGGCCACATCGCTCAGATAGGCTTCGGCGCGGCTGAACACGGCGTCTTCTCCGGCGACGTTCAGCGGCTCGGTCGTTTCGTGGTCGATGCGCAAAACCTGGTGGGCTTTGTCGGCGTAAACACGGGTTTTGCGGGTGGTCGGTCGACCCGGATCGACGACAATTTGGCCAGATTCAAACTCGGCCGCCACCGCGCCGCGAAGCCAGTTGCCAGGTTCGTCGTCGCCGACGACACCGATCAGCCGATCGCGCACGCCCAAGGCCCTTAGGTTAAACGCAACGTTTGCCGCCCCGCCCAAAACGCGCGAAACCGCGCTTTGCCGAACAACCAAAACGGGGGCCTCCTGGCTAACGCGGGTGCCCTTGCCGTGGATATATTCATCCACCATGACGTCGCCGACGACGACTCCACCGGAGCCCTGCACGCGGGAGAGAAGCTCACCAAAAGTCTTCAAGCCGCGAGTTCCTGACGCTTCACGGTGCCCCGCATGAAGATGGCGTACATGATGCCGCCCGCAACGATCATGACTAGCGCCATTAGCTGCGCCTCGGTGATGGGCAACCCGGGCAGGTACGCCGAGCTCGCCTTTCCGACCAAAGTGTCGGCTTTCGTGCCCGCACGCCAGAACTCATAGATGAACCGCGCGACGCCGTGCAACACCAGAAAGAGGGAGAAAACGGTGCCGAGATGGCGGGGCCGCTGGTCGAATGCAAGCAACAATCCAAGGGCGATCAGGTTCAAACCGGTGTCGTAAATCTGCGCCGGATGGTGCAGGAAGTTGTCGCTGGCAACGCGGATCCCGATCGGGAAGTTTGGCGGGCAGACGCCGCCGAAGCAGCATCCATTCATCAGACAGCCGACGCGGCCGATGGCGTGGCCCAGTAAAAACGCCGGGGAAAGGAGATCGGCCAGGGCCAAGAACGGCACCTTGTTGATTCGTGCCCAGATCGCGGCGGCAGCCATGCCAAAGAAGAGTCCACCGAAGCTGGTTAGACCCCGGAACTGAAAGCTGAAAAGCTCGGCCGTGTTCTCTCGGTAGTAGCTGATGTTCAGCAAAATGAACACGATTCGCGCGCCGAGCACACCCGCGATGAGCGCGTAAAATGCGCAGTCTTGAACCTGGCCGGGGGTGAGGCCGTACTTCGCCGCGCGCTTGCTGGCGAGCCACATTCCGGCGAAGAACGCCAGAACCATCAGGACGCCGAAGGTGGGCAGGGAAAACGAACCGATCTTAAAGAGGACTGGATGCATTGGGTCCGTCGAGCGAAAATGGATTTTACCTTTTGGCCAGATAGGTCCCAATTTTCTCCGCTATCATTTGGAAAGGTGCTGGAACATCGACAGCGAAATCGCATCTTGACCACAGGTTGGATGGTCACGCTGGTGCTGGCCATGTTTGGGCCTCTCGGTAGCCGCGTCCTCCCGGCACCTTTCGATGGGAGAGTGGCGATGGGAGGCTGCGTTGCGCTCATGATCGCCGTCTTCGCCCGCCTTCCGGATCGTACGAAGAGTCTTGAAGACGCTCTCTTGATGAGCGCCTCTGCGATTTGCCTTGGTGCCGGAATTGGATTCGCGATTCGCCTGGGGATGTATTCCCCGATTACCGGAAAGTGGCTCATCGCCGGCTCGGTGATTTTAGCATTTTTCATGCGAAAGTTGAAGTATGTTGAACCTGCGCAGGGCCTTGCGTTAACACGGTTTGATGTCCGTCAGCTACCAAACGACATTGCGGCCCGATATGAAGTCACATCGCTAGGAGAGCTTTTCGTGAAGGTTGAGTCGATGACGGGGGAGGATGAGGCAGTAACTCGCTTGGCTTTAAAGCGGTTAATGTCGGAAGTCAGGGAAGAAAACAAGCAAATGGAAGTGCTTCTCCGACGAGTTCAAGTTCGGATGTTTTTTGGCGCGATCTTAATGGCCTTAGGCGGCTATTTGATCATCCTCTCCATGAACCGTTGATTCGGCCCAAAAAAATTGAACCCGTATGAACTAGCCGACGGAAAGCCGTAAACTTTCCGGCGTAGGAACACGCGGGATCCCCGCAGGAAAAAACCATGAACCGACACGCAAATGCCCTTTGGAATGGCGACCTCAAGACCGGCACCGGCCGCGTAACCGTAGAGTCGCAAGCTTTCGTTGATCAGCCGTACAGCTTCAAAACTCGGTTCGAGGACGGCACCGGCCTGAACCCCGAAGAGCTGATCGCCGCTTCCCACGCCGGCTGCTTCAGCATGGCCACCAGCGCCCAGCTTGGCGAGCGCGGAATCACCAACGCGACCATCGAGACGACTTCGGTCATCACGATGGAGAACCTCGCCCTAACCAAGTCCGCCCTGACGGTCAAGATTTCGGCCCCGGGCGCCGACGAAGCCACCGTAACCGAAGCCGCCAACGCCGCTAAGGAAGGCTGCCCGATCTCGAAGGTGCTCAACCTCGAAATCACGCTGGACCTCACGGTTTCGGTCTAAGCGCAAACGCGACCAAACGCGCCGGTTCGCGGAATCCGCCGACCGGCAACACAATGTATTGCTTGCCCCGATAGACGTAGGTCATCGGGGCTCCGCCGCTAGGCCTATCAATGGCATGCAGCGACGGCGGCATCCCGAGCAGCCAAAATCCACGCCTGCTTCAGACCGGAATACTTCGCGCGCGCCGCGTCAGCGGCGTAATGATCCCAATTTGGAAAGTACGGCACAACCGCTTAGACGGCCGAACGGCCCGTCCATATCGCAGACGGCGCGATTCCGAGTAACCGCGCAACGGTCGGCGCGGTGTCGAAGATGCGAACCGGATTCGTGAGCTCGCCAGGAACCGTGCCCGGGCCGAACGCAATGAACGGAATCGTCATGTCCTCGGGTAGATCGGTGCCGTGGGTCTTACCGTGGCCGCCGTGGTCGCTCAGGAGCACAATGTTGCCGTCCGGGTGGTGGCTCAAAAAAGCATCTGCAACCTGGCGCACGGCTTGGTCGGCCCGGTTGGCGGTCTCCAGATAGCCCTCCGACAGCCAGCCATCACGGTGACCGACTTCGTCGGTATCGCCAAAGTAGACGAACGCAAAGTCCAGCCCGGCGAGGTGCGGCAGGGCCATCTCTGCGACGAGCGGGTCGGAATCGGTCGGTCCGGCCGAGCGATCGAACAGGCTCACCACTACCGACTCGGGCTCGAAGAGATCGCGAAGCGGACCCCAATTGAAAAACGCTCCGCATCGCAAACCAGCCGCCGAAGCCACGTCAAAAACGCTGGGCACCGGTCGCGCCAGCGGCATAAACGTGTTCGTCGTGATGCCGTGACGATCAACATCGACCCCGCGCATCATGCTGGTGTGGCAAGGAAGCGTCACGCTCGGCATCACGGTTTGCGCGTTCAACGTATACGCCGAGGTCTGCAAGAGACTCTGCGTAAAGTGCATATCGCCCAGGTAGATCGCCTCCGGACGAAGGCCGTCAATGCTGAAAAGCAGCGTTGCCATTAGGCCGCCCGCAGCACGTCGGTGCCGACCAACCCGCGAAGCACTTCCGGCACGACCACCGAGCCGTCCGCCTGCTGGTACGTTTCCAGGATTGCGGCGAAGGTCCGGGGCATGGCGATTCCGCTTCCATTAAGAATGTGCACGAACTCCGGCTTAGCGCCCGCCTCGGGTCGGTACCGAATCATCGCGCGCCGCGCTTGGTAGGCCTCAAAGTTCGAGCAGGAAGAAACTTCAAGCCACTTCCCGACTCCGGGGGACCAGACTTCGACGTCGTACTGCTTCGAGCCCTTCGCGCCGATGTCGCCGGTGCAGATTTCGATGACCCGATAGTGCAGGCCGAGCAGCCGCAGGATGTCCTCGGCGTTCTGAGTGAGGGATTCCAGCTCGTCGTAGCTGGTCTCGGCGGTGCAGAACTTCACCATTTCGACCTTGTCGAACTGGTGCAGGCGCTGAAGCCCGCGCGTGTCCTTTCCGGCAGCTCCGGCCTCGCGCCGGAAGCAGGCCGAATAGCCGGCGAGACGAAGCGGAAGATTGGCTCCGTCCAGAATCTCGTCGCGGTACAGGTTCGTAATCGGGACCTCGGCGGTCGGAATGAGGAAGATATCGTCCTGCGTCTTATACAAATCGTCTTCAAACTTCGGAAGCTGGCCGGTCCCGATGAGCGACGCGCGGTTCGTTAGGTACGGCGGATAAACCTCGTGGTAACCGTTCACCAGGGTCTGGTGGTCGATCATGAAGTTGAACAGCGCACGTTGCAGGCGCGCCCCAAAGCCGGTGTAGACCGGGAACCCGCTGCCCGCGATCTTTGCGCCACGCGGAAGGTCCAGCAACGCGAGCGACTCGGCCAGATCCCAGTGGGCTTTTGGCTCGAAGTCAAAACCAGGGACATCGCCGACGACACGAACGACCACATTCTCGTCCTCGGTCTTTCCGTCCGGCACGCTCTCGTGCGGGAGGTTCGGCACTTCGAGCTCTATCTCGCGCAGTTGCGCTTCTAGCTCTCGCTCGGCGGCTTCAGAAACGGCGAGATTCTCTTTCTGCGCGCGAATCTCGACCTTGGCGGCTTCCGCTTCCTCCTTTTTGCCTTGGGCCATCAGTTCGCCAACGCGCTTGCTGGACCGCTTGGACTCCGCGTTGGCCGTCTCAACGGCCTGAATGGCGGCGCGCCAGGCAGAATCGACCTCTATAAACCGGTCAACGATCGACGAGTCGAGACCTTTCCGATTGATTCCGGCCCGAACGACGTCGGGTTGTTTGCGAATGAGGTCTCGATCTAACACGCGGCAAGTATATTCAGCCGGAATCGGGGGCGAAAAAGCTCGACGAAACAAAAGACCTAATGGGTTCGACAAAACCGACGAAACTTGCACAAAGTTCATCCGTGTGACATACTGTGATTGGTGCGGTTTATCCGTGCCGAACGCCGATACAGGAAGTGGCGGAAGAGAATAGGCGCGAAGGAAGCGGCGCACCCATAGGAAACTGTGGAAAGTTGTGGGTTCAAAGCTTCGAGCGTGCGGAATATTTTCCTTCACCGATCGTCTCGGACACTGTTTGGAGAACCTAAAAACACATGAAGCGAACTCTTAAGTTAGCTCTTACGGCTGTTCTTGGCGCAGCGCTGGTCGTACCGGCACTCGCACAAGACAACTTCCCGGATGTTCCGGACAACCACTGGGCCTACGAAGCCCTTCTCCGATTGAAGAGCAATGGCCTCCTCGTCGGCTACCCGGACGGTCTTTACCGCGGCGGACGACCGGCTTCTCGATATGAGATGGCCGTCGCCATCCACGCTACCTACGTCAACCTGAAGAACATCACCGACGGCCTGCAGAAGCAGATCGACGAGCTGAAGGGTCAGATGGGCAACAGCAACACCGGAGATCTCCAGGCAACCAAGGCTGCCCTCGAGAATCTTCAGAACGAAGTTGCTGGCATGAAGAAGTGGGGCGATGACATCGCTTCGCTCCGCAAGCTCGTTGACACGTTCCAGAAGGAACTTCAGGACCTCAACGTTAACGTCGAGCAGGTCAAGAAGGACCTCGGCGACCTGACGACTCGAGTTGAAGTACTCGAGAAGATCAAGCCGGCAATCGCTATCTCGGGCGACGCAAACCTGTTCATCACCTCCGGTGGCGGCACAGACGGATTTGCCAACCTGGACAAGGACGGCCGATTCAGCGGTGCTCGCTTCCAGCAGAACCAGCAAGGTACGAACGTCGTCGGCGAGTCGTTCCTGAAGGACCTCTCGGTCTTCCACGAAGGCGCCCTGACGTTCACCTCCACCAAGGAGACCGGACCGAAGTTCGCCGGAACGATCGTGTTCTCGAACCTCGTCGGCCCGAGCACGAACGCTAACGTGAACTCGCTCGGTTCGCAGAACGCACTGAACTACGGACAGGCATACGGCGAAGGTGCTGCAACCGATGTCTACATCCAGAACTTCGGCGTCAAGTTCGACAGCGCATTCCTCGGCCAGCCCCTGACCGCAGAAGTTGGACGACTTGGCTACAAGCTGAGCCCGTACATCCTTCGACGACAGGACAACACGTCCTATTTCAGCAACGAGCGATGGGACAACGGCGAGTACATGGTCGACGGTGCAAAGGTTGGCTTCAACTTCGGTAAGTCTATGATTGAGATCGTCGGCGGTAAGACCAACCGACGATTCTCCAACAACGGCACCGACGTTCAGTCGCTGACCGCTGGTGGCATCGGAATCGACCAGACCCTCGGACTCAACCTTGGCTTCGGCTTCGGCAATAATGGCAACGCAAACATTAGCTACCTCCTGCTGGACAGCACGACGGCTACGGGCGTCGTCCAGGGCAATGCGTTCACCCGAATCGGTGTCTTCGGTGCTGACGGCAGCATCAAGTTCGGTGACCTAAAGTTGATGGCTGGTTACGCTCAGAGCACCTACCAGAACAACAGCTCCAACGCGTTCGACGAAGACAACAAAGCGATCTACGCCGGCGGAGTTTACGAGGGTAGAATCTTCGGCTTGTCGGTAACCTACCGGGATGTTGACGCATTCTACGCCGCTCCGGGAGACTGGGGACGGCTTGGAATCTGGCGCAACCCGACCAACATCCAGGGCGCAACGGTTAAGGGTCACCTGAAACTCACCAAGAAACTCACGGTTCACGCCGGTGGCGAGTTCGACAAGGGCAAGAGTACGATCGCAGGATCACCACTCAACGAGGACACCGAGATCAACTCGTTTAACCTGTCGGTGGACTACAAGCTCAATTCGAACTTTTCGCTCATGGTGGGCTACGAAGAGACCGAGTTCGAGAAGCTTGCAGGCAACAACACCAAGCCGAAGTATCGCTTCACCACGCTCGGCCTTGGCTACAACATCAGCGACACGACGATGCTGAAGATCGGCTACGAACTTTCGGACGTTGAGAACGAATTCGTGCTCCCGCTCTTCGGCGCCAACCGAAACAACGCTGGCACCTACCGTGGCGGCCTGTTCACCACGCAGCTCTCGGTTAAGTTCTAAGGAACCCAACCGTTAGCGGAAAGCCCCCCGGCCAGTTCAGGTCGGGGGGCTTTTTTCTTGCATTTTCCCGACTTCCGACGGGGCAGATGCGCCCGCTCACCGTCATATACTGTGGCAAAACATGACCACGCGCAACCTCACTTTCGCACTCGTGCTGGGTGCCTTGATCACCACAAGTGCGATCGCTCAAGACTCTCTTCCTGTTATAAAGGAGTCCCACTGGGCAACCAAAGCGATTAAGAGTCTCAAGTCGAAGGGACTGTTGGTGGGCTACTGGGATGGCCTGCACCACCAGAAGACACCAAGTCGATACGACTTCGCGGTCGCGACTCACGCGACCTCCGTCAACATCAAGAACATTCTAGGGAGCCTTGAACAGGAGATCGCCCGGCTCAAACAGAGCGTTTCTGTCGGCAATACCGCCGACCTGGAATCGGTTCGAAGTCTCATCGAAAGCACGCAGGACGCGGTGAAGGACATGAAGCAATGGGGGCCAGAAATCGCCAACCTACGCAAGTTGGTCAACGAGTTCCGGCCAGAACTTGCCGAGTTAGGTGTCGATGTCAAGAAGCTACTTATTGACATCGACGACATTGCCAACCGGATTAGCCTTCTCGAAAGGAACCAACCGTCGATCGCGATCACCGGCGATGCAAACCTTTTCTTGCTCTCCGGCGGCGGACGTGACGGCAAGGCGAACCTCGACCGAGACGGGCGGTATAGCGGATCCCGATTCCAGACCGCACCGGCTAATGTCGTCGGCACGAGTTTCCTAAAAGACCTCAGCGTGTTTCACGAGGGTGCCTTCACCTTCGCCTCGACGAAAGAAACCGGACCGAAGTTTTACGGAACGCTGGTTTTCTCCAACTTGATTGGGGCCGGCACGAACCCGAACGTCACCTCGTTCGGTTCCCAAAACACCCTTAGCTACGGCCGCGCTTACGGCGAAGGCGCGGCGACCGACGTCTATATTCAGAGCTTTGGCGTCGATTTCGACGGCAAGCTTGCCGGTGTTCCGCTCGAATTCCGGGTCGGCCGGATCGGACTAAGCCTTGGCCCGTACCTATTCCAACGTCAAGACCTAACTTCCTACTTCCAGAACGAGCGGTGGGACAACGGCGAGTTTGCGCTTGACGGGGCCGAAGTGGAGTTCGAGCTCGGCAACGTCGAACTTGAGATCACCGGTGGCAAAATCAGCAATCGCGGGTCGAACAACGGAACCGATCTGCAAGGCATCCTAGCTCGAGGCTTGGAGGTCGATCGCCTGTTTAGCGTCAACGCCGAGGTCAAGCTTGGCGATGAAAACGAGCTAAACCTGAACTACCTTCTGCTCGACGGCACTAGGTCGGCTCCGATAAACGGCAGGTTTTTCAATCGGCTCGCCGTGTTCAATGTCGATGGGAAGTTCGAGATCGGAAAGGCTTCCCTTGCGGCCGGATTCTCGCAAAACGACTTTAAGGAGAACGAGAAGAACCGCCTGAACAAGGATAACAAGGCCTACTTCGTCTCGGGTTTGCTCCCGGTTGGCAGTAGCGAGTTCTCGCTGAAGTACGACGCCGTCGAAGCTAACTTCGCGGCTCCCGGAGACTGGGGGCGCCTGGGCATCTGGCGAAACCCAACCAACATCGAGCGCATCTCGGCGGGAGCGACCCTGCCGCTTGGATCGCGAGTGAAGTTGGCGGCCGATGGCACCTACGCGCGGGGCAAGAAGAATGGCGGAAACTCGCCGCTCGGAAAGGACTCCTACGTCGGCACCATCGGGCTGCAGGCAACTTACGAAGCCAGCAAAACGTTGTCGTTCGTCGCGGGATTCGAGAACGTGGAGTTCCGACGGCTGCCGGGCAACAACACCACGCCAAAGTACCAATGGTTTAACCTTGGCGCGAACATGAAGCTCAGCGATTCCGCCACGCTTAACGTCGCCTACGAAGCGTCTGACATCAAGAATGAGTTCTATCTGCCTTACCTTGGGGTTCCAAGAAACGGATCGAACCGGTACACGGGCGGGCTGTTCACCACCCAGCTTTCCGTGAAGTTCTAGTCCGTTCGGCCGGACCAACGGCGGAGCAGAGCGCAGAACTGATCCCGGGTGTACGGTTTGCTCAGCAAGTCGTCCATTCCTGCCGCCAGGGCGTGTTGGAGATTCTTCTCTGACGCGCCCGCCGTGAGGGCGATAATCGGCGTACGCGGACCGTCCCCCTCGAACTCTCGGATTCGTTTCGTCGCGGTAAGGCCGTCCAAAACCGGCATCTGAACGTCCATCAGCACAAGGTCGTAGGTGTTCTCCAGGAAGTGATCGAGAGCTTCCTGCCCGTTCCGCGTCACGGTGTATTGAACGCCCTCCGATTTGAGAAGCCGCGTTAGCAACAGCTCGTTCGTCTTGTTGTCCTCCGCCACCAGCACGTTGAGGCCGGCGATCGAGCCGACCGATTCGCGTTCTTCTTGTGCGGGCTCGGCGACGGCGCCGCGTTCCAACTTGATGAGCGGCAAGTAGACGCTGAAGCGACTTCCCTTGCCGATTTCGCTCTCCACCTTTAGATCTCCGTCCATCAGCTTCACAAGGTCGCGCGTGATGGTGAGACCCAGACCGGTTCCGCCGTACTTTCGCGTGATCGAGTTGTCGGCCTGGGAGAACGGATCAAAAATGGCGGCGAGTCGCTCCGGCGGGATGCCGATACCGGTGTCGGTGACCGAGAGCCGCAGCCCATCGGGCTCGCATGTGAGCTCGGTCGTAATCGAGCCGCTCTCGGTGAACTTCACCGCGTTGCCGAGAAGGTTCGTGAGAATCTGTTGGAAGCGAATTCGGTCTCCGTTGTACGCTGCGTTTGCGTCGCCGGTGACGATGAGCTTCAACTCCAACTTCTGCGCCAGCGCCTGACCGCGCTGCAAACGGACGCAGTGGGCGGCGGCCTCTTGGGCAACAAACGGCTCCAAATCCAACGTAACCTTGCCGGCTTCGACCTTGGAGAAGTCGAGGATGTCGTTGATGACCTTCTTAAGAATCTCGCCGCTGTTCACGATCTCGCGGGCGAGCGCGGTTTGCTCTGGCGTTAGGTTGTCCTTCAGGAGCACGTCGGCAAGGCCAAGAACTCCGTGCATCGGCGTCCGAATCTCGTGGCTCATGTTCGCCACAAACTCGCTCTTCGCCCGTAGCGCGGCTTCCGCCTCATAGGCCAGCTTCTCGGCACGCGCCACCGCCTGTTGCAGTTCCAGGTTCGTTTGCACGATCACTTGGCGCGTTTCGTTTTGTTCGGCGGCAAGACCGATGTTTCCGGCCAGTGAGTTCATCAGCGCCATCTCGCCTTCAGCGAGTGGCTCGTCGAGCCGGTGCTCCAGTAGCAGGGCACCCCAGTATCCGCGCGGCGCCATGATCGGAAGGAAGGTCCGACGAAGCTCCCCTTCACCCGGACACAAAACTGAGCGACCGGCCTCCAATTCAGGGCCGTATTCGCTGAGCGCCTCAACGTCGGCGGTCGCGAACTTCGACGTTGAGCGCGGGTTTCGCTCGTAGCTGCTCACCACCGTATCAACCGTGCCGGCCAAATTACGTGAGAAAACTACGACCCGCGAGAGCTCGAGTGCAGCGGCGATGCTTCGCGTGGTGGAGCTTAGGGCCAGGCCGAGATCGGTCGACTGAATGAGGCTTTGATTGGCCTCGGCCACCGCCAAAAGGAGCCGTTCTTGCCGTTTTCTGGCCGTAATGTCGGTGTGAGTTCCCACCACGCGGACCGCTCGGCCGTCGGCATCGCGAGTCGCCTTTCCGCGAGAGTTGATCCATCGGTAGCGGCCGTTGCTTGCCCGCATCCGAAACTCGCACTGGTAGATCTCCGTCTCGCCGTTAATGTGCTGTTCGTATACCTGCGTGAACCGTGGTCGGTCCTCGGGGTGCATTCGCGGAAGGAAGATGGCGGTCGGATCGTTGTGAACGTCGGGATCCAACCCGAGCATTTCGAACCACTGCGCCGAGGCGTAGCTATGATCGGTTGCCACGTCGTGGTCCCAAACGCCATCACGACTTCCCGCGACCGAGAGCTGCCATCGCTCCTCGCTAAGTTCAAGTGCCGAAAGCAACTGACGCCGTGAAGTCGTTTCGCGAATCGTAAGCGCTACCGCCTCGCCCACCCGGAAGAACTGGAACTCGGCCCACTCGGGCTTGAACCAGCTCTTACTCATTTGAATCTCTTCGGTGAAAGGCTCTCCCGTCTTAAGCACCTTGCGCAGGATGCGACTGGCCACGCGCCAGGCTGCCCGGCTGAGGCGAGACTTCAGCCCGAGGCCGACCGGATTCTCGTCGGTCATCGAGACCATTTCGCGCCCTTGTCGGTTGATCTCAGAGACCCTTGCGTCCGCAAGCTCGCCGCGGGCACCAATCACCGGTGCAAAGAGGACAAAGCCATCGAAGCCAGCCTCAATCGCCTCACGGAATCGGCTTTCGGTCGCGCGAAGGGCGTCCTCAACCCGCTTCTCTTCCGTCACATCGCGAAAGAAGCCGTGCACGACCAAGTTGCCTTTCGAATCCATCGCGGACCGGGCATCGTCGCGCAGCCAGACTTCGCCTCGGTTGGGAACGTTAAAGCGACCGCGGAAACTAAAGTCTTCACCAGAGGACCGCTTGTTGTCGAACTTCGACTGGTACCGGGCGGCGTCCTCCGGCAGCACTTGCAGCAGTTTTGGTTGCGTCTGCAATTGCTCGGCGGTAATCCCCAAGATATCGAACGCGCGCGGGCTCACGTAGGTGTACTCCTCGTAGCCGCTCAAGGTTCTTTGCCAGCGATAGAGAACGCCGGGAACGCTCTCGGTAAGTTCCCGGAGGAAGCGATCGTGAATGGATTTTGCCTCTTCCTTCGATCGCTCGTAACGGTTCGACCAAAGCATGAGGCGACGCCGAAGCTCCATCGCCTTCGTCTCGTCCTCCTCTTCTCGGGCGAGCGACTGCATCTCATAGGCCCGTTTGAAATCACCAACTTCGGCGCAATAGCGCGCAAAAACTTTGTTTGCGCGCGTCCGAACCCGCGCCGACTTCATCTGCTCTGCGATCGCCACCGCACGGGTGAGTCGCTCGTCAAAGTCTGTCTCCAATCTTGAGAGCGAGAGCGATGCGGACACTAGGTCGATGCTGGACAGAGCCTCGGCGTTGCCGTCGCCCATGTGGACGGCGCGCACGTTTGCCGCCCGGAGAACGTCCACCGCTTCCTCGTACTGCCCACATTGAATGAGCATTTCCCCGTAGGTCTGCAACATCGTCGCTTCGTATTTGCTACTTTTCCTGAGATCAGGTCGAGAGCTTCGCGCGCCGAGTTACGCGCAAGTTCTGGCTGATGATTGGAGAGATACACGTAAGCGAGATTATTGAGTGAAGTCGCGATTTTTTCGACATCGCCGAGTTCGCGCGCGTGGCTGATCGCCGATTCGAGGACTTTCGCCGCGTTGTCGTACTCATCCATTCGGATGTAAATGAGGCCGACGCCCATCTCGATTCGGCGGATCAGGTCCACGTCGCCGTTTGGCAGCAGCAACGAAAGCGCTGACTCGTAAACTGTCATTGCTTGCGCAAAGTCGCTCTGGTGGCTATAGGTGCGGCCGATCTCGACCAGCGTTTCCGCGCGGGCGTGCGTATCGTTTAGCGCCGCAAATCGGGATTCCGCTTCTTTGAGGGCCTCGTGCGACTCTTGATCGCGCGAAGTATCGCGAAGGGCCTTGCCGATCTCAACCAGACACCGGGCAATTTGGGCTGACTCTCCAAACTCTCGCGTTTTGAAAAGGAACGGTTCCAGCGCGACCACGCGCTCGATCGGCTTTTCTGCACTGGCGACGACGTCGCGCAGGCTCTGCTCGAAACCGAGCCGAAAAGCATCGCCTAACTCTTTAGGTTCGGCGTTAAGCTGGTGAAGTTCCATTTACTCTATGTTCTATACGAACGAACGCGGCTACTAAGAGAAGTTCGACGGCATCGTGTTACCCGGAAGCCCAAGATAACCGCTTATATCACCCGACACAACGGCAAGTCCGCGCAAGTCTCCAAACGCCTTCGGGGCGTGTTTTTTTAGGGTGTAACGGATATAGGGCACGTATTCACGCGTGTGGTCCGTGCTCGCATCGGTCGGGTCGTTTCCGTGATCTGCCGTGATAAGGAGCAAGTCTTCCGCCCCAAGGGTCGGAAGGAACGCCGCCATCGTGGCGTCGAACTCTTCCAGGCATCGCGCAAAGCCAACCGCGTCGCTGCGGTGGCCGTACTTCATATCGAAGTCTTCGAAATTCGCGAAGATGAAGCGGGCGTCGCTCTGCATTGCGCGCGCCAGTTCGGCCGCATGTTCCGGGTTGCTTTGGGTTCGAACTCCGTCGCGAAAGCCGACGCCGCCAAACAGCTCCGGCACCACACCGATGCCGTAGACGTCGGCCAGGGTCGTCGCCAGGTTGAAGGGGGCCGGAAGCGGAAAATCCCGCCGGTGCTGAGTTCGGGTGAAGCTCCCCGGCGAGCCAACAAACGGCCGGGCGATTACCCGTTGCACGGCGTCTTTGCCTTCGCAGAGTTCGCGGGCAACGGCGCACATCGCATACAGGGAGTCCAACGGCACGATGGCCTCGTGGGCGGCGATTTGGAACACAGAGTCGGCGCTTGTGTAGACGATGGGCTTGCCGGTGGCTATGTGCTCCGCCCCAAATTCTTCAATCACCTGAGTGCCGCTTGCCGGACGGTTTGCCAGAACTCCGTTGCCAATGGATTTGGTAAAGGCCGCAACCAGCGGCTCGGGAAAGCCGTCCGGATAGGTCGGGAAGCGATCCGTGAGGGTGACGCCCATCATCTCCCAGTGGCCGGTGACGCTATCCTTTCCTCCGAGGCTCAAGGGTTGAAGCCGCCCGTAGTCGGCCATCAAGTCATCCGGCGGGGGCTGGATTCCCGCTGCCGCCAAGAAGCCAAGCCGCGCTAATGTGGGTGCCTGGAACCCGCCAACCGCTTCCCAGACGTGACGCAAGGTGTTGGGCATGCCGGAATCGCCGAACGCCGCCGAATCTGGGGCAGCACCGGCCCCACATCCGTCCATCACGAGCAAGATCACGCGTCGCACGCACCATCTAACCGTAATTTCTTCCTGCCCGGCAAAAACTCGGAAAACCGTTGCCGGCAAGCTACGGACGATGATGCCGATCATCAAGGCAAAGTAGGGTCGAGACAATTCGGACCCCGGAAACAAACCGGGGTCTTTTGCACGTCCTATATGTGCCGCCAAACGTGATGCCATGACTCCCCTCGACCCCGGATTTGCCCGAACGCAACGTAATCAAAAGGCGGCGATGGTAGCCCTTGGCATCGTCGCGCTGATCCTAGCCGCGTTATTGGGTCTCTCGGCATCTGGAATCCTTCGGTTTGGCGCGCAGACACCTCCGACCGGGCAGCTCGCGGCCAAAGGGATGGCCCCGAATAACAACATCTTGCAGGACAGCGGCGCGGCTCCCGCCCCGGTCCTCGAGAAAACCGCCGAGGGTCCACCCGCGATGCCGGCCGACGTCGAGGCTTGGCTGAAGCATCTCGAAAAGTGTGAGAAGGCCAAGGTCGAAATTAGCGGAGACCAGTCTGCTGAGATCACCGTCTTCATGCAAAAGAACTCCGTGCTGGGTGCCGGCATGGGCCTGATGAACCCGTACGATCAGTCCGACGATGGCTCCGGTGACCAAGATCCCGGCACGTATACCAAGGGCAAGATTCTCGACCTTCGACCGCGCTGGCAAGAGCTCATCACCTACTTCAACTCGGTCCCGCCGCCGGAAGAATGTAAGCCGCTGGCCGACGATTTTAACCAAGCGATCAGTGAAATTCCGGGCGTAATGGGCGACCTCGGCGAGGTGCTGAACGAAGTCAGCACGAACCCCGAGAAGGCACTGCAAACCGTCAACAAGATGAAGAACGGTAGCTACGACGGCATCGACCGGTACTTCGCTCGCGCCGACCAAAAGCTGGGAGCGATCTGCGCAAAGTACGCCCGCAACAAGTGGTTCAACATTCAAACCGACGTCGGGGCCGGCGGTATGTTTAGCAAGGGCATGCTTGGCGGAATCGGAGGCGCGGGAGCCATCGAAGTTCCTCCGCAGCTTGGCGGCGGCCAAAGCACCGCCGGGGCAATCGGCCAGTAGTCTTGAGTCGGCAAGCCCCCGACCCACGAATCGCCTTCGCCGAGAGTTTGCTCTCTGACCTCTGCGAGCGGTTCCCGATGAATTACCGGCCGGTCATCTACTGGAAGGGTCTTCGCGTCACCGCCGGTCAGGCGTTCCCAACCAAAGGCATTATCGGCCTCAGCTACCGAGTCCTGAAGACCGAAGCCGACGTCCGCACGACGCTGATACACGAGTACGCGCACCTGTTGGCGGTTTTTCGCGAGGGCCTGGGGGCCGGTAACCACGGGCGAGCCTGGAAGCAAGCGATGCGAGATTTGGGCGAGCCGCCGGAAATCTATCATCGCCTCCCGGTAGAACGGTCGGAACCAAAGAATCCAAAGTCGTACCGGTGTGCGAAGTGCGGATTCGAGTTCGTCCGCGCGCGGGCACTGCCAAGCCACCGGACTTACCAGCACCGGGACTGCGGTGGGGCAATCGAGGCGATTCCACCGCAAAAAGGCGATTCCGCAAAACGCCCGCGATAGATCACACGTAGACCCGCGATAACGACGACTTATGTGGATCGCGACATCTGAACACACCCGGGCCATCGACCGACGCACGACGGAAGAATTTGGGATCCCGGCATCGGTACTCATGGAGCGCGCTGGGCTGGCCGTTTTTGACGTTCTCAAGGAAATGCTCCCCGAGGGCGGGCGAATCACCGTTTTCTCGGGAAAGGGTAACAACGGGGGCGACGCCTTTGTTACCGCCCGGGCAGCGCTGGATGCGGGGTTTAAAGTCGATTCTCTGGTCGCCGCCGACGAAGCCGACCTCAGCCGCGACTGCGCGCTGCAGCTGCGCATCGCCCAAGCCCACGGCTTGGTACCCATTTTTCGGTCCGACGCCCGTTGGGACCGAAAAATTGAACAGTTAGGCGGGCAGGACCTCATCATCGACGGCTTGCTCGGCATCGGCGGAAAAAGCGCGGTGCGCGGTTCCGTGAAGGAAGCGATCGAGGCGATCAACCGAAGCGGCGTGCCCGTGCTGGCGATCGACGTCCCAAGCGGGATCGATGCCGACACCGGCGAGGAACTCGGCGAGAGCGTCTGGGCACTGCGCACGGTCACGTTCGGGCTGCCAAAACCCTATCTGTTTGAAGGGATCGGCTTGGAGCACGCCGGGTACTGGACGGTCCACGAAATCGGTATTCCCGCCGTTTTGCTGGCCGGGGCCACCAACGCGATCCTCGTGGATAAGGACTGGGTGGGCTGCATGATGCCGGAGCGGATGCGAAGCGCCCATAAAGGCGATGCCGGGGCCGTGCTTATCGTCGCCGGAAGCGACGCATATCGGGGTGCGGCGGTGCTGTCCGCTATCGCGGCAATTCGGTCGGGTGCCGGAACCGTTACCGTCGCCGCGATTCCCTCGGTGTGCGCCGCCGTTGCGGCGCAAGTGCCGGAAGCGATCCTGTTGGTCCTTCCCGAGCGCGACGGTCACGTTGATCCAGCCGGTGCCGAGCTAGTGCTGGGAGTGAACAAGGTCCACGCGGCGGTGTTTGGCCCGGGCCTCGGCCAAGGCGACGACGTCCAGGAGTTTCTCGCCCGCATTTGGGCCAATTGGCACCGGCCCTGCGTCGTCGACGCCGATGCTCTGAACGCCGTGAGTTCCGGCGTACGTCTTCCAGATACAGAATGGATCCTAACGCCACACCCGGGGGAGATGAGTCGGCTGCTGCAGCTCAGCATCGCCGAAATCCAGTCGGATCGCTTTCAGACCGTGCAGCACGCCGCCGAACGATTTGGCGGAACCGTGTTGCTCAAGGGCGCCTACTCCGTAGCGGCGCACCCGGGTCAGCCAATTCGCGTGAATTCGAACGGCAACCCGGGCTTGGCGACGGGCGGAACCGGCGACGTTCTTTCCGGAGTTCTGGGCACGTTGCTGGCGCAAGATCTTCCTCCGTTCTGTGCGGCGGCGGTCGGAGCGTACTGGCACGGGGCGGCGGGAGACCGATGTGCGGAAGAAATTGGCCCAATTGGCTTCTCGGCGGGGGATGTTGCCCGCGCGCTACCTCAAGCACGGGCCAAAATCATCAAGTGCTGTCACGCGCACTAGTTTGGCTCTTCTTTCTGCTATGCCTTGCCCCCCTTGCGGACGCCCAAGCGACGCTTACCTTCCCTGCGGCCGGCGAGCACTGGGTATGGACGAGCGCGAAACGCTTTGACGCCGAGCCCACCGGCTACGTCAAAACCGGGGAAACCACCCTGAACTTCCCCGGCACCGGCGCTAAAGATACCGACCTGCTTCACGTCTTGGACGCAAAGTCCGGTTTGGTAGCAATTCGACCTTGGGCGGCTGCTCAGAAGAACCCGGCATTTGCCCCAGGGGACTTCTCGGTTCGCTACAAAACGACGGTTCGCGTCGTTTCGGGTGAGAAGGCGGTCGCCGCCGCCAGTTTGAAAATATCGGCGGGTAAAGAAACCCGGCAGGCGCTGCTCGATCCTTCACTTGATGGGAACGCGACGTTCTTCGGCCTCCCGCAGGGCAAAGCCTCCGTTGAGGTGCAGGTCAACTCGGCGGGCAAGCCGACCACCATACGCCAAGAACTGGAACTTACGGCCGATCCCGCCGTCACGTACGCGGTCGCGGTTCCGGGCCCGGTCGAAACGGTGAGCAGCTCACCGGCTGCCGCTGCCCCGGCTACCGAAACAAAAACGAACAAAGAAGCCGCGCCCGCATCGAATCCGGTCGGCACCGCCCTCGTTTATCTGATCTCGATTGCCGCGATCGTCGCGATCGGCTATTTCGTGTTGCAATACTACCGAGGCAATAAGTCGGCGGTGGATGCGAAGCTAGAGCAACTTGGCGTCCAGGTGCCAAAGCCCGGAGACGCCAATATGACCACGGCCCCGGCACAGCCTGATCCGGGTTACGCGAAGCCCGCCCCGGTTCAGAAAATCGTTTTGGACGGCACCACTCCCGACCCGATCGTGATTCCGCCTTCGTCCGCCGCGCCGGCAGTCAGCTCGATGCAGACCGGCGAGCCGCGCCTCGTTAGCGACACTGGCGACGTGATTCCGTTGTTCGACGGCGAAACGATTGTCGGTCGTGAAATCGGCGTTGGGCTTAGCCTGCCCGATGAATCCACGATCTCACGCCGCCACGCGAAGCTGGATCGCCTTGGCACCGGCGTCACCGTCTCCGACCTCAGCAGCACCAACGGCACCTACGTCAACGGCGTTCGGATTACGGCGGGCGTCACCTTGCGGCCCGGCGACGCCGTGCAGTTCGGATCCGTTCGCTTCCGCTTCGAGAGTTAACTATGGCCGGCGTCAGTTTTCGATTCATCCTGGGGCTGATTGCCGGCGCGCTCGCCTGGGCGATGTGGGAGCCGGCGTACCCGAAGAATCCGGGCGCTATCAACAACGTCGAGCTGTACATGGTCCTCACTGCCGGGGCGCTCATTGGTCTCGCGGTTGCCGGGCTGGGTGGATTTTTGCAGGGCAGCCGGGCGCACGCGTTGCGCGCGGGCTTCCTCGGCCTTCTGTTTGGCACGATTGGGATCTCGCTTGGCTACAGCCTCGGTGGGAACATCACCCGGGCGCTGTTTGGCCAGACGGTTTTCCTCGACCCCACGGCAAACATCTTCACGCAGATCCTCGCCCGCACCACCGCCATCGCGCCGATGGCCATCTTCCTGGGCGCCGCCGTGGGGGCCAGCACGCTCAACCTAAAGCGCACGATTCAGGGCACCATCGGCGGAGCAATCGCCGGAATCGTTGCCGGCCTTTCGTTCGATCTCCTGAGTGCGGCGCTCGCCAACCCGATGCTTGCGCTGCAGGGCCAGCAGACCGGCGACGTCGGCGGGACCGCCCGCGCCCTCACCTTTTCCCTCATCGGGGCGCTCATCGGTCTGTTCATTGGCCTGGTTGACCTTTTGGCGAGAAAAGCCTGGGTCCGCCTGAGCCTCGGGCGGAACGAGGGCCGCGAGTGGTCGCTCGACTGGGCCGACAACTACATCGGTCGCAACGAAAACGCGACGATCCCGCTGTTCGGCGACCCCAACATTGCGCCGGTACACGCCGTCATCCATCGGCAAGGAAACCAGTACATCCTGCGTGATGGTGGGAGCGCGATGGGAACCGGGCTGAACGGGCAGCGGATCCAGGAGGCGGTGCTCTTCCCGGGGGCGATCATCCAGATTGGCAACTTCGCGCTCGAGTTCATGGAGAAGGGGTCGCCGAGCCGCGCCATGCAGCCACTGTCAACGCAGATGCCAACGCAGATGCCAACACAAATGCCGACCCAGATGTATGGGCAGCAACCGATCCAACAACAGAGCCAGATGCCGAACTTGAACAAGACCGTGGCCTACGGTCAGCAAAACCCGCTCGTGACGGCCCCGGCGGTTCTGACGCTGATCGCGCTGGACGGACCTCTTTCCGGGCAGAGGTTCCCGCTGCTGAGTCCCATCGAGCTCGGACGGGAATCCGCTCAAGTGCCGATGCAGTACGACAGCCAGGCTTCGCGGCGCCACGCGGTCGTTTCGCCGTACCCCTCCGGCGTCGAGGTTCGCGACAACGGCTCGACGAACGGAACTTTTGTGAACGGACAGAGAATTTCGCAGACGATTGCCCGGCCTGGAGACGTCGTAAAGGTCGGAAGCACTTCCTTTAGAATCGAATAAAGTAGCAATTTACGCCATGGAACCCACACAGCGATTCGACCCGAACCGGACCCAACTTGGGGCACCGCCCCAGGCGGTGGACCCGCAACGCACGCAGGCCATGGCCGCGTTCGACCCGCTGAAGACAACCGCAATGGCCCCGGCTTTCGAGGGCCTGAAGGTGGAAGTGATCTGTGGCCGCGCCGCGACGATGGCGAATGGTCCCGCGCGCGAGCAATTCTTGCTGGAGGTCTCGGCAGGTGCCGCGCCGGGTGGTCTCAGTGGCGTGAGCGTTGGCGGCGGAACCCGCACCCCGCTCAACCTCTGCCTCGTTATCGACCGCAGCGGCTCGATGGAAGGTGCCCCGCTGGAATACGCCAAGCAGGCGTGTAGCCACGTGGTCGACATGCTCGGCCCCAACGACATCCTCAGCATCGTCACGTTCGAAGAAGTCGTGGACGTTCTGATGGCACCGCAACGGGTCACCAGCAAGCAGCCGATCAAAGAAGGCATTTCCAGGCTTCTGCCCGGCAACACGACGAATCTTTACGACGGCATCGCCGTTGCCGCGCAACAGATTCAGCAGATTCAGGAAGGCGGCCGCGCGACCCGAATGGTCGTCCTCACCGACGGCGACCCGACCGCCGGGATCAAGGACTTCAGTGCGCTCGTCGCGCATGCGGGCGACATCAAAAATCGAGGTATCACCGCGACGTTTCTCGGCTTCGGCCCGGATTACAACGAGGAGCTCCTGGCCAGCATGGCCAAAAAGGCCGGCGGGAACTACTATTACATCCCGCAGCCGCAAATGATCCCGGACGTGTTTCGCACCGAGCTCGACAAGCTGATGACCTCGGCCGCGCGCGGCCTTTCGATGACCATCAAGCCGTCGCGCTGGGTGACGCTGCGCGGCCCAGAGAACGCCAACGAGGGCCAGGAAATCAAGATCTCGCTGACGGACCTTGAACGGGGAAGCTCGCTCCAACAGGTGTTTGACTTCGAATTTCGCAACCACCCGCTCGGCTGGTATCGCGTCGCCACCGCAAAACTCACGTACGACGACCTAGGCGAAGGCGGAGCCGCGAAAACGGTCGATGTTGATTTCGTGATCGAATTCACCGCCGATGCCGCGCGGTACTCGGTTGCGGCCGACCCACGCGTTGCCGGGGCGGCGCAGGTCGCGCAGGCCAGCCGAGCCGTTGAGAAGACGGTGATGGGCCTGAAGACCGGTGTCCTCACGCAGATGGGTGCCATCCAGGAGCTACAGAAGACGCAAATGCTGCTGACGACCCAAGGCAGAACCGCCGAGGCGCAGGAGGTCACGATGGCTCTGCGCGCCCTTCAATCTGGCGATGCCGGACAAGCCGAAAAGACCCTCATGGGCACCATGGTGCACCTCGACCAGGGCAAGAAGTCAAGCTAAAGCCCGTATTTCTACGGGCTTTTCTCAAAACGCGATCGACATGATTGATCGAATAATCATCGTTGTGTATGATTAATCCGTTAATCGCACTTCGCCGACGTCGGTGAAGGCACCTGGAGCAACGAACGCCCGATCAACATGAAGTCCATCCTCCCTCTATTTCTCCTCGTTTTGTGCGGCGGCAGCATCGCTGGCTGCGACTCGAACCCCACCAACGAACCGACGCAGGCGAGCATCGACGCGGCGAACGCCACCCGACTGAAGGCCATCCAGGATGACCCGAAGATGAGCGAAGCCGACAAGCAAAAGATGATCGAGATGCTGAAACTTGGCGGCGAAAAGAGCGCCGCCGACCGCGGCAAGTAGATGGCCGTAACGATTCGCGAGGTGGCCAAAGCGGCCTGCGTAAGTACCGCCGCGGTATCCAAGGTTCTGCACGGGCGCGGCAATAGCGTTCGCGTCAGTGATGTAAGGGCCGCGCACATCCGCGAGATTGCCGAAAGCCTGAACTACCGTCCGAACGCCGTTGCGCGTAACCTCCGAATCCGGCGAACCCACGCGGTCGGCATCATTTTTGAGAACTTTGGCTCGTTCGCCAACGGGCCACTTTACTACATGCACCTCTTCGAAGGGGTCAGCGGCGTTCTCTTCAAGAACCACTACCGCATGACGATCCTCGCGGAGATTGCGCACGACGACGTCCTGTCCTCGCTTGGCGACGGCCAGCTGGACGGCGTCGTTTGGTGCAAGCTGACCCGCGATCCAGAAAGCCTTGCGCTGATTCATAGCTGCCCGATCCCGATCGTCGCCATGAACGCCCCGGCACCGACCGTTCCCACCGAGGCCGTGTTCGTTTCTTGCGATAACGAAGGTGGCATCGATCTCGCCGTGCAACACCTCGTCGCCCTGGGCCACCGCCGCATCGCCTTCCTGTACGAGCGGCAGGAGCTTGATACTCCGGACCGCCAGGCCCGACTTGAAGGCTTTCATGACGCCATGAAGGCGCGCACCGGAGTCGATGCAACCGCCGAGGACGTGCTCGAGTGGGACTGGCTGTTACCCGAGTTTAGCGGTTGGTGGGCAGCCAAGCCGCCCCACACCGCAATTATTTGCTGGAGCGAACGCACCGCCGGTAACTTGATTCTGCAAGCCACGAGCGCGGGTCTGTCGTTGCCCGGCGACCTCAGTATTGTTGGGTTCGACAGCACGCAGTATTGCGAGACCACCACGCCGCGCCTCACCGCCGTCTGCCAACCCATCTACGAGATGGCCGCCGCCGCCGCCACCACGCTCCTCGCGATGATCGACGGGATGCCTCCCATTCAGTCTTCTTTCACCTTCCCGTGCACGTTTGACGTGCGCGATTCAACGACAACGCCTCGGTCCCCTCTCAATGCAGAGAATCCATCATGAAAAAAGCATTTACGCTCATTGAACTTCTCGTCGTCATCGCGATCATCGCGATTCTCGCGGCGATCCTCTTCCCAGTCTTCGCCCAGGCAAAGAACGCCGCAAAGAAGACCCAGTCGCTTAGCAATGTCAAGCAGCTCGGCCTCGGTGTGCAGATGTATGCCGGCGACGCGGACGACTCTTTCGTCCAGTCCGAGACTGGCGGCGGAGACAACTACGTCAGCTGGGCAGCCGCCATCTACCCCTACATCAAGAACGGCGACAAGCGAACCACGGCAACCGGAACGCAGGTCTCCTACGGCGCAGAGGGCATCTTCAGATCGCCGGGCAACCCGCGCGCAGCCGTTGGCGGATTCAACAGCGAAGGCGCGTTTAGCTACGGTGCGCACCACTCGCTCTTTGTAGACAATAACGGCCACACGCCGGAAGAAGGCGCACCGAACCCGGGCGTTCCGTACAGCGTCGTCGATGCTCCGGCCGACAAGATCGCCCTCATGGAAAAGGGAGCCAATAACGCTGGCGCCGGATGGAACTACCCGTGGTTCCACGACTGGCAGCAGATGTTCATCGGTTCGATCCTGGCCACGCCAGGCGACGCCAGCTCGGTCACTCGTGACGGCGTTGAGGTCTACACCCCGGGAACTTCGGTCTACTCCCCGGTATTCGACTCCGACTGCGGCGCCAGCTCCGGCGGAGCATGGGAGTGCGCCGCACACCCTCGCTACCGATTCACCGAAAGCACGGTTGCGGTGTTCGTAGACGGGCACGCAAAGGCGATCAAGAAGGGCGGCCTGAAGTGGTACCAGAACATCTGGGTTGACCGACGAAACGTCAACCGACGAAGCTGGACTTACGGCTACCTGAACGACGGCGGCTGGGGCTTCCCCGGCATTCACTGACCCCAAGATTCGGCTCCTCCCGAGTGGAGGGGCCGAGATCGTTGATCATTATAACCTGGTAATTTTACGGCGTTTTGGGTTAACGCGTTCGCGATGTCCTCCTCGCTTCGGAAACTTGTGATATAACCTTAAATCGGAGGTGTCAGGGTCGATGCCGATTACAATTAGAGACGTAGCCAAAGCCGCCGGGGTTTCCCCCATGTCTGTTTCACGAGTATTGCACGGGCGTGGTGCGAATGTGCGGGTTAGCGAAGAAACCGCTGAACTCATTCGAAAAGTCGCCATTGAGCTCGACTACCACCCGAACGCTCTCGCGCGCAGTTTTCGGCAACGCCGAACCAAAGCCATTTCTCTCGTTTTCGAGGCGATGCCCGAAATTGGCGCAGGCAGCCGATACTTTAGCGACCTTCTCGATGGCGTCACCACCGCATCGTTTCAGCGAGGTTACAGCGTGACGCTTTGCTCCAGCATGATGGGGCCTAGCGCGCTCACATCTTTTCGGGATGGCCGATTCGATGGCTTGATCTGGTGCCGAAACTCCCAAGACATTGAGCTTCTTACCGCGATCGAGCGATCGCAGCTCCCGGTTGTGGTGCTGCACGAGCTGCCCAGCGGCCGCGAAGAAACGATGTCGCACGTGATCTGGGACAACCGAGCCGCTTCGGTCAGTGCCGTCCAACACCTTCTGGGCCTCGGGCACAAGCGCATCCTGTTCGTGATTTCGTCGACCGGCCTACAAAACACCGAGTCGCACATCCGGTTCGATGCCTTTCGGCAGGCGATGCAGGATGCGGGACTTCCGATTGAGCTTCGCGACCGGGTGATTTGGAGCGACGATTGCGGTGAGTTTGCTGACTGGTGGGCCACGAAACCCCCGCACACCGCCGCCATCGTATGGAACGAAGCCGTTGCCGGGGCTCTCTTGCTCCAGGCAACGGCCAATGGAGTTACGGTTCCCGCCGAGCTCTCGGTGATCTCCTACGACTCGACGTCGGCATGCGAAATGATGGTTCCGCGCCTCACGGCGCTACGCCAGCCATTGGTCGAAATGGCCGCAAAGGCGGCGACGATGCTGATCGACCACCTGGAAAGCGAGACGTTCGTGGCGAACCACGTGATCTACCCTTGCCGGCTCGACCTTCGAAGTTCGACCGGAGTTCCGCGACCTACTTCGCCATAAGCTGGCCGTAAAGCAAGCCATCCAGCACGAGCAGGGCAACGCCTTGCACGACGACCGCCCAGCCGGCGCCTTGCGCCCGGTCTTTCGTGCGAAGCCCGACCGCAGCACCGACAACGATGTAGACCACATTGAGCCAAAGGTTCAGGACCAAGAAGCTGTTGAGAGCGGCTAAGTTCGGCAAGCCTCGGTCGTTACCGGAAACCAAAACGATGAGCAAGTTGATCGAGGACCAAGCCGCCGTCATAGTGGCAAACCCAAACTTCGGGCCTTCGGGATTTCGCCGCCAGGCAATGAGGCCCCAGAGCAGCATCACGATGCTGAAGATCATCAGCCGCTGCAAATGGTTGTCCACCAAAACGCGGGCGACTTCGGGGGTCAACTCTCCATGACCCGTTCGCTGTTTTCGACCAATTGACCATCGACAATATCGCGATAGAAGCAGGTTCGGAAGTTCTCGTGGCACGCCGCGCCCACCTGTTCAACTTGGAGAAGCAGAGCGTCCTGGTCACAGTCAACGGAGATGCCTTTCAGCAACTGAATATGTCCCGAGGTCTCGCCCTTGATCCAGAACTTCTGGCGCGAGCGCGACCAATAGGTGACCCGTTTCGTCTCGATCGTCTGGGCGACGGCTTCGCGGTTCATCCACGCCATCATAAGCACCTGGCCGTTGGCGGCATCCTGCACGATGGCCGGAATGAGGCCGTTCTCATCATATTTGAGCCCGTCCAGAATTGCATCCATGCTCAGAGGGTACCGTTCTTGACCGGTGGTCCAAACCCGGCGCTCTTTCATCCTTACGCTTCTGCTGGCGGCCCTGCCGCTGCTCGGCTGGTGGTCGACCGGACTTTTCGACCTCGACGAAGGCTTCTACGGGGCCATCACCGCCGAGATGAACCGACGCGGCGAATGGATTACGCCGTATCTCGCGGGCCGTCCGTGGTTCGAAAAGCCGATCCTTCTTTACTGGCTGGCGAAGCCGTCGCTGATGCTTTTTGGTGAAATGGTCGGACCGCGGGTGCCGTCGGTTCTCGCCACGATCGTTACTCTCGCGCTTGTCGGCTGGTACGGTAAGCGAAATTTTGGCGAGCGGGTTGGGCGACTCGCGATGCTCATTCTTGGTGGGACATTGCTTTTCTCCGGCCTTGGTCGACTGATGATGACCGACCCGCTGCTGGTGCTCTGCATCACGGCCGGGTTCTTACTGTTCGAGGAATCGCTGCGGGGGATGCGCCACGCCCGATGGCTATCTGGACTCGCGATTGGCATCTCCGTATTGGCGAAGGGACCGGTGGCGGTGCTGCTGCTGGTGCCTTTGCTGCTATGGCGATTCTTTCGGTTCCCGGAGCTTCGCGGGCAGCTTCGAGGCGGCTGGCTTGGCTTTTTCGCGGCGTTCGTAGTGGCGGTTGCCAGTTGGTATCTGCCGGCTTATCTGATCAACGGCGATCTGTTTGTGCAGAAGTTTCTCATCGAGCAAAACCTGCGCCGATTCACCGGTGGTGACGAGGCGCATACCCTGGGCGGTCCGGCGGCTTTCGCGTTCTTTGTGCCCGTGTTCCTGCTGGGCTTTATGCCTTGGTCGTTTGTGCTTTTGGGCAACGCGATCGTTCATCGCAAAAACCGCCAAACCGACGAGAGACTGCTCTTTCTGATCGCCTGGGCCGTTATTGTATTTGCGTTCTTCAGCGTGTCGGGCGCGAAGCTGATCCACTACATCATGCCGATGTTCCCGCCGCTCGCCCTCGTGCTGGCGGCGACTCTCGATCGGCACTCGAAGTTTCTTGAACGCTGGTTCGTCGCCGCCGGGGTCTGGGTTGTGCTTCTTTTTGGACTGCTAAACGTCGCCCTCCCGCTGGTGGATGCCGCCACCGGACAGAAAGAAGCCCGCGAGAAGATCATCGCCTTGCGCGAGCAACCCGGCACCCTGGTGTTCTATCAGATCGGTCGGCGCGAAGCTTCGAAAGGAACCGGAACGCTCCAGCTTCGTGAGACCTCGCTGCCGTCGCTTCGCCTCTACGCAGAGCGGGATGCTTTGGACGTGGAATCCATCGCAGACTTGCAGACGCTGCCTTCCCCGCTCATCATTTTCACGCGTAAGGACCGAATTTCGGATGCCGAAGCGATCGAATTCGGATTAAAGCAGCAGCCAACGAAGCCCGAAGATCGCTTTGTGGTCTTCGTTCGATAAACTGCGCAAATGGAACCGCGATCTGCAGCGCCGCTCGACACCGCCTACCCGCTAACCGACGACCAGATTTCTGCCTACCGCCAGAACGGCCACGTTCGGCTAGACGGCGTGGTGTCGCCGGACGAGATCATTCCGTATCGGGATGCAATCCTCGCGGCGGCCATGGCTCACAACCGTGAATCTCGGCCGCTGGAAGAGCGGGACACCTACGGCAAGGCGTTCCTGCAGATCATGAATCTGTGGACGGTGGACGCCATCGTGAAGCAGTTTGTCTTCGCGAAGCGATTTGCCAAGATCGCCGCCGACCTGCTTGAGGTCGATTCGGTTCGCTTGTATCACGACCAGGCACTCTTTAAGGAGCCGGGTGGCGGGCACACGCCGTGGCACCAGGACCAGTTTTACTGGCCGCTTGCCGACGCCCGGACCGTGACGCTTTGGATGCCACTTATCGATGTTTCGGCGGTGATGGGCAGCATGTCCTTTGCCGATGGCTCACAGGAAGACGGCTTTATCCGCATCGATAATGAAATCAGCGACCTCAGCGAGGCGTTCTTTGAAGGTTATGTTCGCGGGAAGGGATATCCCCTTACGGCAGGCGCAGCGATGGCCGCTGGCGATGCCACGTTCCATTCGGGCTGGACGCTCCACCGCGCCCCCGGCAACGTCACCGAGACGGTTCGCGAAGTCATGACGATCATCTACCTTCCGGCGGATGCTAAGGTGACAGAGCCGAGCAACGCCTTTCAAAAGGCGGACCTGGCGACATGGCTGAACAGCGCGGCGCCCGGCAGCCTGGCGGAAGGGCCGCTCAACCCCGTCCTGTGGCCCTGAATGTTTCGGGGCGATTAAGTTTGGCTGGTAATTATGTGGGTCCGGTCCGATTCACCTAGAGCTTTTGCGTTTACTGCCATACAATAAAAGCGTTATGAGTTTAGTTGTGTCCGACCCCCACGTTTTGTGGGGAACACCGGTGTTCCAAGGCACACGCGTTCCAGCAGAAACCCTCTTCCTCTATCTTGAGGAAGGGGAGTCGATTGATACGTTTCTGCACGACTTTCCGAACGTATCGCGGGAGCTAGCGCTCCGCTCTCTGCGTTCGGCGGGCGGGGCGTTGATCGACGCGGAACTGCACGCGGATCGGTAGTTCGTCGCTGGGCGACGTCGCTATACTAGGGACCCATGAGCCAAGGTCCACTGTCGAACCTCGCCCGCATTGTCGACGCAACGAGCCACCGAATCTCCAGCT
>Ga0247843_1000741_pt1 | contig 74005 bp, 61 predicted proteins | sample LaCruzMarch2017__FD_192420 | JGI IMG/M metagenome (GOLD analysis project Ga0247843, IMG submission 192420) | Freshwater microbial communities from meromictic Lake La Cruz, Castile-La Mancha, Spain - LaCruzMarch2017_8m | ecosystem: Environmental > Aquatic > Freshwater > Lake | place: Spain...
CGCCTGAAGACGGTGACTTTGATGGGAGCTGCCTAAGGCGAAACAGGTGACTGGGGCTAAGTCGTAACAAGGTAGCCGTACCGGAAGGTGCGGCTGGAATACCTCCTTTTAAGAGCAACTCACAAACTAATACCATAATACCGCTCCAATAACTCAACACCTTCCCCCCTTCCGCTGTCGCGTCAATGTGAAAAACAAAAAACCCGCCATAGTCCCGAGTCCTCGGGACTACCACGGGTAAACAGGGCTGTAGCTCAGTTGGTTAGAGCGCTACACTGATAATGTAGAGGTCACCAGTTCAACTCTGGTCAGCCCTACTTGCATCCGAAGCCTTAGCAAAAGATGGCGCTCAGATAGACAGGAAACCCCTTGTACTCCATTGGTCTTAAAAAAGCGGTTCTTGACCTAGTGTCAGGACCGCTTTTTTAATTGCGGCTGGTTGGAATCCTTTTCGGGTAATTTGAGTGATGCAAATTTATAGCGCTTGTTTTCAAGCATATTCAAGCCATCCGCATAATCATAAAAAAGGGGCTGCCTCTACTGGAAGCAGCCCCTCGCTATTGATTAATAGCTTGATTGTCAGTTTTTTACTGATCCCACCAAACGCGTTGAGTCAAATCGGTAACAACCGTTGCTTTGTTGTTGTACAAACGCTCGTTTTGTGCAGTTGGAAAACGACGTGGAATTTCAGTTATGGAAGCAGGTACATTTGCTGAAAGTGTTGGAAAATTGGTACGACGCCAATCAGACCATACTTCTGACTGAGTAAACATAGCAATGTACTTCTGCGTCATAATTTTCTCCAACGTGATGGTACCTGCCGTTTCGTTTGCAACAGTAGCCAGAAAACCGGCATCTGCAACACCAAGCTTCGTCACGTTGGCAGTAACGGCTGCGTTGAAAGCTGTTGCGGCACGGTCTGGATCGTTAGCACGAAGTGCGGCTTCTGCCTCAATGAATTTTGCTTCAAAGAAGGTTACCAATGGAAGTGCTGAATTCAAGCTGCCATAGTATGGGCCAATGGGTTCCTGATCGGTTCCGGTAGCATACAAAGGCAAACGAGGGTCCAGAGCCAACAGGGTAAGAAACGATTGATTCATCGTTAAGTAACCTGCCCGTTGTTGCTCAAATGCAAACCATTGATTCCACTCATTTGAAGCTTCACCAAACGGCGCCATCAGGTCAGAACTGCTGTTAGTGAGGCCATCTGCGTAAGCAGCATCCAATTGGGCCAAAGCGGTCGTGGCAGAGCCCGCAACATCACGTTTGCTGAGGCGGTTAGCATAGCGCGCTTTCAAAATACGAGCAGCATGACGCCATTTGGTTACGTCACCACCAAAAAGGATGTCGTCGGTTGTAGGTACTCGGGAATTACTTGCAGCATCGCTGCTTAAGTCAGTAATAGCAGCATCCAGAGTAGCCTGGATATCGCGAATTACATTTTCCTGTGCATCATACTTAGCATTGAAGTTGGCTTCGCCAGCCAAACCGCCCAGTGCTTCTGTGTTTGGCACATCGCCCCACATATCTGTAGCCAGACCGAGGTTCATGGCACGCAATACACGTGCAATACCGCGATAGTACTTGAAATTTTCGCCACTTTGATCAATCAGTTGTTGTGTATTGATCAAGCCAGCAGCATAAAGGTTTTGCCATTGGTTGTCAATGGACGACTCCAGAATGTCGTAAGTCTGGAAATCGCCATATTGGAACAGGCGACCTTGGGTCTGCTGAACCAGCAAAGATGGGATACGGGCAAGGTCGCCGGTATAATTGGCAATAGTACCCAATTCAGTACCTGTAAGCAATACTTCAAGGCTTACTTGAGACGGGCTGTTTGGAGAAACATCGTAGCCTTCGACAAATTTTTTGCAACCTGCCGTCAGCAGTAATGCAAGGGCTACCGTGGTAATTGAAACTATATTCTTCATTAGAGGAATTGCTTTGGTGAAAATTAGAAATTAGTGCGCAAGCCTACGATGTAGGAACGTGCACCTGGCATGTTGAAGTAGTCGAAACCACCAATGCTAGAGCCTGCACCAGTCAAGCTGGTTTCTGGATCTACGCCTTTATATTCTGTGCTCAGCCACAAGTTACGACCAGTAGCATACACCGTAAGACCGTTGAGGTACTTCGTGATTTTTGGCAGTGTGTAGCTCAAAGTAACTTCACGAAGACGAACCCATGAACCGTCTTGGATAGCGTTTTCTACAGCATATGCACCACCATCACCTTTAAAGGTGCTGAAATATTGAAGTGCGGAAACAGGAACGTCGTTCGGTGTGCCGTCTGCTTTTACACCTTCAATGAGGAAAGCTTTGTCACGCCCATCTGCCGATTCTTGAGTTTTGCCGATGCGGCTTAGACGCGCGTAGGTACCATTCCACAAAATGCCGCCCTGGCGAATATCCAACAAACCACTCAGGCTCAGACCTTTGAAGCTGAGCAATGTATTTACACCAGCAGTCCAATCTGGGTATGGATTGCCAAGGAAGCCTTCCTCTGTAGCACGCACTGGCAAACCATTTGCACCGATTACCAGTTGACCTGCGTCATTACGTTGCCATTTTGTGCCAAATACAGCACCGTATGGTTGACCCACGATGGCATAAGAACCAATACCGGTAAATGCTGCTTCAACGCTAAATTGATCTACACCAGGTGCCAGTTTAGTTACTTCGTTTTCGTTTTTGGTGAAGTTACCACCTACAGACCAGGTAAAGTTTTTCGTACGAACCACGTCGATGTTTGCTTCCAATTCAATGCCTTTGTTTTCCATTTCACCTACGTTGCTGTTGAACGCTGTAAAACCGGAAGTAGCCGCAATTGGACGTGCCACCAAAAGGTCTTTAGACTTGGACATGTAGTATGTGAAGGATAGACGAACACGGTTTTTCCACAAGCGAGCGTCAAAACCACCTTCAATAGATTCGTTAATCTCTGGGCGCAAGGCACTGTTACCCAAAGCATTGCTGATATTGAAACCGTTTTGCCCCAGGTAAGGGAAGCTCAAGCCATCGGTGAAACCGTCTGTGAAAGTTGGCCGACCGAAGTAGGTGCGTGAACTGTATGCATTTGGCTCACGACCAGCGCGAGCGAATGAAGCGCGAATTTTTAAGTAGTTCAGGATATCATTCTTTTCCATTACCTCCGTTGCAACGAAAGAGAGTGAGGCACTGGGATAGAAGAAGCTGTTTTTTGCTTCTGGTCCAAAAGTAGAAGCCCAGTCATTACGACCACCTACCGTAAGGTAAATCATGTCTTTATATCCAAGGTCAGCAGAGAATAGTACGCCCGCCAAACGAATGATTTGTTCGGAATTGTCGGCATACAAGGTAGCTGCATTGCTCAGGTTATAGAAGTTTGGAATTGCCAGATTTTGACCGCGGGCAAATACGCTTTGGTCATAGCGGTGGTTGAGCTGTGAACCCAAAGTGAAGTCTGTAGAGAAATCACCAAAACGCTTATTGATGCGAGCAAGGAAGTCGGTATTTACTTCTTCGTGTTTTACGTTGGATTGCCAAACCTCGCCCCGTGGGTCGTTGTTGTTGTTGCCCACTGCAAAAATCTGGCGGCGTTCGTCGTTGTACATGTCGGTACCAATACGGAAAGTAAGGGTAAGCCAGTCCAAAGGAAGGTAGTCTACTCCAATGGCTCCGGACAAACGACCCACGTTACTGTTGTTTGGGTTGCGGTATGCAGTCCAAAGTGGGTTGTCGTAAGGAGCGAAGTATTGGTGTTGTGAGCCATCCGAGTTTTCGAAACCAGTTTCAGCTGTACCACCAACTACATTGTGATCAGCTGGCATACGTAGAAGTGCCAACATTACACCAGAAAGGTTACTGCCATTTTGTGCTTTAGAATCGCGGGTATTGGTGTAAGCACCATTTGCTGTGATTCTAAACTTGTTGATACCAGTAGTAGCGTTGATCCTGAAAGTGTTACGGTCAAGGCTTGTGTTTGGTACGATACCAGTTTGGTCGGTATTGCTGAAAGAGAAGCGGAAGGTGGTGTTCTCATTGCCACCGCCAATAGAGAGGCTGTGTACCTGCGTTTCGCCGTTCTGGAAATACTCTTCGAGATTGTCGAATGATTTTCCATCTGCAATTCTTGGCCCCCAACTGTTTGGCGTTGCTGAAGAAGAGGTTCCTTCTGGATTACTGCCTGTTGTGACATTGTTGGCATCTTTAATTGCCGCGCCACCGCCATTGCCTTGTCCAAAGGTTGTTTGCAGGTCAGGAAGTTTGTTTACCTGATCAATGCCGTAAGAGTAGCTATAAGAGCCGCTCAAACCTTTTTTGCCTTTTTTGGTGGTAATCATGATTACACCATTCGCTGCACGTGTGCCATAAAGCGCACTTGCAGAAGGGCCTTTAAGCACGGTAAGACTTTCGATGTCGTCCGGGTTGATATCCACACCACGGTTAGATTCGTTTACCCCTTGCAGGTTGGCATTGAATGGATAGTCATTGCCTACAACGGTGTTTACCGAGTTGTCATAAGGCACGTTGTCAATGACGATCAATGGTTGGCTGTTCAACTGGAACGAGCCGTTGCCACGAATCAGGATTTTGGAAGACGCACCAGGCGTACCTGCCGAGCCCACAACTTGGATACCCGAAGATTTTGCGGCCAAACCCTGGATGGCGTTTACCTCACCAGATCTGGTGATAGCAGTGCCTGAAACTTGGGTGGTTGAATAGCCCAAAGATTTTTCTGAACGTGCGATACCCAAGGCTGTTACAACCACCTCATCAAGTTGGGTGTTTGGTAAAAGCACTACGTCCACGACATTGGAAGCCCCCAGAACTACTTCTTGGGTAGTAAAACCAGTGTACGAGAACACAAGCGTGGTGGCACCCGCAGGCACCTGCACCGAGTAATTGCCATCAATGTCAGCGCGAGCGCCACTAGTGGCGCCTTTCACTGCAACTGAGGCGCCAACGAGGCCTTCGCCTTCGCCAGTCACTGTACCCGTCACCGTGCGTTGTGCCAGGGCAAGCCCGAACACGGCGAACACGAGCGAGAGCGTTGTTAATAATCGCTTCATACGAAAGTTTAATTTAGTGAAAAAATGTGTGAATTGGTTTAGTATTTCCATTCGGGATTACTTGAGATGGAGTATCTCTAACATTAAAATCTTGCAACATTTGAATAAAAGAAGCCCCTTGTGACGGCCTGTTCCCAAAGGGGGATCGCCTGTTTTCAAGTGGCCTGCAAAAGTTTGATTTGAATATATTGAACAAAAAGTATGGTTCAACGAGGGGGCGCAGAACGTCCAAAGGTAAAACGCTTGCTTTACAATAGACCAATAAAATTAACGTTTTAATAAAAAATAGATCTCCCCGAATTAATATTTTGCGTTTTTAAGTAAAATATTGTAAACATTTTACGTAAAATATTTCAAATTTTGGCAATCAGCGTTTTTTCGCTTGGCAAGATTTGTCGGAGCTAAACCAGCTGCCTTAAGTACATCTTAACCGTGTTCTCCAACCCATAATAAAGCGCATCTGCAATGAGTGCATGGCCAATGCTGACTTCTAGCAATTGCGGGCAATGGGTTTTAAAAAAGTGCAGATTCTCCAGATTTAGATCGTGCCCGGCGTTGATGCCGATGCCGATTTCATTGGCTACATGAGCCGCTTTCGTGTACGCCCGAACCGCCTCCATAGGGTCCTTTTTAAAATCATGCGCAAAAGGTCCGGTGTAAAATTCCACCCGATCCGCCCCGGCAAGTTTGGCGCCCTCCACCATTTTGGCATCGGGATCTACAAATACCGAAACACGGATGCCTTTTTTATGAAGCTCCTGCACCACTTCACGCAACTCAGTTTGCTGGAGGACTGTATCCCAACCGTGATCGCTGGTGAGCTGGTTTTCGGCATCCGGGACGAGGGTGCACTGATGCGGTGGATTGGCCAACACTAATTCCAAAAAGCCCTTTCCGGGTTTCCCCTCAATGTTGAACTCTGTGGTCACGACCGCCCGCAAAGCTGGCACATCGTCGTAACGAATATGTCGCTGGTCGGGACGGGGATGTACCGTAATGCCTTGTGCACCAAAGGATTCAATGTCTTTGGCGGTTTGAACAAGATCAGGCAGATTGCTCCCCCGCGAATTGCGAAGCAGGGCGATTTTGTTGATGTTTACGCTGAGATGGGCCATGGCGACTATTGACTATTGACGTTGACTATTGACCGTTGACTATTGACCGTTGACTATTGGCGGAAATAGATTGGCTCTTGGCTTCTAACAATACCCATGAATCGTGTGTTCAATAGTCAACAGTCAACGGTCAAAAGTCAACAGTCTTACGATACCTTGTGGCGCAAAAGTAGAAGCCTATGCAAGAAAACGACCGTATTGACGAACAAGATTTTCCTCCCGCCGCTCCAAGCCTGCCTGAACCGCGAGTAAGGTTGGTGCTTTTTGCCCAAATCGGGCTTATGATCTTCTGCTCTGGCATTGGAGTTTTGCTGTACTATTTTGTCTGTGCCATCGCAGGCTGGGAGGTCTCGCTGGCCCTTAGCGCGGATTCGCCCCCAATGGAACGCTGGCAAGTGCGGCTTCAACTGGGATTGACCCATTTTTTTGGATTTTTGGTGGCTGGTGGCCTCACGGTTTGGATATTTTATCGGGGAATTACCCAGACACGCACAGGCTGGCCTGATTATTTAAAAACCCGGCAATGGCCACGCCTGACCGAACTGTTTATGGGCATTTTATTGATGGCCGTATCCTTACCACTGGTGCTTTATGCATTGAATATCAATCAACAAATTCCGCTACCTGAAATTTTTAAATCGGCTGGAGCGCAAGCGGAGGAAGCCCTCAAAGGCTTGCTCAAAATGGACAATCTGGCCGAACTGTTTGCAAATATCGTCTTGGTTGCGCTGCTACCTGCTTTAGGAGAAGAGTTGGTTTTTCGGGGGGTGGTGCAGCAGCAACTCATGCGGCGCATTGCTAACCCATGGGTGGCAATTTTGGTTTCATCAATAGTTTTCAGCGCGGCGCACTTTCAGTTCGACGGTTTTTTACCCAGGATGATGCTGGGATTTTTGTTGGGATGGCTTTACTGGCGGACCCGCAATTTTTGGGTGCCTGTGGCAGGCCATTTTTTCAACAATGGTATTCAGGTGGTCGGGCAATATTTGTATAGCAGGGAATTGTCTACGGTTGATCTGGAAAAAGAGATACAGGTACCTTGGGAGTTCGCCGCTATCTCTGCCTTTATGGTATGGGCGGTGATGCGCTTAATTGGTCGGGCCGTTAAGAATCAGCCTTCCTCCACTTAAAAATTCCCGATGATTATGAATCAGGCCTCCGCATCTCACAATGCCCCCAACTGATGTCTCAGCGCCGAGCTACACAGCAAATAAACTTTCCGTTTGCCCGACAATCGAAAACGCTCTTGCGCTACCTTTTGCGGCGGCGCGCTCTTGATTTTTAAGAAAAGGTGGGTGTAGTATTTGTAGGCGAGATACACACCCAGTCGTGCGCCCTTGGGCAGCATTCGGATGCCCTCCAGAGCCGCATCAAAATCCAGCTTGATATCGGCTTCAATGCGCCATTTATCCTCCTGGGTAAAGCGACTGAAATCTACACCGGGGAAATACACACGACCGCGTTCTTCGTGGTCACTTTTGATGTCGCGCAGGAAATTTATTTTCTGGAAAGCCGCGCCGAGTCGCCGGGCGGAGGCCTTAAGTTTTTGATATTCAGCATCATTTTCTTCGCAGAACACGCGCAGACACATCAGCCCCACCACTTCCGCCGAGCCGTAGATGTACTCGTTGTAGCCCTCGGGATCGTAGGTTGATTCTGTCAAATCCATCTCCATGCTGTCGAGGAATGCCTGGATGAGATCCCGCTCAATGCCGTATTTCCGCACCACCAATTGGAAGGAGTGCAAGACCGGATTGAGACTGATACCTTCCTCAATGGCACGCCAAGTGTCCTGCCGGAAACGTTCAAATAGATCGGCTTTGGGGTAATCGTGGAAGGTGTCCACAATCTCGTCCGCAAAACGGACAAATCCATAAATGCCATAGATCGGCCCTCGGAAACGGCGATCAAACAACTTGATTCCCAAGGAAAAGGAGGTGCTGTAACGTCGGGTAATAAGGCTACTACAGTCCTCGCAGGTGCGGTGAAAAAGTTGGAGATGATTCATAACTAAAGCAGGTTTTTTACTTCATTCGCTACCACCTGCCCACTGATGAGGGAAGGGGGCACTCCAGGCCCTGGAGTCGTCAATTGGCCTGTGTACCAGAGGTTGGATAGGTGCCGGTTTTTCATTTTTGGTTTAAGGAAAGCGGTTTGCAAAAGTGTGTTTGCCAAGCCGTAAGCATTGCCCCTAAATGCATGATAGTCCTGAACAAAATCGGCATGAGCATACGAACGCTTGTAGACGATGTGGGGCCGGATACTTTGCCCGGTGTGCCGTTCAAGCCGCTCCATAACTACCCCAAAATAGCGCTCGCGGACTTCTGGCGTATCCTCCAGCCCTGGGGCAACCGGGATGAGCAAAAACAGATTTTCACATCCCTCCGGCGCGACACTTGGATCTGTGACCGATGGCGCACTCGCATAAAAAAGCGGCTTGCTCGGCCATTTGGGCGTGGTATAAATCTCTTCCGAATGCAGGCCGAAATCTTCGTCAAAAAACAAGTTGTGGTGCTGTAATCCTTCGATTCGTTTGTTCACCCCGAGATACCAAAGCAGGCTGGAAGGCGCCATCACGCGCTTGTCCCAGTAAGTTTTTGAATAGTTGCGCTGTGCCGAATCCAGTAATTTGGTTTCGATATGGTGGTAGTCGGCGCTGCCCACAAAAGCATCCGCTTCGTACCGCTTTCCATCTGCGGTGACTGCTGCGATGGCCTTGCCTTGGGCGGTTTCTATTTTCGCAACTTCTTGATTTAGCTTGATTTCTACACCCAGTTCACGGGCCAGGGTACTCATGGCTTCCACAATTTTAAACATCCCGCCCATGGGGTACCAGGTACCGAGCGACATGTCGGCATAGTTCATCAAGCTATAAAGTGCCGGTGTATTTTGGGGCGTTGCTCCGAGAAACAGCACGGGAAATTCAAGCAGTTGTATCAACTTTTCATTTTTGAAAAGTTGCCGAACGTGGCGCGACATGGGGGTGAACATCTGTAGACGAACCAGGCTGGAAAGCACCCGCAGGTCTGCAAATTCCCAGATGCTGTGGCTGGGCTTGTGCACGAATTCTCCCATGCCCACGCGGTATTTGTATTCTGCTTCTGTCAAAAACTTTCGTAAATTCGCTGCGCTCCCAGGCTCAATTTGCTCAAAAAGCTTTTCCAATTCCGCCATTTTGGCCGGAATTTCCACCCGGTCGTTTTGCCCAAAAAAGACCTGATAAGAGGGATCGAGCCGAACGAGGTCGTAGTAATCGGATACTTTTTTGCCAAAAAGTGCAAAGAAACTGTCGAACACATCGGGCATCCAATACCAGGAAGGCCCCATGTCGAACACAAAACCTTCCGCCTCGAACTGGCGCGCCCGACCGCCCGGGCAGTCATTTTTCTCCAAAACGGTGACTTCAAAACCTTCGGCAGCCAAGCAGCACGCGGCAGCTAGACCCGAAAAACCTGAACCAATGACAACGACTTTTTTCAATTCAAAAAGGATTGATTTACACTTTGCGAGGATAGACTGCTTGCAAATGTCGCGCTTAAACGCAAACCGTTCAAGTTTTGTTTAACTTTTAAGGCAAAAAAACTTAAACAAAAAAACAAGGTACTCGAAAACGCAGGGTTGGAACTATTTTTGCATACCTTTTCAAAATACTATCTTATCCATGAATCGATTCATACTATTTCTTCCGCTCTTACTTGCCCATGGGTTGGCCGCTCAACAAATGTCCTGGATTACGGCATGCTCGGACAAAACCTTTTGTCTCAATCAGAATAGCTGTGCGCAAGGTAATGTATTCCTGGTAGAAAAGGCCGTGACCAACTGTGGCAGCCAGAACATCAGTTACTCCTACAAAATTGACCTGAACAACGACAATGTGGTGGACATTCAATCCTCGAATGACACCGTGTCCGGCCCACTGGCAAAAGGGACACACCGTATAACCTGGAAGGCGACCGACAACTGTGGAAACCTTACCCAATGTACCTATCTCATTCAGATAAAGGACTGCCAACCGCCCAGCTTATTGTGTATCAATGGTTTAACGCAGGGCTTGACCTATCCCGATTGCCAACAAAGTTTTATGGCTTCTCAGTTCATCCTTTCGATGTCTGATAATTGTACGCCCCTCAACCAACTTCAACTGGGTATCCGGAAATCGGGAGATGGGACGGGATTCCCCAATCAATCGAGCCTGACTTTTGGTTCCTGCGAAAAAGGATTCAATACGATAGAGGTATGGGTGAAAGATGGCAATGGACTGGCCAACGTTTGTAACAACTATGTGCTCATACAAGACGGCAACAATGACTGTCTCTGCAACAACGACGCGGATGTATATTTCAATGGCTGTGCAAGTACCAGTACAAACAAAAAACTGCTCAATTTCAAACTTAAAACCCTGTTTGAAACGCTCCCCGGAGCTGCGGTCCCTTTGACCAGGAATTATTCTCAAACGATCGAAGACTCATGTTATGCACTTCACCTTGACCAGATTCCATTCGGCGAAGACTATAAGGCGACCATTCGCGCAGAACGTACCCTCGGATCGGTGGTTGGGGTAACGACCTACGATTTGGTGCTGATTTCCAAGCACATCCTTGCCCTCGAACCTTTCACCAGTGTTTATCAAACGGTGGCGGCGGATGTAAACAAGAGCAATTCGGTTACCACTTTCGACATTGTAGAAACCCGCAAACTCATTCTCGGAATCTACGATACGTTCCCCAATGTACCCGCCTGGAGGCTTACACGCCCCGTGGCAGATCCCTCACAGGTCGCCAATTTCACTGCCCTCAAAGATACGTACCAGCTCACACTCACCAATATTCTGAATGACGTTACCCTTGAAAATCTCCACTTTGTCGGCATCAAATACGGCGACGTGAATGGCTCAGCCTCTCTAACCGGCGAGCCTGGCGCTGACGACCGATACACCGCACCGCCCTTGCTCCTGCGCGCCGACAATCAGTGGCTAGAGGCTGGTGAAGAGGCTGCCATAGACTTCCATCTGGCGGAATCCGCTACGCTCGAAGGCTGGCAACTTGCCTTGGAGGCTGACCCCAGCAAACTCCAAATTCTGGGCGTAGAAGGTCTGCCTTCAGACCATTATTCGCTGCGTGGCCATGAATTGCGTGCACTATGCGATCAGGGCATGGGGGAATTTTTTGAGGAAGAAAAAACGGTTTTTAGCTTGAAAGTAAAAGCCTTGCAAGCGACTAATATCTCAGAAGGACTCTTTTTGAATTCCGAAAACCTGCATCCAGAAGTCTATATTTCTCAAAGCGAAGGTGAAACAGTCCGTCACCCATGGCTGCTTCATTTTGGGGAAAAACCCCATGCTTCTGCCACGTTTTTTTCGCCCCGCCCCAACCCGTTTGCAGTTGAAACATCCTTTGAAATTTTGATTGAAAAGGATGCCCCCGCCCATTTGGAGGTGTTTGACCTGAATGGACGCCGGGTCTTTTCTGAGGTTTACGATCTGGAAAGGGGTTTGCAAGCCCTGCGGCTTCCGGCTTCTGCTTTGCCGGGCAAAGGCGTTTTTGCCTATCGGATCGGAGTGGGTGAGGCTTTGTCGAGGGGGAGATTGGTGCGGATTTGAATTCTACGGCCCAGCCATGGACAATCGTACCTTTGCCATCATTCTGTGTTCTCATTGTCATTTAAAATCATGGCCTTTCGCTCCTTTCTCGTCCGCCCATTTGCAAAATATATTGCCCGTTCCATAGCGCGTTGGTCGGCGCAAGCTGTTGATATTCAGGAGAAAATCAGGTTCAAAATTGTAGCACAAGCGGCCAACACTGCTTTTGGACGAGACCATGGTTTTTCAAAAATCCAGCACTACGAGGATTTTAAACAGGCCGTCCCGATCCGCGACTACGAGGATTTGAAACCCTACATCGAACGGGTAAAAAATGGCGAACCGAATGTGCTGTGGCCCGGTTTACCCGCCTATTTTGCCAAGACGAGCGGCACTACTTCCGGGGTGAAATACATCCCAATGAGCAAGGAAAGCACCCCCCTGCATTTTGGTACCGCGCGAGATGCCGCCTTTAACTATTTCGCCCAAACAGGAAATGGAGCATGGCTGGACGGGAAAATGATTTTTCTCTCCGGAAGCCCGGAACTGGAAACCGTGAACGGCATCCCAACGGGCCGTCTGAGTGGCATTTCCAACCACCTTGTTCCCGCCTGGTTGCGTACGAATCAATTGCCTTCCTGGCAAACCAACTGCATAGAAGATTGGGAAGAAAAACTGGAACGGATTGTAGATGAGACCGTTAACACCGACATGCGGCTTATTTCAGGCATTCCGCCCTGGGTCCAGATGTATTACGAAAGGCTTTTAGAACGTACCGGAAAACGTACGATTCTGGAGATATTTCCAAATTATTCGGTTTTCGGCATGGGCGGCGTGAACTTCGAACCATACCGGGCTAAACTCGAGGAGCTCGTGGGCGGGCCGATTGATACTTTTGAGACTTACCCGGCTTCCGAGGGTTTTATTGCGTTTCAGGATTTGTTCCCGAACGTCGGAAGGGTTATTAACCCTTCCGACGTTAACCCCGGCTTATTGCTGAATGTCAATGCCGGGATGTTTTTTGAATTTGTGCCTGCCGACGAAATTTTTAAGGAAAACCCGACGCGGCTTTGGCTTGGGGAGGTGGAAATTGGCGTGAACTACGCGCTGATACTCCACACCAATGCCGGGCTTTGGGGCTACAGCATCGGCGATACGATACAGTTCGTGAGCAAAGATCCCTACCGTATTGTGGTGAGCGGGCGCGTGAAGCATTTCATTTCGGCTTTTGGCGAACACGTTATCGGCAAAGAGGTAGAGGAAAGCCTGCTTCCAGTGGCCAATGAATCGGGAATCCGCATTGTGGAATTCACGGTAGCACCGCAGGTGACACCCCCAGAAGGCGGATTACCTTATCACGAATGGTTTATTGAGTTCGACAACGCTCCGGCCGATCTTGAAAAATTTGCCTTGCAAGTGGACGCAGCCATGCGCCAGCAGAATATTTATTACGACGACCTTATTACGGGAAACATTCTCAGAACGCTGAAAATCAAGCCTTTGCGACGCGACTCCTTCCGCGAATTTATGAAAAGCGAGGGCAAACTCGGGGGGCAAAACAAAGTGCCAAGACTGTCTAACGACCGAAAAATTGCTGATTGGCTGGAGGGTTATTCAGCCCTTTAAAATCCCCTTTGCAGAAAGGTATGGAAACATACACCCCTAAAATATTGTAAGTTTGAGCGGGTGCCGCACTTTTGTATCATCAAGGCGCAGATGTGGCAGTATTTATTAATAGCATACTTATTTAATAGCCACCTCTGCGTATTGATGTTTGCTTTCTCATCCCTGTATTTCCCAGTTCACAACAGACATCTAAGAAAACATTTTGGTATAACCCCGGCGAACCACTAAAATACCAAATCGCGCCGGGCGGCCTACCCTGCCGCCCGGTTTGTTGAAAAAAAACATACTCCAAAAGAATGAAAAACCAACGAATTCTTTGACCAAAACGAAGACCCCCCTATTTATCCTGATGAGGAAAGACCTCAAAAGATCAAATGAGAACATTTTGACGGCTTCTAGACTTCTGAACCAAGTAAGTATAGGCTTTTAATCCCTGTCATTCAACCCGAAATAAGGTTGTATTAATTGACTGTTTCACCATCCATTCTCACCTATGATTATTACCAGACTTGCGCCTTATGTCTATTTGGCTAAGCGCAGTGGGGCCAGTACGATGTACGACCTACTGCTACTAGTGCCTGTGGACGCATCCGGCGACACTGACCTCAGCAACGTGGCCGCAGTAAAACCAGGCGGAACACGCATTACGATTGACTACACGACCACAGGCACCGCTGCCAACGCACTTTATCGTTTTAAACATTGGGCAATTGACAGTGATGGAAGGTATCTGGACATTGAAATTCAAGGCGACAACAATGCTGACCGCAGCACCGTGGTCGCTTTCGCGGATGCTGACACCGAACAGGCTACCGTGAGCAGCCAAATGCAAACTTGTGCCCCCTACATTTTTGCAAAAGTTGAAACGGTGGGGACGACAAAGTACATCCATCCTAGTTGCATCGTATTGTTTGATGCAGGGATTGGGGCATTAAACGAATCAATTATCTTTGCTCCACACAGCTGTAAACTAACTTTCACCCTTGGAAGCAACGGTGTAACGACCGACCCGAGCAAGTTTGCTATCAATCAGGGCATAAAGGCAGTGATTACAACCAATCAGGAATATATTTTTGAAGGGATTATTGCGGCTAATAGCAGTTATTCAAAACCGCCGAGATCAGCTAAAGTGAAAATATATGTTTCCAGCTAAAGATGATTTTAAGTAATTATTTTTCATAACAATACACATGAAAATTTTATCAATATTAATACTATTGTTTTCTCCGCTGTTTCTATTCAGCCAATCTGATCAGGATGCTTCTCCGCTTAAAATCCTTGTTCAGGGAGAAAATCTCATTAAAATCAATCGGCTTGATTCGGCAATTTCCTATGCAGAAATGCTTCTGTCCCGCTCTAAACTGGATCAATCCAGTCGAATGCAGGCTTTATTGGTTTTGGGTAAGGCACAGATCGATGCAGGGGATCCTAATACAGCTTATCTGCCGCTTCAAAAAAGTCTTTTGATTGCCCGAGGCCTAAAAAATAACCAACTTTTAGTTAAGTCCTTATTAGCCTTCAGTGCTGTTTTAACTGAAAAGGATCCCCCCCGCCTGGACTCAGCAATTTTATGTCTGAAGGAAGCCAAACCCATCGCGGAAGCCTTAAAAGACACCTCAAGTATGGCCAGGATCTATAGCAACCTTGCCAATCTTTTTATCGCAGAAGAGGACTATGGAGAAGCAATTACCTACTCTTATCTATGTGATTCTATTGTAAAGGGCGATAAATTTGAATATGAAAGAGGCTTGTCTCATTGCACGACCGGTAGACTTCTGTCCATACGTTATTATGGGAATGGGAAAGCCGATGATTTAAAAGCAGCTATTACATCCTTCCAACAGGCTGTGGACATTTTTGAACATCTTGGAAAGAAGCGCTTCGAGGCATATGCCCGAATTGATATAGGTAATCTTGCCGCTTTTTCAGATGATTATAAACGAGCAGAAAGGGAGACAAAACGGGGGATTCAATTGGGCGAAGAACTAAAGGATTCTGCTATTTTACTAAATGGCTATTACAGTTTGGCAAATAATTATGAGGGTGAAGACAGGAAGAAGGAAGCTAAGCTGGCTTTGAGTAAAATGACCGAACTATTAGAGAAAACAGGAACTGCCGGGGATATTGCGTTTGTGACCGATCAATTCTCCAATAATGAAGTTAGGGTTTCTGTTGCGCTCGTAAAAAACAGGGTTGATCTTTTGAACAAACAAATAGAGATCGCTAAAAGTACCCAGGAAAAGCAGATGTTATGGTATATATCTATCCTTTTGATATTAATTTTAGCAGGTATTGTAATTTATAGTTATCAGAAAAATAAATGGAATGCTCAGGAGCAGAAATTGATTCGGGAAAAATTAGAAAATACCTTAAAATCGCAGGAACTGGAATTCATGCGCGCCCGGTTTGAAGGAGAAGAAGAGGGCAGGCATCGTATTGCCCGACAGATCCATGATGGCGTTGGTGGATTACTGGTGAGCGCCAAATGGAATCTGGAATCCGCCCTGGAAGAAATTTCAAAAAAAGAAACCAAGGTGGCTGCCCGATTGAACGAAAATCTGCGGCTTCAGGAAAATTCCTATAAAGAACTGCGACGCGTAGTGCACGCTCTGGAACGCGACGACATGCCCTGGTGGGAAGATCTTCAAAAATTTTACCAGATATTTGAGGATCGAAATAAGACCAAAATTTTATTTTACACCTATAACCTCGATAAACGGGTAGGCGGCGTGGTAGGAGAAGAGGCGCGTCTGATTGTTCAGGAAGCAATCACCAATGCACTTAAACACGCCAAAGCCTCCGAAATAAGCGTTCAAATCAATCAAATAGAAGGTATTTTGGGCATTATTATCGAAGACAATGGGATCGGGTTTGATCCGCAGAAAGTGATCAAAGGGATAGGGCTGAGGAGCATTGAAGAACGATGCATGAAACTCAATGGCACCGTCAGTTTTGAAACCGGACAGGGTGCCGGCACGACTATTTTTATAGATATTCCGATACAAAAGCACAATTTATTGATAGAGAATCCACTACTGTATGCAAGAACAAACTGACATCCGGGTTTTTATCGCCGACGATCATGAAGAGACCGTCCAAAAGATGTCTGAGTTCATCAATGCCGCTGCTGGCATGAAAGTGGTCGGTACCGCCGCAGACGGTAATGCCGTCTGTAAATATTTTGAACAGGGCAACAATGGGGTAGATGTTGCACTCATTGATATTGGAATGCCCGAGATGAATGGCCTTAAAGCAGCGGGAAAAATAAAGAGCGTCTGTAAAAGCAGCCTGAAGATCATAATCATCACGGGTTTGGATGGCGTGTTTTTTCCCGCAGAAGCCATTCGCAACCATGCAGACGGTTTTGTTGCCAAAAGCCGCCACAAGGACGAAATCACAGATGCCATATTCCGGGTAAACAAAGGAGAAATTGTTATACTTCCAGACCCAAACGATCCGGAGCAGCTCACTGACATTCCCAACCGTTTGCCAGAACTTTCACCTAAAGAAAGGCAAGTGCTTTGTCTGGTGGTGGATGGATTTATTGCAAAGGAAATTGCTGATAAAGTTGGAATCTCCGAGGCGTACGCCGAGCGAATCCGCAATACCGTGATGCACAAATTGGGTGCGAAGAATTCGGCCCACCTCGGTACCATTGCCGCAAAATATGGCCTCTGTAGGGAGCGCAGCGTTTAATGCCGATTCATTATAATGAGCGATCTACCTCCCACCCTCCAATTCATCTCCAAAACTATCGTCAGGCTTTTTCGGCTTCTTGGGGTCACCGCCCTCCTCCAGTTCATCATTGTAAATATCCGGCGCGAAATCCTCCTCGTCACCCGCTGGCCCAAGGTTGCTTTCATAAGCCGCACAATTGGTTTCTATCCCGAGATCGCCGGGCGGTCGCTCGAATCGGGCATTGAAATCGTAGCCCGATTTGGGGTCTTTTTCCAAACGGCTGATGAAAGAGGCGAAAATGGGTCGCGCCATACGTGAGCCCTGACCGTCGCTGAGGCTTAGGAAGCGAATCCAACGATCTTCGCCACCGACCCAGGTGCCCACCACGAGACGTGGCGTGACCCCCATGAACCAGCCATCGGTGTAATTGTTGGTCGTACCTGTTTTGCCACCCACCTGACTTTTGAGCGTGTTGATACCAGGCGCACCTTTCATATTGTACTGCAACATTTCAAGTATTACCCAGTCGGCATTGGCCGCCAAAGCCGCGTGTTCCTCTGGCACGGAGCGCCAAAGTACCCGTCCATTTTTGTCTTCTATTCTTTTGATTACGAAGGGCAAACCGTACATCCCCTTGTTGGCGAAAGCGGCGTACGCGCCCGTCATTTCATAAGGTGTGAGATCGGCAGCGCCAAGGCACATGGAAGGCGAACCGGGCAAAATGCGGTATCCGCCACCGCTCTGTCGGGAAGAGTCAATGCCCAGTTTATTGCAAAGCCCACGCACGGGTTCGGTGCTGCCCAGTTCTCTCATCAGGTAGGCGCTGACGGTGTTCACCGAATTTTTCAAACCTTCTTTCAAATTCAGGCGTACTCCTGAATAAACCCCGGTAGAGTTTTTGGGCGTCCAATCTGTATAATGTTGAAAATTCATGTACCGGGCGGGAATAGTAACCGGGTTGTCATAAACCTCATAGCAAGGGCTGACCCCTTGGTGTTCAATGGCCGTGGCGTACACAAAGGGCTTGAAAGTTGAACCTACCTGTCGCCGTGTTTGAATGTGATCGTATTGGAAGTACTTGAAGTTCACCCCACCCACCCAGGCTTTGATTTCAGAAGAAGTGGGGTCTACGGCCAGGATGCCCGTTTGTAAAAACATCCGGTGGTAGCGCAGGCTATCCATCGGGGTCATCACGGTATCTTTTTCGAGTTTTGGATTGTTCCAGGTAAAGATTTTCATCTTCACGGGCTGGGCGTACTGTTTTTTTACGGCGGCGTTAAGGGCACGGTATTGGGCTTTTGCATCCGCCCATTCTTTGCTCGCCATGATGCGTCGGTAAGCGGTGGCTTGTTCGCTGGTCACAAATGCATGGGGCTTGGCAATCAGCATTTTACCGATGGTTCCAGGTGTTTTTTCCTCCGCCAGCATCCGCTCCATGTCTATAGGGCGGAGATCAAAGGTGTGCCGATTTTTGAATTTTTCTGCCACATTGTCCATGAATTTGGGCCACATCGTAGCAAATCGGTCCCCTTCGCGCACAAGTTTCCAGAGCGATTCTTTTCGGCCCTGTATCTCCTCATCCGTAGCATCTCCGCTACGGTAAGACCAAGGGTCGCGACCTTTCCAAACCTGAAAAAAACGGGCCTGGAGTTTTTTCATTTGTTCCGCCATGGCTGCTTCGGCATGTTGCTGATAAACAGGGTCTATGGTGGTGTAAATTTTTAGGCCATCCCGGTAGATGTCATATTTCGAGCCGTCGCGCCGTCGGCATTCGGGCAGTTCGAGCAGGGAGTCACGCACGATTTTCTCCAAATAATCGCAGAGGTAGGGCGCTTTATCATCGCTGAAATTAACCGCTTTGAATTGCAGGCCAAGCGGCAGCACTTTCAAACTATCGTATTGACTTTCTGTGATCACCCCATTCTTTTTCATTTGTGAAAGCACCACCCAACGGCGTTTTATACCTCGATCAGGAAAGCGATTCGGATTGTAATAGGAGGGGTTTTTTAACATCCCAATCAGCAACGCGGACTCTTGATGGTTCAAAACTTCCTGATCTTTATTAAAATAGACCTCCGCTGCAGCGTGTATCCCAAAAGCATTGTTTACAAACTCGGCTTTGTTCAAATACATCGAAATGATTTCCTCTTTGGTGTAAGCGCGCTCAAGTTTGACTGCAGTAATCCACTCCCGCAGTTTGATATAGATTAGCTTGAACGTTTTTTGAATTTTAGATAATCCTTTAAAATTGCGATCAGAGTAAAGCATCTTCGCCAACTGCTGGGTTATGGTGGAACCGCCACCGCCACTTTGATCGCTCAGCAGCACCGTCCGCACAACCACCCGCGCAACCGCCCGCCCATCAATGCCACAATGCTCCCGAAAACGAATGTCCTCCGTACTGATGAGGGCGCTCACGAGGTGTGGACTGAGGTCTTCGAAAGGCACTGGTATCCGGTTTTCCACAAAATACCGCCCTAGCAAGTCGTTATTGCTGCCCAGCACTTCGCTGGCTACCGCCGAAGAAGGATCTTCCAATTCGCGGAACGAAGGGATGGCCATCATGCTGATAATCAGAAATAGAAGCGCCACCGTTCCAACAGCACCTAAAAGGAGTCGCCAGGTCCAGCGCATGATTTTGCGATATAGCGGCATCCGCTTTTCTTGCAGAGCGGCTTTTAAGGAAATAAGATGCTGAGGTTCCATATGTGAGAAAGGGTGAGCGGTCGTGAGTGACCCGCCTACGCTTCCACCTGCGTTAAAACTTCGGCGGATAAAAAAGCGGGCGGGAATGACCCGCCTACGCTTCCACCTGCGTTAAAACTTCGGCGGATAAAAAAGCTTCGGCGGGTAAACGGGACAAAAGTATGAATGCAGGTTGGTAAAAAAATATTTTGTGTCAAAAATGGTGTTTTATCCAAACAGATTTGAGCCTGGTTGCTGACCTCAATAGTATAGAACTATGTGTCCTACTGTGACTATGTGTTTCATGAATTTATGTTTGCTTCGCTACTAAGGTTTTTAAAACCTATGAGGTTTGCAGAAGAAATCGTTGGTTTGAACCCGACCTACCGACCTTAGTCCCATGAAAACACTGTTCCCTACCTTACTCTGTCTTTGTTTCGCAGCCTGCTCCCCCGCGCCGAAGCAGCCGCTTCTACCTGCGTTTTTTTATTGGGAGACGACCCTCGATATTTCCTCCGAAGAACGGGGACTCATGGATTCTTTAGGTTGTAAAAAACTGTATATCAAAATATTAGACATCGGACGAAACGCCGCCACCAGCGAAATTGAACCCTATTCCCTAACCGAAATATCCGACACACTGGCCTTGACAGGGCTTCAAATCATTCCCACGGTTTTTATCACCAACGAGGTTTTTCAAAACATTTCGGAAGAAAAAATCGAATGGCTCGCCGGAAAAATCGTCGAGGCCAGCGCCCAGCCCAATTCAAAAGCACTGCTTTTCGACTGCGACTGGACTGCTTCCACTCGAAATGCTTTTTTCCTTTTTTTGAAAAAAATGCGCAGCAAACTCCCGACGGGCAGCAGCCTGGAAGCTACTATCCGGCTGCATCAGTATAAATTCCCCCAACAAACCGGGGTACCGCCCGTAGATCGCGGCATGCTCATGTTCTACAACACGGGCGATGTAGACGAGGAGAGCGAGCGCAACACCATTTTCCATCCAGACGACGCCCTGAAATACCTCCACGGCGCCCCCAAAAACTACCCGTTACCACTGGATTTGGCTTTGCCTCTTTTCTCCTGGGGATTGATTTTCCGGGAAGGTGAACTCTGGAAAATCGTGCCGGGACCACTTCCGCTGGAAGCGATGCGCCGCAGTGAGAAATATGTGGAACATTTATCCGCCGAAGGCCCGAAGGCGGACGAACCAACCGAGCCTTTCGCAGCCCACTTATGGGAGCTGAAAGAAGGGACATTCCTCGGTGGCCATTACCTTCGCCCCGGCGACCAGCTGTGGGTGTCGGCTACATCGCCCCAACTGCTTTTTAAAGCAGCCAGCCTGGCCCAAAAATTGGATCTGGCCGAGGACGCCACGCTGGCTTTTTTTCATCTGGGCATTGCCCGGTCGGAGCATTTTTCTGCACAACAGCTTGATAGTGTATGCAAAAACATAAGATAATATCGAATGTCCAACAAGGAATGTCCAATGTCCAAGGAAGCGCTGAGCTTGGGATTCCTCGCGGTCGAGTATTGAAAAATCAATGTGAGCGGTCAAGCCTAGCGCATATTTGGACATTGGACATTCCTTGTTGGACATTCGATATTCTTTTTGGCTTGATAACCATTCTTCTGTTCACCTCATTCACGCCTCCCAAGCCAGCACCTTGTGTGCCGCACAGCCAGCCATTTTACGGGTACACTTTTTTCGACGCCGATTTTGTGGATGCAAGTGCGGCTTATGCGCCGTTTTTCCTGCGTTTTGGCGACTACTACGAACGCAATTACAACCCGGAACTCCTTCAGAAAAAGGAAAATTGCGAGGAGTGGAGCGAACGGTTTTGCAGCAAAGCCAAATGGGAAGAAGTGGCCGCCGTGATCTATGAATCGGACGAATATGATCTTGCCCGGCTCCACGAAGCGACTGGCGACCCGACCCGGAAAACGCCCCTGCCCTTCCGATTGGAAGACAATAACTTCGCCTATGTGATAGCCTACAACGGCTGCGTGGAAGTGACACGCTACCTCACTTTTGCCAAACGCTGCGAGGAACACGTGGTGTCCCGGGGCGACAAATGGAAGGCCAGCCAGCGAAATACTGCGGTTATGATGGATCTGATCCGGGAAGGGAAACAGCGGTTTGAAGACACGCAATCGCATTTTGTTCGGATGCGATATGCCTACCAACTGGTGCGCCTGGCGCATTACGCAGGCGCCTGGCAAATGACGCTAGACCTCTACAACGAACTGATGCCCAGGGTAGACCGTAAGAAAAGAAGCGAAATTTTTTACTGGACGCTGGGCCATGTAGCGGGTGCGATGCAGAAATTGGGCAAATACCCCGAGGCCGCTTACCGCTATTCGCTTATCTTCCGCAGCTGCCCATCCAAACGCAGCCAGGCTTTTCGGAGTTTCAAAATCCGCAATGACGACGACTGGCAAAAAGCCCTCCGCCTCTGCAACAGCGATGCAGAAAAAAGCACGCTCTACATCCTCCGCGCGGGCGGTTCACACACCTGGGCGGTGGCTGACATGGAGGCAATTTATGCGCTTGACCCGCAAAATCCGCAACTCGAACTTTTGCTTGTGAGTGATGTGCAGGAGCTTGAAAAAATATACCTCCACACACCCGTCACGGATGCCAAAAATGGCCGTACCATCGGCAAACTCAAGCGCCAGGCTGCCGACAAACACCTGCTCGATTTGCAAAAATTCGTGCGCCGGGTCATCCGCGAAAAACAAATCCCGGAACCCAAAACCTGGCGAGCCGTAGACGGCTATCTCGAACTCCTGGCCAACGACCGCTACGCCGCTGCCAAAACCTGGGATCGCCTGGAAAACGACCTTGAAAGCAATAAAAAGGACAAAAACATCTTCCTGCAACTCGAAATATGGCGCTGCCTGCTGGAGGTGATGAACCTCGACACCACGGCTACCGACACCGTGGATCACCTGGCCTATAAGGTGCGCAGCCTTGCGGCATTCGACCAAAACCCTTACTTCGAACCGTTCCTACAAGAATGGCTTTCAAGGGGTTATGCGGAGAACAACCACCCTGGCAAGGCGATGTTTGCTGCCTATCCGCCTCATACCATTCAATACAATCCGCGCCTGGACGTGATTGAGGATTTGCTGAAACTGGCCAATACCAACGACCCCATTTTGCTCGAACGCACGATGAAGCTCGACACCAACCCGGATCGAATCAAAGCCTTCTTTTTGGAGACAAAAGGGGTTTATTTTCTCGGTCTTGGCGAGCCGGAAGCCGCCGCCGCTGTGATGCGCCAAATCACTCCAGGCGAGCAAGCGCGCATGACGCAGTTTCTTCCGTTTGCCAATCGTTTTGGAGAAAAAATCAATCGGGAACCGCCCCGGGAAACCGCCCTCAACCGCCTCCAGATCGTGGAGCAACTCATCCAGTTTGAACAACAAGCCAAGGCCGCTGAAGCGTTGCACGATACCAGCGAAGCCAAACTCTGGCTCCGGCTCGGCGATTTTTGGTATAATACATCCTATTTCGGCTACGAGTGGGAAGTGCGCGATTTCCACCGCGACGGGAACAATCAACTCCGCCTGGCCCAGGGCCCGGTGTTCCCCCTTGAAGGTGCGCCCGATGGCAACCGGGAAAACTTAGACCTCAAACTTGCACTGGAATATTATGAAAGAGCCTACCGGGCGGCTGGCACTCAGGAAATGAAAGCGCGTACAGCTTTCATGGCGGCTCGTTGCCAGCAAAAAATGTGGTTTTGCAGCCCGGAGTGTAGCTATCGGCCGGGCAGCCAGCTTATTCCGATTTTACCGCCGGAGTCCATGATTTATTACGATGTTTTGATTGCAAAACATTCGAGGACAAAGTATTATGGGACGGTGGTAAAGGAGTGTAAGTGGTTGGAAAAGTATGCGCGGTGAGGGGTTTAGTGAGGCGGTGACTTGAAGTCACCGCCTCGCTAAACCCCACGCGCACTTGAATCGGACGGGTTTCATCAAAATGACAACTCATATATCAGTGCCTGCAAACTGTCCATAGCTGCGTTTGTCTCACCCTAAAAGAAAATGTAGGCTATGCAGATAATCTGGCAAAATTCCAATTTTTGGGCTGTGTTGAACGTTTGAAAATGCCGTACTTTTGTGTGCCCTCCCCCCAAGCCCATGAAGGGGAGGCACCCCCGAATTTCTCAGCACTCAAACTAAGTAAGCATGAAAAACATATCATTAGGGCTTCTCAGCCTCTCACTCCTTCTCACGTCTCTCACGTCTCTCAGCGCCCAAGGTATCGAGTTCTTCCACGGCACCTGGGCCGAAGCGCTCGAAAAAGCTAAAATTGAAGAACGCCTGATCTTCGTAGACGCTTATGCGGCCTGGTGTGGTCCCTGTAAGCGCATGGCGGCCCAGACGTTTCCTGACCCCAAGGCAGGCGAGTTTTTCAACGCCAATTTTGTCAACCTGAAAATTGACATGGAAAAACCGGAGAATGCGGAGTTTGCTGGAAAATACCCCGTGAATTCGTACCCCACCTTGATGTTCATTGACGCAACCGGTAAAATCGTGATGAAAGAAGTGGGCGGCAAAAACGTGGATCAACTCCTCGAAACTGGCAAAAAAGCCCTGGGCAAAAACGACAAATCGGTGGACTTCGAGAAAAAATACGCCGAGGGTGACCGCGACCCGAAGATGCTTTTCGACTATGTGCGCTCACTCAACGCAGCAGGCAAGCCCTCCTTGAAAATTACCAACGAATACCTGAGCACGCAAAAAGACCTTACTACGGAATTCAACCTCAAGTTCATCCTCGAAGGAGCGGTGGATGCCGATAGCCGCGTATTCGATTTGCTGGTAAATAACCGCGCCAAAGTTGTGGCTGTCACCAGCGAAGATGCGGTGAATGCCCGGGTGGAAAAGGCCTGCAAAAACACCGTTTCAAAAGCCATCGAATTCAAAAACAAAACCCTGCTCGATGAGGCCAAGGCCAAGATGAAAGCGGGCAACCCTTCGCGCGCCACCGCCTTTGCATACGAGGCGGACATGAACTACGCCAAAGCCGTGAAGGATGCAGCAATGTTCCTAAAAACGGCCAAAGCATACCAAAAAACGGAGGTTAAAAACAATGCAGCCAAACTCCATGATCTCGTGGTAACGCTGATTCGTGCCTTCCCGGAGGACAAAAACGTGCAGAAACAAGCAGAAAAATGGGCCAAGCCAGCCGCTGAAAATGGGGGTCTGGCCGAATATTGGATGACCCTGGCAGGGATTTACAAAATGCAAGGCAAAACGGCTAAAGCCCGCAGCACGGCTGAATTTGCAAAGAAGGAATTGACCGAAAAGGACGCGATGCTGAAGGAAAAGATTCAATATTTTATTGATTCGCTGGAAGGATGAATCGCGCCTGCCTGACGGCAGTCAGGGATTACGCGGATCTTGTTGTGGCGAACAATTCGGCCCTGTCTAAATAAATTTGCTTAGCATTCATAATTGCATTTGTTGAGGGAATTCGATATTTTTGTCTCAAACAAATGAAAATCTATGACTAACAAAGAGCGTAGTATCAAACAAAACCTGTTGGAGAACCTGCTGAAAATCATCCCTGTTATCATCGAGACGGAACGAGAATTTGGTACCTCTGAACGTGAAATTATGAAAATGGTTGATTCGATTCTATACCGAATTAACCAACTTCGCCGAGATCTTCAAGAAAAAAACGAACCATTTTAAACGGTTAAAAAATGACTGCTACCCATGTTCCTTCGCCTAAAGAAATTATAGCACTCTTTGCAAAAAATGGAGTACAAACCGCTGATAAAGATGCTTTTGTAAAAGCCTTTAAAGCACTCTACCCAACTTTGTCCTCAACAGAGCGCGCTGAATTGCTCGCAGATTTATTGGTTTACGTTGACACCGTTTTAGAATCCGAAACTTTGCCAGCAGCGGCCTGACTATCTTATGTCAAAAGGTGTGGCACACCTCGAAGGTGTGGCACATCTAACGTTTGTGGAAAACTTCATCCCTCGCCTTTACCCATTCGATTTACCTTTACGACCCAAGAGGAAAGGCATATTATGAGTAATTTTATCGTATCCGCGCGCAAATACCGTCCCCAGCGTTTCCAAGACGTTGTGGGGCAAGGCCATGTGGCCGGAACGCTCAAAAATGCACTGGCTACCGGCCATGTTGCGCATGCTTTTCTCTTCACGGGTCCGCGGGGAGTGGGCAAGACCACCTGTGCCCGTATCCTCGCCAAAATCCTCAACTGCGAAAACCGCACCCCCGAATACGAAGCCTGCAACGAATGCAGTTCCTGCAAATCCTTCAACGAAAGCGCGTCATTCAACATCATAGAACTGGATGCGGCTTCCAACAACTCGGTGGAGCATATCCGCGCCCTCACGGAGCAAGTGCGTTTTCAGCCGCAGCAGGGCAAGTACAAAGTCTTCATCATTGACGAGGTGCACATGCTCTCCAATCAAGCGTTCAACGCTTTTTTGAAAACCCTGGAAGAACCGCCACCCTACGCCATTTTTATTCTGGCTACGACGGAGAAGCACAAAATCATCCCGACCATCCTTTCGCGTTGTCAGATTTTTGATTTTAGGCGTATTACGGTGGCTGATATGGTGTTGCAACTCCAGGATATTTGCCAGAAAGAAGGCATCGAAGCCGAGGGAGACGCGCTGCACATCATTGCCCAAAAGGCAGATGGTGCCATGCGCGACGCACTTTCTATTTTTGACCGCATTACCAGTGGCGCAGGTAAAAAAATCACTTACGATGCCGTAATCGAAAACCTCAATGTGCTCGATTACGACTATTTTTTCAAGATCACCGACGCGCTTTTAGCTGAGGACATGGCTTCGCTGATGAACCAGTTTGATGAGATTCTTCGCAAAGGTTTTGATCCTGAAGTGTTCGTGTTGGGCCTTGCGGAGCATCTGCGCAATGTGTTGGTTTGCAAGGACAAGGCCACATTGGGTCTGCTGGAAGTAGGCGAAAGCTTGCGCGAACGCTACCGCAGCCAAGCTGCCATTACCCCGGCTTCTTTCCTGCTCACGGCGCTTAATCTTTGCAATGACTGTGACATCAATTTCAAAATGGCGCGACACAAACGCCTCCATGTGGAAATGGCCTTGCTCAAAATGTGCCACATCGGACGGGCTGTTAAAGGCGCAGATTTGGAAAAAAAAACTCTTGACCAGACCGTAGTGGCAAACTTCAGCTCGCCAGCACCCAATGGCATTGGAAGCACTTCCAACGGCAACGGGAATTATGGAATGCCAAGCGCTGTCAGCAAAGTTTCTGATTCGCTTCCATCCTCCAAGCTGTCTATCGGACAGGCAGGTATTCAGAGTCCCACGCCCTCGACTGGTGGCAACGCCCAGCCGCTCTCCGACGATGCCTTGGCAAATATTTCGCAAAGCTTGCGGCAAGGGCGAATGAAAGCTGAAGCCATTCCGATGCGATTAGATGCGTTTGATCAATTGGTGGAGGAGGAAGAAAACCACAGAGCAAGTCTCGAGAGCCGCCTTACACTTGAAAATATTCGAACGGAATGGCAGGCTTATGCAGCATTGCTCAACTCCAACCTGTCGCGCATGGCCCTGAGCAATGCAGATTTGCGTTTGGAAGGGAAAATCCTCACGGTGCTCGTGGGAACCACCATTGACCAAAACAATGTGAAAGCAGAGGTGCCTCGATTGCTCGAAACACTTCGCCGCCGATTGCACGATTCCGCCTTAAAAATCGAGGTGGTACTGGACGATCAGAAAATTGCTGTGCAGGCACAAGCCGCCCGAACGATACGCCCGCTCAGCAACAAGGAAAAGTTAGATAAAATGAAGGAAACCAATCCATTGGTAGAGGATTTGATCAAAAAATTTGATCTGAAACTGAATGATTGACAGTGATTTACGATTTTAGATTTACGATTTACGATTTTTTTGATTCGAATAAAGAAACAAATCATGCCTTCTTCGAATCAAAAAAATCGTAAATCCAAATTCGTAATTCGTAATTCGTAAATTCTAATATCACCCAAACATGAGCTCCCCCCGACTTAGCATCTTCATCCCCACGCGCAACGAGGCCAAATACATTGGCACCACGCTTGCTCAATTTGAGATGTTTTGGAAAAAATATGACTTAGAAATCATCGTCTCTGATGCGAATAGTACGGATGGAACCGTAGAAATCGTGCAACATTTCGCTGACCTTTCTGGCCAGCGGGTCAAATTGGTGCAGGCCGATCCGGGCAAGCAAAACATCGCCATTGGGTGCAATCATGGTGCTGCACAAGCCAAAGCCCCGCTGCTTTTTCGAATTGACGCGGATGTGCGCATCCCCGACAAGGATCATTTCTTGGGGAAAATTTTTGCGTATTTTGAGAAAGAACCTTCTTTGGTGGGGGCTACCGTTCCGATTTGGGTGTACCCTGAAGAGGCTCGCGCCTCGGATCGCCTGTACCATGTACTGATGAACGGTATTATTCGATTATCTTTTTTTTTAAAAGTGCCCTTGGCCAAAGGGGAATGTCAAATAGTGCGCCGCCCGGCCTTCGAACAATTGGGGGGCTACGACGAGCGACTGACTGCGGGTGAAGACTGCAATCTTTTTTACCGCTTGCAAAAAGTGGGGCGCGTCAAGTATCTATCGAATTTGAGGGTGCATCATTCCCCGCGTCGATTCCGTCAATACGGATATTTGCCGCTCACGATGATCTATTTAAGGGAAGGGCTTTGGATGTTGTTGGGGAGAAAGTCCTATTTGGAGGAATGGAAACCTGTACGGTGAGTGAGTGAGTGAGTGATTCTAAATTTAAAAGTCAAAACTAAGTAGGAAGAATTAGCGTTTTATACGCTTGACTTTGACAACAAAAACAAATCATACCATGCGCAAACTACTCATCGCGCTCGCGCTATTTATGGGTGCTTTTTCACAAATGCGTGCTTCGGTTATCGTACTGCCCATGGACGAAAAAGGCCAGCGCAACCACCTTAAAGCTTATGGTATCACTTACTGGATTCTCTCGCAGGACGTGGAGGCTTGGTGGCTTTTAAACTATCGGGGTGGCAGTTTTGCATTTGTGTACACACCTGCATTTGAAAAAGAGTGCAAAACCCGTGACGTGAGCTACGAGGTCATTGCGGACGGGCAATTTGCCAATCTGCAAAATGAAATCCTCAACCCAGAGGTGAATCAAGACGTTATAAAGCTGGAAAAAGCCCCCAAAATTGCCGTTTACTCCCCCGACAAGGATGAAAAAGGTGAAGTAATACAGCCTTGGGACGACGCCGTGACCTTGGTGCTCACTTACGCCGAAATACCATACGATGTGCTTTATGATACCGAAGTACTGCAAGGAAAACTGGCCGAATATGATTGGCTGCACCTTCACCACGAGGATTTTACCGGGATGTACGGGAAGTTTTATGCCAGCAACAGTGGCCAACCCTGGTATCGGCAGCATGTCAGCATGATGGAAACCTTGGCGCGTCAAAACGGCTTTGACAAGGTGAGCGAACTTAAATTAGCGGTTGCCAAAAAAATAAAAGAATACGTCATCGGCGGCGGATTTATGTTCGCAATGTGTTCTGCAACAGACACTTATGACATTGCCTTGGCTGCTGAAGGGACGGATATTTGCGCTTCTCCATTTGACGGAGATGGTATTGATCCGAACTTTCAAAGCAAACTCGATTTCTCCAAAACGTTTGCTTTTCAGAACTTTCAAGTGCTTACAGATCCAGGCATTTATGAGCACTCCACCATTGATGCAAGCGAGGTTACGGGCCGTCGTGTTTCTGCAGAACAAGACTACATTACGCTCTTCGACTTCTCTGCCAAATGGGATCCTGTGCCGACGATGCTCACGCAATGCCACACCCGCACAGTGAAAGGTTTTATGGGGCAGGCCACGGCATTTAAAAAGAATTTCATCAAGCCCAATGTCCTCGTCATGGGCGAAAACAAGCCTGCTAACGAAGCCCGCTATATCCATGACGCTTATGGAAAAGGATTCTTTACCTTTTACGGTGGCCACGACCCGGAAGACTATCGTCACTATGTTGGAGATCCGCCCACAGACCTTGCCTTACATCCCAATTCGCCAGGTTTTCGTTTGATCCTGAATAATATACTTTTCCCGGCAGCAAAGAAAAAGCACCAGAAAACATGATGAATGTGGGTAACTATCCTGCCTTCCACACTTACTTCGAGCATTGAACTACCGCACTGCGGCGGCCTCTCCTTGGGCTGCAAATTTCAAAACCCTGCTCCCTTTCTTGTACCACAGCGAGGTCCCTTTCGACTACAAAAAATGGACAATCTGTATTTTACGCAATCAATGTAGTTCGCGATATCACGCTCAATTTCACCCCGAAGCAGAAGGCGACAAGATAGTTACAGCATGTTCAATTGAGCCCTCCCTATCTTCTCCGGTCATCTGTCGCTCAAATAACTCGGCGTAATAACCACCTTGCGCCAGCAATTCCTCATGGGTGCCCTCTTCGGCAACGCGATGTTCATCAAGTACAATGATCTTATCGAACTGAAGCATCTTATAGATTCGGTGCGTGATGATAATGGCCGTTTTGTCGGCCAGCGCGCCAGAAAGATAGCCAAGTATACGGCTTTCGGTATTGGTGTCTACGGCAGAAAGGCAGTCGTCCAGCAAGACAACATCGGGCTGTTTGGCAAAAGCGCGGGCAATACTCACACGCTGTTTTTGGCCGCCGGAGAGGGTAACGCCGCGTTCGCCCACCATCGTTTCGTAGCCTTCGGGTAAACCAATAATTTCATCGTGAATGGAGGCGCTTTTGGCAAAATGTTCCGCTGCTTCGCGGCTAATACCATCCTTTCCGAAGGCAATATTCCCCAAAACGGTGTCAGAGAAAAGAAAAACATCTTGAGGTACATAACCAATGCCCTGACGCAAATGTGCCAAATCATGCTCACGGATATCTTTACCGTCAATCAGTATTCTGCCTTCATTCACGTCGTACATCCGCACCAGTAGGTCAGCAATGGTTGTTTTTCCACTCCCTGTCCGCCCTACAATGGCCATTTTTTGCCCGGGAAATAGTTCAAAAGAGACGTTATCAAGGGCAACAATGCCTGTGTCTGGGTAGGTGAATGAGACGTTTTGGAATTGGATGTGACCTCTAAGACTGTTGGCTATTGACTTTTGACCATTGACTTCTGAGTGGTCAATGGTCAATGGTGAACGGTCAACAGTCTTGGGGTTTGCAATGGTAGGTTGCGTATTCAAAAATTCGTTGATCCTCTTTTGCGAAGCAGCTGCCTGCTGCGTGAGGGATGCAATCCAGCCAATGGCCGTCACAGGCCAGGTGAGCATGTTGATATAGATGACGAACTCTGCGATGTTCCCCGGATTGATTTTTCCGGCCACTACTTGCAAGCCTCCAACATACACCGTGATGATGGTGCTGGTGCCGATGAGCAAAGCCATAAGTGGAAAAAAGAATGCGTCAATGCGGATAAGTTCGAGCGATTTTTTGCGGTATTCCTCGCTTTGCGCGGCAAACCAGCGTCCCATGGCCCACTCCTGTACATAACTTTTCACAACCCGGATACCACTGTAAACTTCCTGGGTAGTGCTGGTTAACGTGGCGAGTTGCTGCTGAATTTTTTCGCTGCGGCGGTTGATCAGGGTACTCACCCAATAAATCGAAATACTTAAAAAAGGCAAGGGCAACAAGGACCATAGCGTCAGTTCAACGCTTACACGAAGCATGGATGAAATGGCGAGTATAAATAGGAAAATCAAATCCAACCCGTACAAGATGGTGGGCCCTAAGAACATCCTAACTTTGGATACATCCTCCGAAATACGCGACATAAGGTCTCCAGTAGCATTTCGTTTGTAAAATGCGAGATCAAGCGACAGGTAGTGCGCAAATAATTCCTTGCGCATATCGTATTCAATGAGGCGACTCACCACAATAATGGTCTGGCGCATAAAAAACATGGCTATGCCCATCAAAAGTGCCAGTGCAATAACCCCGGCGCCAAACCAGGCAATTTGGCCCCCCAACACTCCCATGGCTTCCGGGTGTGCCGCAATACCACCTTTGGCTTTATAGGCTGCCACCTCTCGTACCACGGTGTTCAGCGCGTCGCCGATAACCTGAGGTTGCCAAACAGCGAAATAGTTTTTGAGCAAAACGAATAGGATGCCCAGTAAAACGCGCCAGCGGTATTTCCAGAAAAACTTGTTGAGATAGGAGAGGTGCTTCATCAGTTTTTGGAGTACGGGTTTTTCTTTGGTTCGAGTCGTGAATCCCAAAGCAAAATAATCTGCAATCGGTCAGGCCTTATCCTGTAAAAAATGCTTCGGTGATCGTCAATACGGATATATCGTATATTCTTCCGCCCTGTATAATGGCCGCTTTCAGGATAGTTTGAAACGCGGATTATCTTTTTTTCTAGTTTTTCAAGAAAAATATCATAAGCCTGAATAGTGCCCAATTCGTCTTTAAAATACCGTTCAAGTGTACGCATTTGGCGGATAGGCTTCGGCTGCCAAGTTATTCGCTTGCCCATTGGCGGAACATTTTGAATGCTTCATCGTTTGAAATAGCAGCTGCCTCGTCGTCACTTTGTGCGATGGCCTCCTCAAGATCGTCCAGCAATTCTTGCGGAAATTCAGTCGCAAGAGGATCGCTTTTTTTAAGTATCTCAATGCAGTTGTCGAACATCTTTTTCAATAGGGAAACATCCTCTACCTGCGCCAATAGCGTTACGAAGTTTCCGCGAATCGTTGAAGCATTCATATTTCGATATTTTATTGGCAAAATTAATCTGAATGAACCAAAGTTTGCCAAAATGATACAAGCCTTGCGAAGAACACCTATCTGTTGAAAGTGTTGTGCTTAAAAGGTTTCAAAAGGAAATTTACCGAACAACGTACTTTTACGCGAAAGTCAAAAATTCTTCCAAAAATGCAAGAAGCATATATCGTAGCAGGGTTTCGTTCCGCCATCGGCAAAGCTGGTAAAGGCGGCTTTAAAGGGTATCGTTCTGACGACCTGGCGGTGGATGTAATAAAACACCTGCTCGCTTCTGTCCCGCAGCTCGACCCCAAACTGGTGGATGATTGCATCGTGGGCTGTGCGAACCCTGAAGGTGAACAAGGCCTTCAAATTGGCCGTCTCATATCTAACCGTGCCCTTGGAAAAGAAGTGCCCGGTATGACCGTGAATCGTTACTGCGCTTCTGGTCTGGAAACCATCAGCATCGCCGTGGCCAAAATCCGAGCCGGGATGGGGCAAATTTATGTGGCTGGGGGCACTGAAAGCATGTCGTCTATCCCCATGACGGGCTACAAACTTGCCCCGAATTACAACATTGCCAAAGACACGCCCGACTACCTCGTGGGGATGGGCCTTACCGCTGAAGCGGTTTCAAAAAAATGGGAAATCAGCCGGGAAGCTGCGGATGAATTCAGTGTGCACAGCCATCAGAAGGCGGCAGCAGCCATTGACACAGGGAAATTTAAAGACGAAATTGTGCCCGTTCAAGTCCCGGAAGTCTGGGTTGAAAACGATAAACGCAAAGAGCGGGTGAACACAGTAGACACTGATGAGGGTGTTCGGCGCGACACGACTGCAGAAGGGCTTGCAAAACTTCGCCCGGCATTTGCCCAGGGTGGTGTGGTGACGGCAGGTAATTCCTCACAAACTTCCGATGGAGCGGCGTTTGTGCTGGTCATGTCTGAAGAAATGGTCAAATTGCTTGGCTTACAACCTATTGCACGATTGGCTGCCTGCTCTGTAGCAGGCGTGGAGCCGATTTATATGGGCATCGGGCCTTGTGCGGCCATCCCTAAAGCCCTCAAACAAGCTGGCATGAAACTCAGTGATATTCAAGCGATTGAACTCAATGAAGCGTTTGCAGCGCAAGCGCTCGCCGTGATAAAGGAAGCGGGACTAAATCCTGATATCGTGAATGTGAATGGGGGAGCAGTTGCCTTGGGTCACCCGCTTGGCTGCACGGGTGCAAAACTCAGCGTTCAAATCTTCAATGAAATGCGCCGAAGCAATCAAAAATATGGCTTGGTAACAGCCTGTGTGGGTGGTGGACAAGGCATTGCGGGGATTTGGGAGCTGCTCAATTAAGTGAGCCAGAAGTGACACTTTTTAAAAAAGTGTCACTTCTCCGTCTTCAAAAATCCCCTCAGCACCTCCAATAACTCCTTCGGCTTATCGGCGTGTACCCAGTGCCCTGCTCCTTCTATGGTAACCAATTGGGCATTGGGAAACAGGAGTTTGGTTTTGTCCCATTCGCTGTCTTTCACATAATTGGAGCGGCTACCGCGCACAAAAAGTGTAGGTTTTTCAAAGGGTGTCCCCGCAACAGCGGCCAAAATATCCTGGAAATGCTCCCAAAGCACGGGAAGGTTCATTTTCCAAGTGAACGTTCCGTCGGCTTCTCTGGTGATGTTTTTTAGTAAAAACTGCCTGGTTCCAAAGTCGGGGATCCGTTCGGCGAGATATGCTTCCGCTTCGCTTCGTTGGATCATTTTTGACAGATCCAAACCAAGCAGGGCTTGAATAATATCGGAATGATTGTCGTCGGCCTGGCCTGGCTCCATGTCCACCACCACCAGTTTTTCCACCATATCCGGGTGTGTAAGCGCGAGTTGCATGGCTACTTTGCCGCCCATGCTGTGTCCCACTACGGCAGCATGGAACATCCATTTTTCTTCCATGAAAACGCGCAGATCCTCCGCCATTTCAGGGTAGCTATGGGTGGACACATGGGGCGACCGGCCATGATTGCGCAGATCGGGTGTGACCACCAAGTGGGTATCGGCCAAACCTTTGGCAATGGTTTGCCAGTTGTCAGAGAAGCCAAAAAGCCCATGTAAGATCATTACAGGAGCGCCAGCGCCGAATTCTCGGGAGAAAAGTTTTGTATTCGTCATTTAGGTCATTACGTCATTTAGGTCATTGCGTCATTTAGGTCATTGTGTCATTTAGGTCATTACGTCATTTAGGGTCATTTCGTCATTGGTCCTTGGGTCGTTAATTGTCATTGGTCATTGCCCTAATGACGTAATGACCAATGACCTAAATGACCCTAAATGACGAAATAACTTTTCAACTCGGAAAAGTCAGGATAAAACTACTCCCCTTGCCCAGTTCGCTTTGCACGTCCACCAGCCCTTTGTGAGCTGTCATAATTGCTTTTACATAGCTGAGCCCGAGTCCAAAACCTTTTACATCGTGTACATTGCCCGTGTGTTCGCGGTAGAATTTATCGAAGATGTGTTTGCGCACTTCTTTATTGATACCCATACCCTTGTCGGTCACGGTAATCTCAACGCCCATCGGCACCGTACGTGTGCTAATGGTAATGTCCGGTTTTTCGGGACTGTATTTGTTGGCGTTGTCCAAAAGGTTGTGAATTACGCTGGCTATATGCGTCGAATCGCCTTCAATCACAGGATTTGTTGCTTGTAAATCCGTGCGCAAGGCGCCTTCGCGCCGTTCCACCTGCAAGCTGAAATTGCCGACGGCTTGTTCGATCACTTCGTGCAGATTGAGTTCTCCCAGACTTAGTTCAAAATCTTTTTTATCAATCAAAGCCATTTGCAACACCCGTTCCACCTGACTGTTCATCCGGCGGTTTTCTTGCCGGATAATGTCTACGAAGCGCTTTATTTTATCCGGGTTGCCCAGAATCATCGGGCTTCCAATGCTATCAGCGGCGAGTGAAATGGTAGCGATGGGGGTTTTGAATTCGTGAGTCATGTTGTTGATGAAATCGGTTTTCATCTCTGAAAGTTGTTTTTGGCGGTAGATCACTTGAATCGTGTACCCAAAACAAAACAACACAATGCCTGTGAAGACAATCGAGAGCGAAAGCATCCCCAGAACGGATCCTAATACGATGCGCGTACGATTTGGGAAATATAGCGACAAATCGCCGGGGGACTCCATGTCCTGCGTAAAAAGTGCAACTTTGTAGGGAGAGTTGAAAAGGGTGGGTGCGCCTCCCTGAGCGATCTGTGGTCCACTGTCTTCTACCACAAAGTGGTCATTTACAATCACATAGCTGCCTCTGGACTTGGAATAAACACCGTATTGATAAACTGATCGGATGCCCCGGCTATCAATTTCTTCTTGAATGGATTTGGCCAACAAATCAAGGGGCACCCGCTCTGCCAAAGGTTTTGAGTCCACCATCTGGCTCACTTTCATGTACTCCCACAAGGTTACGTTGCTTTCAAATCCCTGACTTCCTACTACCGGATTTTGCAAAGTATCTGAAGACGGATTTGCGGACAAACGCCGTTTAGAAAAGCCGTTTTCCAGATGCTGCGCAGCGCGACGGATATTTTGGCTGGCTTCAGTGCCCTGACCTTGTGAAACGCTTAGGGCTTCCAGCACCCGCACTTCTTCATAATATTGGAGCTTGCCTGCCACGCGGTTCAGTGCGGCGTAGACGTTTTTGTCAAATTGCTCCTCGTTCAATCGGATGTTCCAGCCAATCCAATAAATCTGCAAGCAAATGATGCCAGCCAGTGCCAGCGTCATAAGTCCGATGATGAGTTTTATGCGACGAGCATTCATAAAAAGCGATGCATTTTGATTGGATTGGAATTAGACAAAACGTTGGCAAAAGTATAAACCCTGCGCTTGGATTGGGCGATTAACGCAGACTTAACCCCAGAGAATGTCCAATATCCAACAAGGAATGTCCAATACCCAAGGAGATGTAACGCTTAATCACTCACGTTGACCGTTTAAATTTGAAAAAACAGACACCGAGCGCAGAGCCTACTTGGAAATTGGACATTCCTTGTTGGATATTGGACATTTATTCCCGCCTATCTTCGCCGCCATGAACTGGCCCGCTGCTATACAATCTTTCCGCGCTTATCTCTTGCTGGAACGCTCGATGAGCCACCATACGATTGAAGCCTACCTCAACGATGTGGGAAAGTTTGTGCAATGGCTCGAGCTGGAAGGTCTTACGTTGCCCCCGCTGGCCGTAAAAGCCGACGATTTGACCCAGTTCATTCTGTGGGCCAACCGACTCGGATTAGAAGCCAGCACCCAGGCGCGACTGATTTCGGGGCTGCGAGCATTTTACAAATACCTGCTGGTGGAGGATATGCTCGACGACGACCCCACGGAGCTGCTTGAAAGCCCGCGTATGCGGCGAAAAATCCCGGAAGTGCTCAGTGTTCAAGAGGTTCAGTCATTACTTCATGCAGTGGATTTATCGGATCCACAAGGCCAGCGTAACCGCGCCATTTTGGAGATGCTTTACGCTTGCGGTCTTCGTGTCAGCGAGCTGGTGAACCTACGGCTTACCCAACTTTTCCTCGAAGCCAATTTTCTAAAAGTGGTGGGAAAAAACAACAAAGAACGCCTCGTGCCAATAGGTGCGGAAGCCGTGAAATTTGTAAGGATTTATCTCGAAGACGTGCGAAATCTTCAAAAAAACATCAAAAAAGAAGCAGAAAACGTGGTTTTCCTCAATCGGCGGGGCGGAAAGATGAGCCGCGTCATGGTGTTTCTACTGGTAAAAGAATTTGCTGCAAAAGCCGGTATCCTAAAAAATATCAGTCCCCACACCTTCCGCCATACCTTTGCAACGCACCTCGTAGAAGGCGGGGCGGATCTTAAAGCCGTGCAGGATATGCTGGGTCACGAAAGTATCATCACCACAGAGATTTACACCCACCTCAACGCGGAGTACCTCAAAGAGACGATTTACCTTTACCATCCCCGATTGAAAATGTAACCTTCCATGCTAACCAATCGCCAATCCACCATCATGCAATACTGGCTTGTCAAATCAGAACCCGATGTATATGGCTACGACCAACTGGTAGCAGAAGGCCGTGGCCGCTGGGACGGGGTGCGTAATTATCAGGCGCGCAACAACTTACGGGCTATGAAGCTGGGTGACCTCTGCTTTTTTTACCATTCTAACATTGGCCTTGCAGTGGTGGCGGTCGCTCGTGTGGCAAAGGAGCATTACCCAGACCCAACAGCAGAAAAGGGCGACTGGTCCTGTGTAGAATTGGAACCAGTGAAGCCCTTCGTACGACCCGTTACACTGGCAGAAATCAAGACGCATCCAGATTTACAACAACTCCTTTTGGTGAGAAACGCACGTTTGTCGGTTATGCCAGTGTCTTCCGACGAATTTTCCATCCTATTGGCGATGGGAGAGACCCAACTTTGATCCATGATTTACAAATATTCTTACGGCGGGCGCAATCTGAACCAATTTCCTGGTGGAGGCCTCGGCTGTCTTATTTTCTCGGTGCTCCTGATGGTGGGTGGCTACTACATTTTGCAAGGGCTTTATTATCTGTTGCTTTGGGCGGCCCCTGCCCTGTTGGTGCTTGCGCTCATTATCAATTGGCGTGTGTTCCCCGATACGCTTAAAAGTTGGCTCAAAACCTTGCAAAGCAACCCTTTGAGCGGACTCTTATATCTGGCATTTGCCGTGTTGGCGTTTCCGTTTTTTTCGCTCTATATTTTTTTGAAAGCCATTGGCTACCGAAAAATGGAGCAGCTTCGCCGCCAATTTGGCGAACCCGAACCCCCGCGCGAGGAAGCGGGGTATGTGGAATACGAAGAATTGGAAAGTACGCCCAAACGCAGCTTCGAGGAGGAGCCTGAGATACCCGAACTGCCTGCTGAACCAGAAAAGCAGCAGCCCAAAAAGGATCAAAACCCGTATGATTCGCTATTTAATTGAGGAGTATCAAACAACGTCCTCAATCATACATTTCCGCGATTTGTCGGGTGTATTTTTGGAGAATGACCCGGCGCTTCATTTTGAGCGTCGGCGTAAGTTCGGCCTCTGAACCATCCGTTTTTATGGCTTCCCAGGGTTCGGCCACCAGTGCGAATTTTTTAAGTTGATCCACATGACTGAAATTCGGGTTTACGCGCTCCAGCAACATTTCGTAGCGGTGGAGCACCTTTGGGTTTTCGATCATTTGCGCCAACGTTGTCCATTCCACGCCGTGTTTTTTACACCAATCGCGCAGGCCTTCTGGAGATGGTACGATGAGTACGGATACGAATTTCATGTTTTCACCTACCACCATCGCCTGCTCCACAAGATGGTGTTCTTTTAGCATGGATTCGATGGGCGTAGGGGCCACATACTTGCCACCGCTGGTTTTCAAGAGTTCTTTTTTGCGGTCGGTTATTTTCAAAAATTTCCGACCGTTTGGGCCGTCCACCAGCATCCCTACATCGCCCGTGGCAAGCCAGCGCTCCCCATCAATGATGCGGATGATCTCGTTGGTCTGTTCCGGCTGTTTGTAGTAGCCGAGCATCAATCCGGGGGTCTTTGCGAGTATTTCACCTTCGCCAGGGCGGAAATCGGAGCCTTCCTCGATGCGAAGTTCAACGCCTTCTATGGCCATTCCCACCGTACCAAGTACGGCCTCGCCTGGGCCAAATCCATTCACGCTAAGGCCCGGAGACGTCTCAGTGAGTCCATACACTTCGCGCACGGGAACGCCCGCGGCATTGAAGCTGCGCAATACCCGTATGGGGCAAGCGCTCGCACCAGTGGTCATACCTTTTACGCTGCCACCCAGCCCTGCACGCCATTTTGAAAAAATAAGCTGGTCTGCTATTTTCCATTGAAATGCTTTCCAGCCCGAATATTTTTTGTCAAATTCCCAATCTTCCGCGAGGCTCAAAGCCCAAAAGAAGAGCCATCTTTTCAGGCCACTCAACTCCAGGCCTTTGTTGTAAATCCGTTCGTAAACCTTCTCTAAAAGTCTCGGAACACAGGTGAAAAAATGGGGCCGAATGGCTTGAAGGTCACCAGTTTCACCACCCAGATTATCCGTACCCGTGAACGACACACTGGCCCCGGCAGCCGTAAAAACATATACTGCTACCCGTTCGTACACATGGCTGACGGGGAGGAAGCTAAGCACACGGTCTCCTGAAGCGATGGGTGCGAGTTCACCTACCTTTTCCACATTGAACGCAATATTGCGGTGTGAAAGCATTACCCCTTTGGGATTGCCGGTGGTGCCAGAGGTATAGATGATGGTAGCCAAATCATCGGGCCGAATGCTGTTTTTAATACGTTCCACCTCCGACAAATCTGAATTTTCAGGGGCCAACAATTCCAACCAATGCCTTGCGCCGGACGGTTGGTGAAAGCTGAAAATCTCGTTTAAACCCGGCGCTTTTTCCTTGGCAGCCAGCACTTTATCGAGCAAATCGCCTTCTCCTACGAAGCAGTATTTTGCTTCCGATTCGTTCAGAATATACTCGTACTCACGAGAACTAATGCTGGGGTACATGGGTACGTTGATTACGCCGATTTGGAGCATGGCGTAATCGAGTGCGACCCATTCCGGGATGGTTTGGTAAACAACGGTTGCAACCTTATCTCCTGGGCGCAGGCCCAATTGTAGCAGTCCCAGACTGGCGCGATTGGCCAACGAAACCATTTCAGCAGTGGAGAAATAGCGCCATGCTCCGTTAATTTTTTTGCCGAATGCTTTTTCGAGTGGGCACTCGCGGAGTTGTTGGTGGAGGTAGTCGAATAGACGTTTTTCAAACATGGAGGATGTTTTTTATCACAAATACCTTTCTTGAAGCACCTTTATATGGTGGAGCTGATGCCCGATGATGATGAAAAAAAGTGCCCTTACAGACACCTTCCAATTGCTCGCGGTGAGCAGAAACATGGACTGTTCTTCAGAGCATTGCGCGGCGAGCGCAAGGGTGTTATCGCGCACGGCTTTCCATTCTTTCAACAAATCTTTAATGCTGCGATCGTCCACTTTTGCTGCTTCCATCCAGTAATCCTGGTTGAAACCCGGCAAGGTTGCGCGGTCGCCCCGAATGCCCCAAAGGGCTCGAAAAGCAAACACCCGCTCCGCATCAATAATATGAATGAGCATTTGCTTGATGGTCCATTTGCCGGGTTCGTAGGCATGGTTGCCCATCTCCTCCGGAAGGCTACCACACAATTGCTGCGCTTCTCTAAAAGTTTTTTTCAGTAAACTTTGCACCGTGCCACGCGGAGGCACTGCGTTCAGGTACCCTTCGTAAAAGGTGGCATACTCGCCTTTTTTAGGTCGCTTCATCTTTTTAAGACATTGGATTATTAGACATTGGATGTTGGATTTTGGACTGGTAAATATCTAATGTCCAGCATCCAAAAGTCCAAAAATCAAGTTTTCGCCAATTTTGTCATAAACCAAACCTCAAAAGCAGTAAACACCACGTAACACCACAGGAAAATACCCACAAACCATTGATTGGTAGGCGCTGCCACCTGTTGATATACAAACAAGGCGGCCAAGGCCACCACCATTTTCCCAAACACTGACACTGAAACGAGGTTGGTGAATGCATGTTTGTTTTGGCTACTTGCAGAACTTTTTCCGGCATAAAACAGCCCCAAACATACCAAACAAAATAGCACCACCGACCCGATCGCAAATTTCCAATGTGGCTGTGCTTGAGGGGCGAAAAAGTGTAATCCAGCCAGCACCACCGCTGCGCCTGCAGAGACAAAAAAAAGATTTTTAAAAAAATATTTTGGGCTCATGTTGTTGAAAAAAACCGTCCTACAGCGGTAAGCTGTAGGACGGTTCGGTTTTATTTATCGTTCAGCAATTGTCTGTAAACCCCATAAATCGAAGCGGCCATGAATAGAATAGTGAGAGATACAGCCCATAAAGGGCGCTCAAGTCCCATCCATTTATCCAGCCAACGTCCGATCAATGCACCCAGCAGACAAGCCCCAAAAAGTTGGAAGGCCATGCCGCCATACTTCATGCTGGCTTTAATTGCGGACTTCTGCCGTTCCTGCGGCGACGGCTTTGGCTGCGGTGTTTGTGGCATCAGTAGCTGATTTGACATCGAAGTGCTTTACCGTGCCATTGCTCGTAGTGCCCACGTCCATTTTGCAGGCTACATTGAACTTGGCTCCGCTCTGCACTATGAGTTTGTTGGTTGTGATTTCACCGTCAACTTCGGCAGTTTCGCGAACGTTGAGCAGCTCGGTGACATACAGATTGCCTTTAAAACGACCTTCGATGACGGCGTTTTGGCAACGAATTTCACCCTCTACTGCACCGGTTGGTCCGATGATTACCTTGCTTTGGCAACTGAGTTTGCCTTTGATAGTACCATCCACGCGCAAATCACTATCGCAGCGCACAGTGCCCTCTATCACGGTGCCTTTCACCAGCGCATTGAGTGCGCCCGCAGGAGAGGTTGCGGCGGTTTTTTTGGAGTCCTCTGTTTCTTTTTTAGTTCCAAACATAAGTTAGTCTCGGTTTTGAAAATGAACGGTAAGAGTGTAAACGATTAAAAATCAACGTGTTCTTGCGAAAGTGCTTTCAAAAGGATCATATTGAAGATTGCAAAAATGAAAAAGATTCCCGGCGTGGCAAAGCCTCCGGGAATCTTTTTACCAACACCCCCTTTGTGGAGGGATACTGATGGGTGTGGAGATTTGACAACTCAATCCACTCAACCCTCAACTAAAAACTGGGGCAATAAACGCCACGGCGCTCTGGGCCACAGATTTTGTAGATGAGCGAGAACTCAAACGCTCCGTTACCATTGGTGGCCGTGAACAGGTTTGAAGTGTTCACGTCATAGCTGAAGCCAATGTTGAACTGCTCATAATCGAAGCGTGTGCTCACGATGATGGCGTCCATGTGTTTCTTGTCATTGAGTTTGTTGGAAAGGCGGGCCCAGAGACCGAACTGAAAGGCTTGGTTGTAGCGGCGGCTGTTGCCGAGCAGGAACTTAAAGGAGTTACCCACGTTCACTTGCCAGGAAGGGCCTTGGAAGAAAGTAACCACCCCTGGGCTGAGGCCGAATTTTTGCCCAGTCATAAACTCTCCACCAGCATGAAACGTGAATTTGCTGTAGAGCGGGATATTCGCGTTATCAAAAGATTGGTTGGCGCGGTTCAAGTGGCTGAACGCACCCCCAAAATAAAAGTTAGTTTCTTTGCTTAACACGCTGAACCACAGCAAACCCGCCGAGATATCAGCAAAAAGGAAGCTCGGGTCAGCTATGATATCGCCTTGCAGGTCGGGATCAAATCCGCCATTGCCGTCATGTTGGCTGGGCCATTGGAGGTTGTAGCTCTTGATGCTACGGTTACTCAAGCCTAAATCGGCACCAAACACGAGATAGTGCGCTTTTTTGCGATACCCACCCATTTTTTTGGCATAAGAGCCAGAAAGACGGGCCTGGATGGTGGCAAACTCAGAGGTGCCAGCCTTGTCGCCCCAAAGCGTACCGCCTACTCCAAAATAATCATAGCGGCCCACCGGCAGTTTCTGATCGTAAGAAGCAGAATAGGTGTTGTAGGCGCGATTTTTCAGAATGGACGCCCACTGGTTGCGGTAGTTCGCTACCAAGCGGTGGTTGCAATTCATCACGCCAGTCAGAGCCGGATTAAGGTTGAGCGGGCTTTGGTAGAACTGCGAAAAGTGAATGTCTTGGGCTTGTGCAATTGCCGCGAACATCACGAAGCACAGTGTAAGAAAGTGTAGAGTAGTTTTTTTCATAATCAAGACAAGACCTGTGGTTTGGTTGAAAAACGACAAATGAAGGAAATTAGAAAGCCAATTGGATGTAGGTCGGGGAGCGAAGGTAGGTTTTTCCCAAACTTTCTTGCGTCGAAGGAAAAAATTTTAACACGCTACCCCGAGATACTGGTAAATTTCAAATGACAAGCAACAAAATGGAACACAGAAATGATACAAATCTCCTGCTCAAACGCTCCAGTACCCGCCCTGAACGACATCTCATTTCAGCGTATTTTTTCATTAGTGTTAAGGTGCTCGGAAAACAAGAGGTTTTAACTTTTAAAAACGCTGCTTTGGGATTGGTTCGATTGGTTCGATTGGGGGATTGATTCGATTGATTCGATTTCAAGCACGCTATGCCAATCGAATCAATCCCCCAATCGAATCAATCAAATCACAGCCTTTGGCTCACTTTTTTTACCATTTCATTTTTCCAGGTCAAAAACGTGCCCTCCAGGATGTGTTTGCGAGCTTCTCCTACCAGCCAAAGATAAAAGCCGAGGTTTTGAAGGGTGGCAAGTTGCATCCCCAAAATTTCATTGCAAACAAAAAGGTGACGCAGATAAGCCCTGGTATGTGTGCGGCTCGTGTGTCCGCTGCTGACCGGGTCAATGGGCGAAAAATCAGTCTGCCACCTTTGATTTCGGATGTTGATGATCCCTTCCGAGGTGTAGAGCATCCCGTGCCGGGCGTTGCGGGTGGGCAACACGCAGTCGAACATATCAATGCCCCGGGCGATGCATTCTAAAATATTTTCGGGGGTACCCACGCCCATAAGGTAGCGGGGTTTGTCTTTGGGTAAAATTTCTGTCACCAATTCTGTCATGGCATACATGTCCTCGGCGGGTTCACCTACGGAGAGTCCACCAATGGCGTTGCCCTCGCGCCCCTGCGCGGCGATGGTTTCCGCCGAAATTTTTCGCAATTCGGGATAGGTGCTGCCCTGAACGATGGGGAAAAAAGCCTGCTTATGGCCGTAAATCGGCTCTGTGTTGTCGAACCGCTCGATACAGCGCTCCAGCCAGCGATGCGTGAGTCCGAGCGATGTTTCTGCGTACTTAAAATCGCAGGGGTAGGGCGTACACTCATCGAAGGCCATAATGATGTCGGCGCCGATGATGCGCTGGATGTCCATTACATTTTCAGGTGTAAAAACGTGCTTCGAGCCATCAATATGGCTTTGGAAAGTGACGCCCTCTTCTTTGATCTTCCGACGATGGGCAAGCGAATAAACCTGAAACCCACCGCTGTCGGTCAGCACGGGTCCTTGCCAACCATTAAAACCGTGAATGCCACCAGCAGCCCGCAACACGTCGAGACCAGGGCGTAAGTATAAATGGTAAGTATTGCCGAGGCAGATTTGGGCATGAATGTCATCGCGGAGTTCGTGCTGATGCACGGCTTTAACCGTCGCTGCCGTACCAACGGGCATAAAAATGGGGGTATTGATCTGGCCATGGTCGGTCTCGATCTGGCCTGCGCGGGCGCGGGAGTGGGGGTCGGTGTGATTTAAATGGAAGGTCATAATTTTTACGCCAAATTCCGATTGCTGTCCAATTTCAACAAAACTGCGATCATCAAGGTGAATCCAATCAGCGAAGAGCCGCCTGCGCTGATAAACGGCAGCGGGATTCCAATGGTCGGGATAAGACCCATAGTCATACCCATATTGATCACAACGTGTACAAAAATAATACCCGCCACGGAGTAGGCGTAAATGCGTGAAAAATTGGAACGCTGTCGCTCGGCTATAAAAGTGATCCGCCACAGCAGCCAGAGAAATAGTCCGATCAGACCCACCACGCCCACAAAGCCCTGTTCTTCGCCCACGGTGCAAAAAATGTAGTCGGTACTCTGCTTGGGCACATATTTCAGTTTGGTCATATTGCCCTGTAAGGTGCCTTTTCCGAGCAGTCCGCCAGCGCCAATGGCCATTTTGGAGTGTATAAGATTGTACCCTGCTCCTCGCGCATTGGCTTCGGCTTCGCCAGGGCGCAACCAAATTTTGATGCGTTGTTGTTGGTGCGGAGCGAGCAGATTGAGAAAGGCGTTGGCGGCAAAAACGAGCGAAACAGAAAGTGTAAGCAACACCACCCAAGTCCGCAACTGACTTTGTATCATACTGTTTTTCTTCCAATAATTGGGCAAAAACACGCCAATAAATAGCAAGAGTTGTGGCACGAGCACCAGCACATGTTTTTGTTCTTCGGCCATTTGGACATCCAGCAATTTCAACAACGCATTGAGTACTGGAATCCACCAGATAATGAGCGGAAGGAGAAGCACCCACGTCCAGCGCAGTATCTGTTTTTGTTCTCGAAAACGATTGATCAACAATAGGTTGACGATTGCAATTAACCACGCGGCCGTGTAGGCAGGAGGCTCAAATTTCCATCCTAAAATAGCCAGGGCCGCTGCACCAAAACCCAGCGCGTACAAAACAGGAGACAATCCTTCCCGGTACAAGACCAGCATGAACGAAAAGAAAATCAAGGCCGAACCCGTATCACTTTGTAATAAAACGAGCAAGGTGGGAATCAGAAAAATGCCGAAGGCGATAATCCGGTCGCGCCATTGACGCAAATCCACGCCTGGGCTGCTTAGAAATGCCGCCATGGCCAGACAAGTGCCAAATTTTGCAATTTCGGACGGTTGGAAGGTAAATCCGCCAATATGATACCAAGCATTTGCTCCGTTCACCTCGCGGCCAAATAGAAGGGTGCCCGGCAGCAGGAGGATCGTAATTAGATAAAATGGCAGTGCCAACGTCCGCCAAAAAGACCAATCGGCCATCATCACCACAAACATCATCACCAAGCAGAATACAATGAACGCCAACTGTTTACCCGCCGTGTACCTCATATCAAAAAAAGAGGCGGGTGCGTCGGCGTTGTAGGTGACCGCATAAATCATCAGCCAGCCCACTGCGACCAACGCAAGATAAAGCCCCAAAGTGAGGCGGTCGAAACCAAAAAGGGGAAGTTGATTCGGCTGGGACATTCTGGGTGGGTTTGCGGAAATGGTGGAATTGTAATTTAGGGATGCTTAGTCCAAAGTCTAACGTCCAGCAATCCAAAGTCTATTCATCATTGCTCCAGGAAATCGCGCGGATGAATATTAGCATCCTTGGCAGGGTAAGCTCCAGGCCAACCGGTGAGGGTACTAATAAATGCCAAGGATTCTTGCTTGGTACGGAAGGCACCCACGCGGAGTTTGTAGTAGGGTTGTTCTTGCACTGAGGTTGCGGCCACGTCGGGATATTCGCCGCGGAATCTGTTGCGGGCTTGGTCCACTTGGGTGCGGTCGGTGGAGGCCATTATTTGTACGCGCCAACCCTCTACACGCGGTTCGATGCGGTTGGAACTCACCCAAGATTTCATGACCTGCGCCACTTTTGGATCTTCGTTCAATTGAACTTCCTGGCTCCAAATCATGGGTGCGAAGACAAGCGCGAAGAGTAAGAGCAGGTATGTTTTTTTTGTCAAAATCATTGCTGTAGCGTTGGGGGGATGAGACTGTAGGGGTTGAGGGAGGGTGTTCAATTAGCGTGGAGCGCATTGAACCACTACCTTTATTCCATTTCCAGCAACAAATGTCCTTTTTCTACTGCAGCGCCCTTTTGGACGGCCACTGATTTGACCGTCCCGTCATTTGCTGCTTTTATCACGTTCTCCATTTTCATGGCTTCGAGAATAAGTAGCGGGTCTCCTTTACTGACGACTTGCCCCGGCTCGACCATCACGTTGAGCACCATGCCGGGCATAGGAGCTTTCAAGGTGTTTTGTTTTTGACTGCTTCCAACATGGAGGCCAAGTTGTTGCACGAGCCGATCGTAATGATCGGCAATGTGCAGAGTATACTTAACTCCATTTATCTTGAACGCAAATTGTCGCTCAGGATAGTTGGCCTCCAGCAGTTCGGCGTGATAAGACCGGCCATGATGCAGAATTTGGAACATGCCTTCACCATTGGGAACAATATCCAGGTCTTTTGCTTCGTCCGGCTGAAAATCAAACTCATGCTGTCCACCGTTTACAGCAATCTCGAAGGTTTCTTTTTTTTCCATATTAGGGCAAAAATAGGACAAATGAATTTGTTGATTCAAATTTGCGCACAAACTTAAAAATGATACTTGTTTTCCGCCCGATCTTACTGGAACTCCGCCACCCGTTTAAATTGGCCACGGGCTCGCGTATGCATACCAACGCGATGTCGACTGAACTCCATTTTGAAGGCTTTGTGGGGTATGGGGAAGCTGCCATGCCGCCTTATTATGGTGAAAACCACGATACAGCGGCGGCGTTTTTGGGGCGGGCAGCTGGTCTAATCTCACAACTTCCCGATCCCAATTTTCGGGATAAACGTTCGGGAAGTTCGATTCAAACTATTTTAAGAGAGATAGAGGGTTTAGCCCCCGGAAATCACGCAGCCAAAGCATCCGTAGACATTGCGCTGCACGATCTATGGGGTAAAATGGAGGGCCGCCCGCTCTGGCAATTGCTGGGCGTTGAGCCGGATAAAATGCCTCCCACGAGCTTCACCTTAGGCATAGACGAACCAGCGGTTTTGCGCCAAAAAATGCTGGAAGCTGCTGATTTTCAAATCATTAAAATTAAACTTGGCTCTGAAAACGACCGACAGATCATTCGCACCATTCGTGAAATTTCCGACAAGCCCATCTACGCCGACGCGAACCAAGGTTGGAAAAGCCGCGAAGAAGCCCTTGAACTCGTGCATTGGTTGGTGGAGCAAAACGTACAAATCATAGAGCAACCTTTCCCAAAAGACGATCTGGATTCCTCTGCCTGGCTCAGCGCGCGATCCCCTTTGCCTATCATCGCCGACGAAAGTTTCCAGCGCATCGCCGATCTGGATCGGGTGGCCCATTGTTTTCACGGGGTGAACATCAAGCTGATGAAATGCACAGGAATTTCTGAAGGCTTCCGAGCCGCCCAATCCGCGCGCGCAAAAGGGTTGCAAACCATGGTGGGCTGCATGACCGAAACCTCTTGTGGCATTTTGGCAGCGGCGCTGCTTGCTCCACAGTGCGATTATGCTGACATTGACGGTTGCTGGCTCATCCGGAACAATCCTTTCGAGCTGCCGATTTTGGAGCATGGGAAAATCAAGCTGGGCGAAGGAGCTGGTTTGGGGCTAAAATTGTGCCTCTAATTCCCGGCCACATTCGCTGCCGGGATTTCCGAGGGTTTTGCGCCGTCGCCTTCTCTTTCTGACTCTTGTTCAGCTTTCTTGCGATCTCGTCTGGCACGCTCTTCGGAATCTACTTTGTCGTAGGCTTTGATAATTTCCTTTACAAGTCGGTGGCGCACCACATCCTCAATTGTGAGGTGTACGCTGGCGATGCCATCCACGCCATCGAGTATTTCAACGGCTTGGCGGAGGCCACTTTTTTGGTGGTGCGGCAAATCAATCTGGGTCATATCGCCTGTAATGATACACTTGGCGGAAGGGCCGAGGCGCGTTAAGAACATCTTGATTTGCAGGGGCGTAGCGTTCTGTGCCTCGTCGAGAATGATGAAAGCGTTGTCGAGCGTACGGCCACGCATAAAAGCAAGCGGTGCGATTTCGATGACGCGGTTTTCCATGAAAAAATTGAGCTTGTCCATGGGCAACATGTCGTCGAGGGCATCGTACAGCGGACGTAGGTAGGGGTCCACCTTGTCTTTGAGGTCGCCGGGCAGGAAGCCGAGGTTTTCGCCAGCCTCCACGGCGGGGCGGGTGAGCACAATTTTTTTGACGAGTTTGTTTTTCAGCGCGCGTACCGCGAGGGCAACTGCCGTGTAAGTTTTGCCCGTACCCGCAGGCCCCAGTGCGAAAAGAATGTCGTTGGTGTCGCACACCTCGATCATCATTTTTTGGTTGCGGGTCTTTGCCTTGATGGGTCGGCCTTCGCGCCCGTACAGGATGACGTTGCTGCCAGAGCCGTCGCCCATAACGGGAATGCGAACCTCAAAGGGGTTTTCACCGCCGAGAAGGTCTTCCACGGTTTGAATAGAAAGCTCGTGATGCTCGCGCAGGTAGCGGGCCATCATTTCGAATTTGGCCTTGGCTGCTTGTGCGTCTTTCTTTTCGCCTGTGATTTTCAAGCTGTTGCCACGCGAAGTGATGGTGGCATCTGGATAGGCTTTGCGCAAAAGATTTAACTTTGCGTTGTTTTCGCCAAAAAGTTCAAGAGGGTCAATGCCCTCGATGGTGAGAATGATTTCGCTCAAATTTTTACCCTCAAATTTTTGCAGCAGCGGGAAGAGAAGCGGCACTTATGATTTGATTGTCAGCGTTTTTTGCAGTGCCGAGCTTCCATGCTTTTTGATAAAAAAAGTAGTTTTCTTTCGCCCACAAAACTAAGGCATAGCGGGCAAATTTTTCAAACAGAAAAACAAGAAAAAGGGTTTCGTCTCCTGAAAATAACGAAGGATTAATCTACCGATCAACCAATAACGAATAACCAATCAACCCGTAACCAGAATGCAGTTTACCACCCTCACCACAGATTTTGGCACCCAGGATTTTTACGCAGGCGCACTCAAAGGCGCTTTGCTTCGGCGTATGCCTTCGCTTCAACTAGTGGATATTTCTCACGACATTCCGCCATTCGATATTGTGCGCGGGGCCTTTGTGATTGCTAATATGTGGCGCGAATTCCCGGAAGGCACCATTCACCTTATAGGGGTCAATTGTGTCTATCAACCCGATTTTCGCTTTGTGGTAGCGCGGCACGCGGGGCATTTTTTTATCGCGCCGGACAATGGTTTGCTCTCCCTGCTCTTCACGAACCTGGAACCCAACGATTTGCGCAATCTTTCGGCAGATCCCGCCGAACATTTTGCGGTGAAAAATATTTTTGCCGACGCGGTAGTACATTTGGCAGAGGGCAAACCTTTTGAAGAACTTGGGGAACACGCCGCACCATTGCTTGAGCGCATCAGTATTCAGCCCGTCATTACTCCAACACAAATAAGGGGCACCGTAATCCTTGTGGATAATTTTGAAAATGTGGTGGTCAATATCCGTCGGGAAGTCTTTGAGGCGGCTGCCCATGATCGGCATTTTTCCCTATTCTTTAAACGAAATGACCCCATTACCCAACTTTCAGGCAACTATTGCGACGTGGCGGTCGGCGAACAACTTTGTCTTTTCAACACAGCGGGTTTTCTTGAAATTGCCGTGAATATGGGCCGGGCAGCCACACTTTTCGGTCTGAAAGTGGAGGATGTGGTGGAAATTGTGTTCGATGCTCCCATCTCGCCGGCCGAATAATCATCTGCACGGTGGCCAACATCCATTGGCCGAGTTCTGCTGTATTTTCCTCGAAAAAAAACTGCGTTACGTCCTACTATTTGCACACATTTGACCCGGAATTACAACCGAATCAACTTTTTGTACATTATGGTATTCCTGAACACTTTTAAACAACTTTAAACCATGTTCTTTGTCTTCCTCGGCATTTTTGCCATCGTGCTTGGGGCGTCCCTTGCCAAAGCCAACCCCAATTTTGCAAGCACTGGGAAAATAGCCCGGTATGTCGGCTTGGCTATTTTGATTCTCGGCCTTTCTTCTTCTTGTTTTGTTCAAATTGAGCCGGGCGAAGTCGGGGTCAAAACCCTTTTCGGAAAGATCCAATCGGGGACGCTTACCGAAGGTTTGAACTTTGTGAATCCGCTCGTAGAGGTGAAAAAATTTGATGTGCGCACTCAAAACTATACCATGTCTGCCGTGCATGACGAAGGGGCTAAGTCGGGCGATGATGCCATTCGGGTGCTTGCTGCCGATGGTTTGGAGGTAATCATTGACCTCTCGGTGTTGTATCATATCGTGCCAGACAAGGCTCCCGACATCCTGCGAAATACGGGTACCCGTGAGGTTATTACCGACAAAATCATCCGCCCTTTGGCGCGCACGAAAATCCGGGACAATGCGGTTTTTTATGATGCAGTGGCCTTATACTCTACCAAACGGGAGGAATTTCAACAAAAAATCACCCAAACCATCGAGAAGGATTTCGCGGATCGCGGCATTGTTTTGGAAGATATTTTGATCCGAAATATCACACTGCCAGTGTCGGTGAAACTCGCCATCGAATCAAAAATCAATGCGGAACAAGAGGCTCAAAAAATGAAATTTGTACTCGATAAGGAGCGCCAGGAAGCGGATCGAAAGCGGGTGGAAGCGCAGGGCATTTCGGATTACCAACGCATCCTCACATCAACCTTGACGGACAAATTGTTGCAATACGAGCAAATTAAAGCACAGCGGGAATTGGCACTTTCGTCAAACTCAAAAGTAGTCATCATGGGCAGCGGAAAAACAGCCCCGATCCTTATAGGACAGTGAGACATTGGGACGTTGGACTGTGAGACAGGGGGCATTATAGGACAGTGAGACAGTGGGACGTTGGACTGTGAGACGGGGGGGCATTATAGGACATTGAGACATTGGGACGTTGGACTGTGAGACAGGGGGCATTGAGTGTCAATGACCCCCAACGTCTTAATGACCTAATAACCCCCAATGCCCGTCATCTGTGTGCTGCACGATCATTGGGTGTTAATCACAAACCGTATTTATCAATTAAGTACACCAATGCGGCCATACTTGCCGTGCCGAGTTCGAGTTCGCGTTTGTTCACTTTGTCAAAGGTATCTGATTCAGCATGGTGATAGTCAAAATAGCGTTGTGAATCAGGTGAGTAGCCGCTCAATAAACCTTTCATACCTTTTAGCGGACTAATGTCTGCGCCAGAGCCGCCTTTCCTGAATTTTAGGTCATAGGGTTCAAAATGGGATTGAAATGTTGTCAATTTTTCGAAAAACTTACCAAAAACGGCTTCATCCCCATCGAATGAAAAACCGCGGGGCGTAAAGCCGCCCGCATCGCTTTCAATGGATGCAAGCGGAAATTCGCCTTTACGCTCGGCCTCAGCGGCATAAGCCTTCCCGCCGCGCAAGCCGTTTTCTTCATTCATAAAAAGCACACAGCGAATGGTGTGGCGCGGTCGGTACCCGAGGGTTTTGAGCACCCGCAGCACGTCCATACTTTGCACCACCCCTGCACCGTCGTCGTGCGCACCGTGACCCACATCCCAGCTATCCAGGTGCCCGCCTACCAAAACAATGTCATTGGGGCGTTCTGAGCCGCGTATTTCTCCAATAACGTTGTAGGAAAGTACATCCGGCAAGGTCATACAATTTAATTGGATAGAGACTTTGGCTCGGCCCTCTTCCTGTAAAGTTCGGCTGAGTGCTTCCGCCGCGAGGGTGCTGATGGCTGCTGCTGGTATGAGCGAATAAGCCGAATCGTAGTGCATGGTACCGGTGTGTGGAAAATCATCAAGGCGGAGGGTCATGGAACGCACGAGCACTGCCACCGCACCGTATTTAGCGGCCCGAGACGCGCCTCCCACGCGCTGATCCACGCAGCCGCCATAGGCTTCAAAAGTGCGGATTCTCGTGGCGTCCATCGGACGATTGTAAAAGGCGATTTTGCCTTTGAGTTTTCCGGCTGCACCAAGTTGGTCGAGTTCTTCCCAGGAGTCTACTTCCACCACTTCTGCTTGCACTGTGCCGCCTATGGAGCCACCCAGCGCGAGTGCAGCCAATGGGAAGTTACCATTCTTTTTCGAGCCAACCACGCGCACTTGTTCTGCTGCACCACGCACCCAATGCGGCACCATACAAGGTTGAAGCCACACAGAATCCAGACCCACGGTGTCGAGCATGCTTTTGGTCCAATTTACGGCTTTTGCTGCGCTGGGGCTTCCGCTGAGCCGATGACCAATTTGGAGACTTAGATGCTCAAGCCAGGGGTAACAGCGACTGTCCGTCAGGCTCTGGTCGTAGATTTGGTCAATAAATTTGGCATCGGCTTCGTGATCTTTGGTTTGTGCAGATGTGCTGGGGCTTAGTGTAAAAAAGAAATAAAGGGTAAAGAGGACATTCCCCCAGAAAAGGCATTTCGACACGCGATTTTTCATGTTGACAAAAAATAAAATTATGTTCTAAAATCCAAGGTTAAAACAGGGTTGTTTCGAAACCCTGTTTTGAAATTGTTTTATTTTACAAAATCATGCTTCAAGGCAGTTTTTAGTTTTTAGGAGTTTAGGGATTATGGCGAAAAAAAAATTAAAAAACATTTTTCCGCTTGTTGTAAAATTGACACAAAGTCGTTTTACCTTTGACATACGAAAGATCTTCAAAGAATAATTTGGTTTTATTTGGTTAGGGCTGAGGTAGTGCTGTGGTGGCACTGCCTCATTTTTTTTGTGCCCATATCAAGCGGATGGGCAAATATCGAAAAAAGAGGTGACATCTCCGACGAAGGAGGAGGTGTCACCTCTTTTTTCGAATACCACGTTCGTGCAAGTACACAAGCCTTGAAAATGCAGGTGAGATTCGGCCCAAGAAATTAGGGGTTATCCATTCATCGGGTGTCATCCCGAATGCAGTGAGGGAACTGCTCAAAAGCGGAGTGGGTGTTTCCATCCTTTGCTTAGGCAGTTCCCTCACTGCGTTCGGGATGACACTCGATGAATGAATAATGGGTTCCTTTTTCACTGCGGTAATTTGTGCAGGTGAAAATTGGCAACTTAATAAGCGATAAACCCGACAAATCTCATACATCTTGAAAACCCCTGGCTGCCGTCATACCACGCCATTTTTCAATCCCGATTCTCGGGATCGGCTTCCCTGCCCGGCGAGCCTTGGCAGGCTTCGCCGAAAGGTAAAAAAGAGTAAGAGGGTAAAAGAAAAAAAGGGTTACTTGTCCTGCGCCAAACGGAAACCACGACTGCTGTCCCTGAACCAAGGAATGACGTAGTCGCGCCACGACACGGAACAATTTCCATCGTTGCCGTAGTAGTACCAGGCCCCACCACGCAACACCCGGGAACTACCCTCTTTGGGGCCGCGGTAATCCTTTACCGGGCCAACAGGATAGGCTCCGTACCAGTCAAAGCACCATTCCCACACGTTGCCGCTCATGTCGTATAGGCCGAGGCCGTTTTTCTTTCTTTCTTTCACGGCATGGGCCCGGTTGCTGGAATTTTTAGTGTACCAACCCACTTCGCCCAAGTCATTGCTCCCCGCGTATGTAGTGGTGTCGCGCCCGGCATTGTTGGCGGCGTATTGCCACTCGGCCTCGGTGGGCAGGCGGTAACCATTGGCATCGGATATGGGTGTTACCGTCCATCGGTATTGATCATCGCTATTGAGATTGTTGTTATCCTTTAGTGCAGGTTCGATGCGGTAGGCAGCTCTAAGACCGCATCGTTCGCTGGCCCAATTGCAGTAGTCCACCGCGTCGTACCAGTTCACATACACCACCGGGAAATCGCCTTGTTCCCAGCCCCAACTTAGGTCGCCCGCTTTTTTCACCGTACTATCGGCGTACATGCGCTCGCTGATGTGCCGGCCTTTGGCAGTACAATAGAGGTTATACTGCCAAATAGTGGTTTCCGTGGTAGCAATTTTGTAGGGGGATACTTCTGCCGTGTAGGTTTTAGACATGGCATATTGGCCACCGGGTACGTCCACGAATTCGCCGTAGTATTGGCGGTGAATTTCAGCGTAGCGAACAGGATCGAGGCTTTTGAGCATTTCGCTCAATCGGGCGCGGATGCCTGGGTCTGGCTTTGTCGTCCAGGGCAAGTCCCGGAGAGCGGGTAAGGGTTTGTCGAGCAGCAGAGAAGCGGCGGCTATTTCTGTTCGGGCCTTGGTAGACTGATCGGTTTCCACATAGAAAAAAGCGGTTTCCATGATGGCTTGGGCTACCAAGGGACGCAGTGGGCCGAGCAGTAGGCTATGTTCCCGGCCAGCCAGCAATAGCCGCGCATTTTCCAGGGTGCTCGATGCTGCGAGGTAGTTCAGGGATTTGACCTGCTGTTGGGCATTGTCGAGAATGAGATACACGACTTTTTCGCCGGCGCGTTCGGCCTCTTCGAGGTTTGTTTGGGCGAGGCGTTTTTGGGCTGCGGTGGCAGTTTGTGCAAGTTTTAGGTCTTTTTCGGCGTGTTCAATGCGTGTTTTTGCCACTTTTACAGAATCGAGCAAAATATCTGCCTGGGCTTGGGAGTGATTGGCATCCAGTTCTTTTTGGTCGGCCTTTTCTTTATTTTGCTGCGCCACTTGGGTCATTTTTTCCGCTCTATCCTGAGATTTGGAGGCTTCATAATTTTTCCAAAGAGCAAAAATTAACAAAGCCACTGCGCCAAGGCCAAGAAGGATATTTCTCCTTCGTGCTATATCAATTTTCCGCTGTTCCGCTTTTTGCCGCTCCGCCTCCAGCCGCAGCCGTTCCTCCTCTTCGCGCTGCCGCCGCACTTTGGCAGCCGCCGTAATGGGCGCGAGCAGGGTGTCGTGACTCAATTCGTAATTGTAGCCGCCCAGCGTATTGGGCTCGCGGCGGAGCAGGAAAGTACCTTCCAGGGCGCGGAGCAGATTGGTCGTAAGCCCTTGATTGCCAAATTGTTGCAGCAGCGCATCGCCGTCCACGCTGAGTCGGCGGCCTTCGCCCGTGGCAGGGTCGAGGCGAACGAGGCCGTCTTCTATCACGCGGCGGGCTACATCGCGTTCTTGCTCGGGGAGTTGGGTCAGTCGCCGCTCGTAGTATTGGCCAAACACCTCGCTGAAATCGGGCAGATCTTCTGGCATTACGTCGGGCAGTCCGTCGCCGTCGCGGTCGGACACCAGTCCGGCGGCCACTCTGCTTTCAATGCTGTCGCAAAGGATTTGGAGCTGAAAGGCTTCCACACCCGTCGCTTGTTGGGTAATGTTGGAGCGGCTTAGGTCAGAGAGGATTTGCTGGATTGCAGTGTCAGAATATGAGAAAGCCGGAGAGGTAAAATCCCCTTTCAAAGATGCTGGCCCCAATACGGCCTCGCGCGCCTGCTCGCGGCTGAGGGCGCGGAGTTCGTAGCGCTTGTGCAGGAGCGTGGGCAGATAGTCTTTCATCCGGTCGAGCTCGTGGAGGCGGTCGGAGCGCAAGGCAATGAGCAGACGGATGTCGGAGGCCGTGGCGAGCAGGCGGCGTTGCTCGCGGGGGAGTTCACGGGTGGCTTCGCGGAGGTTTTCGGGGAGTTCGTCGTTCAGGAGTTCAGCGAGTTGCTCGCGGAAGGCGCGTTGTTGTTCCGGAGGGTAGGAGAAAAATTCCTCGAATTGATCGAACACAAGCAGGTAGCCGCCACCGGTGGCAGTGCTTCGGTATTTTTTAAAATGCACCCAAAGCGAATCGGGCAGATCCTTGGCAAAGTCCATTTGGGGGTAGGGCAGGGCGCGTTTGGCCAGGGCCAGGCGCAGATTTTCCAGGGGCGGCAGGCTTTGCCCAACGATGTATTCGCCAAAACGCACCTCGATGGGCAGACATTCTGCGGCGAGGCGGGGCAGCACGCCAGCCTGCAAAATGGAGGATTTGCCGTAACCGCTTTTGCCAAAAAGGACGCAGGTTTTCTCCACGCGCATGAGGTCGCAGAGGTCGGCGATATCGCGGTCGCGGCCAAAGAAGAGGGCCTGTTCGTCGGCGGAGAAGGGTTTTACGCCTGGGTAACGGTTGATTTTCATGGTGCGGTTGGTGCTGAACTTTCCGATCCCGAAAAAATCGGGATCGGAAAGTTAGATTTTATAGCGACGAGACCAATAAGGTTTTAAAAAGCCTATGGTTATGTATATAAGTTGTCAATTTAGGGGCGTAGCCCCGACACCGTTTATAGCAAAATGGTGTGATAGTTCAAGAGCCGCGTTAGCGGCGGCACGATTATCGCCAATTTTTCGGCAAATGGTCGGTTTCCCGTGCCGGGGCTACGCCCCTCCATGTCTAATTGGTTGTATTTCTATAAACGGTGTCGGGGCTACGCCCCTAATTCGACTTGTGTACATTCCATAGGTTTCAAAAACCTTATAGGTCTTGATCTTCACAATTGCTTCGCGGCCTGCAATATCCTATCCGTCAACTGGTTGAATTGCAGGGCAATATCTCGTGTATCCAGTGTGCCTTTGTTTTTTTCACCAAGCCAAAGTTGGTATTGACTGCTGAGCAGGGTGGCGGTATCGGCCACCTCGCTTCCCTTTGCTGCGTCCTGAAGTCTGGCTATGGCTTTTTCCAGGTTGCCCTTTTGAAGGTAAGCCGTCACTTCGCTGCGGGCGGGTGCGCCGCCTTCATCCACGGGGCGCAACAAGCCTTCGGCAGCAAAAGCGGCGTGTACCCTCCGCAACACATCGGCTTCTTCGCCCAGGAATTTGATGCGAAACTGGCTGATTACGAAGGCTTCCGTATCTTTTTCTTTCGGCACGGGCGACTGGATGGCAAAGCGGCGGGCGGCGTTTTTTACATCCAGCAGTCGCAGCATCAGTTGGGTGTGCCAGCGATCAAACTGAAACCCGAGAAAAAGGTAGGAAGTGGTGTCTTTCAGCCGGGCGAGGAGTTTTTCAGGGAGTTTGGGGGCACCCAACATGCCTTCGAGCAGGCGATACAGGTCGTCGTAATCGAGCAGGAGGGTGCTGAGGCGATCCACCGAACCGCAGAGGTTGTAGTAGAGCGGGATGCGGTCGCGCAGGGCTTGTCCACCGGCCTCGCTGCCGTCGGGCACGTCGAGGTCTTCCTGTTTACGCGGGTCGAACCAGGCGAAACGATTGGGCAGTCCGTAGCGAAAACTAAGATCGCGCAGCCAGGTGTCGGGATTGACAGAAAGCACGAGCGAGAACGGCACTTCCACGATCTGGCGCAGCAAGTCCTCGGCGGGTCGCAGTGATTTGTAAAGGTGCTGCACCTCGTCCTGCATTTCAGGTTTGTCTTCGGGGTTTTTGAGTAGAAAAAAGCCATCGCGCTCGTAGAAAGCGGCTATTTGTTCGCCAAAACGCTCGAAGAGTTGGGCGCGAATGTAGGCCTGGATGCCTTGGCCATTTTCCGTGGTAAAAATTTCGGGGCCCAGGATGAGGGCACATCGGCCTGCTTTCACATCGTCTACCAGGCGTTGGAGTTCGCTGTCTTGCATGGAAATGGTGGTTGAGTTGCGGCCAAATGTCTAAAAAAGATGGAATATTTAAAAATTAGCGGCACGAAGTGGGCAAAGCTTGTTCTTTTGTGGTGATATTTTACCAAAAATATAATGCCACCGCTACGCGGTTCCAATCCCCAAAACGCCCTACATCGGGCTACCATAATGTCACCGCTACGCGGTTTTATTAACCCACACTGATACATTTAACCATGAGCAAAATCCGAGTAGATAAATGGCTTTGGAGTATACGAATCTTCAAAAGCCGGACGCTGGCCACCGACGCCTGCAAAGGTGGGAAAGTGAAGGTGGGGGGCGTTTCCGTGAAGCCCTCTTATCAAATTGCGGAAGGTGAAGTGGTGGTGGTAAAAAAGAACGGCTTCAATTTTGAATTCCGCGCTAAAACGCTGATAGAGAAGCGTGTAGGTGCTGCCATCGCCGTCACCTGCTACGAAGACGTGACACCCGAAACAGAAAAAACAAAATACGCCGAATGGTTTTTAAACGCCTCACCCACTGGCGAAAAACGCGAGCGCGGCACTGGCCGTCCTACCAAAAAGGAACGCCGTGAAATAGACGACCTCAAGGACGGAGATGTTTATGATTGGGGGGACGATGAGTGATTTTTGGACTTTGGACCATTGGACTTTGGACAGTGGGACTTTGGACAGTGGGACGGTGGACTATTGGATTAATTGGGATGCCATGTGAAATTCAGGGCTAAATCCGATGTCCCACTGTCAAAAGTCTCACTGTCCAAAGTCTCACTGTCCAAAGTCCTACAGTCCAATGTCCCACCGTCCAAAGTCTACTTACATCAACCCAAAAATCTTGGCATACTTCAACATTTCACCCGGATTGCTGATTTTGAGTTTGCCGGTCATCATGGCCATCATCGGATTCAGGTCGCGGGAGAGCAGTTTGGAGAGTGTTTCACTGCTGGCAGTCACCTTGCAATTGGGTTCGCCCGTGAAACCTTCCAATACTTCGAGTTTGCCATTGTCCAGCTTAACCGTGTACTGGCCTTCATCGGTAACATCGAATTGGAAAAGCGTGCTGAGGCCTTCCACCGCTTCCGGGGCGACTTTTTCAGGGAGGGAAAAGAGGAATTTTTTTACGTCAATCATGATATGAATATGGTCAATGTGAGCCCGCCTACGCTTTTACTCGTTTTAGCCTTGGCGGCGAAAAGAAGCTTTGGCGGGTAAAAATGTGGTCAGTGGGATAAATGGAGTCAATGGGGAATTTTTGAAAACTTAATGCTTTGAACAAGCGTGATATGGGAACTTCGGGGCAATTTCGCCCAAAGGTATAACCACACTCGAAATATGATTCAGCTAAACATCCATAGCGCTTCGATTACTGTGAACAAAATTTCACTTCACCTCTTCTTTATGCTCGCGGCTCTCTCTTTTCTCACCTGCAAATCCTTTGAAACCCGCCCTGTAGCGGCTCCCAAAGGATTCGATTGGCAAGGCCACCGGGGCTGCCGGGGACTGATGCCGGAAAATTCCCTGCCTGCATTTTTGAAAGCACTGGAATTCCCAGAGGTAGTAACGCTCGAACTAGACTTGGCCGTATCCAAAGATGGCAGCTTGATTGTCAGTCACGAGCCCTGGTTTAGCCCTACCATTTGCCTGCTTCCCAATGGCGATTCGATCCGGCAAAAAGACACAGAAAAATTCCTGATTTACAACATGAGTCTCACGGATATCCGGGCTCTGGATTGCGGAAGCAAGGTTCACCCGAGATTCCCGGAACAACAGAAAATAAAGACCTACAAACCTACCCTGCGCGAAGTGGTGGAGGCCGTGAAACCCCTCCGACCCAATATCCGTTGGAATATTGAGATAAAGAGCCAGCCCGAATGGGACGGCGTTCGCCATCCGCCCGTGGAAGAATTTGTGCGGCTGGTAGTCGCGGAGATCCGTGCGCTGGGGATTGAAAAATTCGCTACGGTGCAATCCTTCGATGTCCGCGCCCTGAACGCGCTGCATCGCCAAGCCCCTGATTTTCAGTTGGCCTTTTTGATTGAAAACATGAAAAGTTTGGAGTCCAATATGGCGAGGTTGGACTTTGTTCCCGCCATTTATAGTCCATATTATCTGTTGGTAAACAAAGGATTGGTGAAGCAATGTCATGCCCGTCAAATGAAACTCGTGCCTTGGACGGTAAACGATGTAAAGTCCATGCGCCGACTGGTGCGTTTGGGTGTGGACGGGATTATTACGGATTATCCAGATAAGATTGGGGAGGTTTCGGGAAAGTAGGTAAGGGTGCTGTGTCAGAACAATTTCTCGCCTTTAATTGTCTCAAGTCCAACTACCTTCTTCCAAAGATCCAACGTCCATGTCTGAAGATATCGTCATCCGCATCCTCCTGCTCCCTTTAGCATTGCTTTATGGGCTGGGTGTAGGGCTGCGCAACCTGTTGTATCGCGTAGGAATCCTGCGAAGTGTCCGTTTTGACCTTCCGGTAATCTCCGTGGGCAACCTTTCTGTGGGCGGCGCAGGCAAATCGCCTCACATCGAATACCTTATCCGATGGCTGGATCAATTCCTTGAAGTGGCAGTGCTGAGTCGAGGTTATGGTCGCAATACTTCAGGTTACCGTCCAGTGACCACGATAGACACCGCAGAATTGGTCGGCGATGAACCATTGCAGTTCAAGCGAAAATTTCCCAATGTTCCAATCTGTGTGAGTGAAAGTCGGGCCCTTGGGGTGCCTGAATTGGTAAAGCGTAATCCTGAAACTCAATGCGTATTGCTGGACGATGCGTTCCAACACCTGGCCGTCACGCCAGGGCTGAACATTTTGCTTACCGAGTTTGCCCATCCCTTTACCCGCGATTGGCTTCTCCCCTCCGGCAGATTGCGCGAAGGCCGTTACAATTACCGCCGCGCCGATATTATTATTGTAACCAAATGCCCTCCTGATTTTTCGCCGATACAACGGGCAAAAATGATTCAGGAAATTGACCCATTCCCGCGTCAACACGTTTTCTTTTCCCGGTACCGCTACGGAACGCCCTATGATTTGCTTCGTCCTGACCTGCTCCGTCCCCTAGATTTGGACACTGATGTGCTGCTCGTAAGCGCCATTGCCAATACCGACTACCTTTTGAAACACCTGGCCGCTTCTGTAAAATCAGCGCAAACACTGGAATTTGAAGACCACCATTTTTTCAAGGAAGATGAGCTCCGCGATATGATCCGTCGGTTTGAGCGCCTGCCAGGGCGCAATAAAATCATCCTCACCACGGAAAAAGACGCAATGCGGCTGGAACTCCACCGTGATTTTTTCTGGAAAAATCAACTCCCTGTTTTTGTGCTGCCGGTAGAAGTTGAATTCTGCGATGAAGATGAGCCTGCGTTTCAAGAAGAAGTGAAACGGGTTTTGTTGGATTTTAAGAGCTAGTGCCATTCACCGAATGCGGCACTAACTGCCCCCATACGCCCGCAAGGCTCCCCGCACGCTTCCAAACCGCAGCAACAAATGCTTGGCTTCCTCGTATTCTATTCCAGTAGCCTGCATCACCATCTTTGCGCCTCGATCCACTAACTTGTTGTTACTCAATTGCATATCCACCATCTTGTTGTCCAGCACCCGCCCGAGTTGAATCATGACGGAGGTGGAAATCATGTTCAAAATCAGTTTTTGTGCCGTGCCGGCTTTCATGCGGCTGCTGCCCGTGAGGAATTCTGGCCCGACCACGGCAAGGATCGGAAAATCAGCTACGTCCAGCAAGGGCGCGCCGGGGTTGCAAGTGATACAAGCGGTCGTAATTCCATGTTCTCGGCAAATCCGAAGGCCTTCCACAACATAAGGCGTTGTACCCGAAGCCGCGATCCCGATGACCGTGTCGAGCGAATCTATTTGCCATACTTTCAGGTCAGACCAGGCTTGTGTTTCGCTGTCTTCGGCGTTTTCCACCGGATGGCGAATGGCACGATCTCCTCCGGCAATGATGCCGATGACCCATTCCGGGGGTGCTCCAAACGTAGGAGGGATTTCAGAGGCATCTACCACACCCAACCTGCCGCTGGTGCCAGCGCCGATGTAAAACAGACGACCTCCTTCGCGCATTTTGGGTACGATGTATTGCACTAAATTTTCAATTTGTGGGATGGCTTTTTCAACGGCATGGGGCACTGTTTGGTCTTCCGAATTAATGTTGACGAGCAATTCCCGGACGCTCATTTTTTCTAAATGGCGGTACTTGGAAGCGGATTCTGTGATTTTTTCCATAAAATTTAAGTTCTGTTCAAACTTATTCAACAACCATTTAAGAATTTAACAAATATTCTGAAAGCCATAACAGGATTTAAGGGAGAGGATTATGGGGAGTTCCCCACCTTGCAGCAAGATTTAGAAAACAGTCAAAAACGAAAAATTATGAACACCGCAATCCGAGTCCTTATCCCACTTTTTTTGTTGTCTTTTTTGCTGACCGCCTGTCATACCGCTCAAAAGTATGTCGAAAGCGGCGACTACGACAGCGCGATTGACCTTTGCATCAGGAAACTTAAGGGCAAATCAAAGAAGAAACTGGAGTATGTCCAAGGCTTGGAACTTGCATTTCGCAAAGCTCAAGCCCGCGACCTGACGACCATTGAACAACTGAAGGCCGAAAGTCGCCCTGAACTTTGGGAGCGTGTACACGATATTCACCTGGACATTCGCAACCGTCAGAACAAGATAAGCCCCCTTACCCCGCTGACCGCCAAAAACGGCCATCGAGCCCAGTTCCAATTTGTGGACATCGCAACGATGGAACGCCAAAGCCGTGAAAAGGCTGCTGAATATTTATACGACCAATCGGTAACCCTCATTGATCAGGCCGAGCGCGGAGACAGAATGGCCGCTCGCAAAGCCTACGACCTGTTGCTAAATCTTCAAAAAAGATATTACCCCAATTATCGTGACAAGGATGTGCTGCTTGCTAAAGCAAGAGACCTAGGTACTTCCTATATCGTTTTTGAAGTGAAAAACCAGTCGGGGAAATTGCTTCCCCGTGGCTTTGCCAATCGGTTGATGGCTTTTGATAAACAAGGACTGGACAGTCAATGGCGGGAATTTTCGTTTGAAGCAAAACCCGGCTTGCACTACGATTACAAAGCCGTTTTTAAGGTAAACGCCATTGATATCAGTCCTGAACGCGTTCAGGAGCGCTCCTACATGGACGAAAAAAAGATTCAAGACGGCTGGGATTATGTGCTTGATCAGCGCGGCAATGTCAAGAAAGATTCTCTGGGCAACGACATCAAAACACCACACATGGTAGTTATCCGCGCCGAAGTGCTTGAAGTACATCAAACCAAAGCCGCTCGTATTGCAGGCTCTGTGGAAATTCGCGATGCAAAAAACGGCAGCTTGCTGGAGACTTGCGAACTAGCGACCGAGGTTGTTTTTGAAAATTACGCCTCTACTTTCCGGGGCGATGAGCGGGCTTTGACTCAAGACTCAAAAAATCGAATGGGCAATCGCCCCTTGCCTTTCCCACAAGACGAGGATATGCTGGTGCAAGCCGCAGAACGCTTGAAACCCGATGTGAAAGAGGAACTTCGCCGCAGTCGAGCGATACTTTAATTTGGCTCTGCAAGAAAATGTTGGGTGGCCTCTTTTTTTTGCCGATTTTTGCGCAAAATTTTTCTCCATGCAAATTCGCCAATTACTACCTCTTTTTGTATTTCTGATCTTACCACGCTTTCTATCTGCCCAAATTGATTACCCTGAAGACGCGTTCCGCGAATTGCGTCGTGGACTGGAGGGCACCTGGTTTTTGCCAACGGATCGGGGTGACCGCCTCGAAATTTGGTGGAAAGAAGACGATCAAACCCTAGCAGGTAAAAGTATTCGGATCAAACCAGAAAATGGGGATACCGTACTACTCGAGCGTTTGCGTATCGAGCTGCGTGACACGACCATTACCTACATCACTATTCCGCGCCAAAGCAACAAGGAACCAGCATCGTTCGTCCTCACAGAAATTGACGAGGCCGGATTTTTTATTTTCAGTAACCCGAAAAATGATGACCCCCAGACCCTCCGCTATCTCCTATTGGGTAACCGTGAAATGCAAGTAGAGACCATCGGAATACGCAACGGGCGAGAAGTAAAACAGGAGTTCGTATTCGAGCGCGAATTCACCCCCGGAGCAGTAGAGTTCCGGGTGCGCGCTGGGGTAAACGCAAGCAGTTTGCGCGGCACAGGCAGCATCATCCCACTAGACAGTCCTCCAAAATTCGGCTGGAAACCCGGCTGGGAATTGGGCATTCAATCCCGTTTCAAAGGACGTGGGGGCTTCATCATCATTAATGTTGAACTGAGCGCAGTAGGGCGCCGTTCTTCTGTCCAATCTGCATTTTCCATAGATGTGGATACCATGCCCTATTTTATTGACTACAAACGTGACTTAACTTACAATTCCACTTGGCTGATGGCCTCCATCCTGCCCGAACTGACTTTCCGACGTGACGGGCGACTCTCCCTGCTTGCGGGGCCTTATTATGGCCGCCTGGTGGGACTTAACGGCAAAGGCCTGCAAGAACCTGTGGAACAAGACAAGCTTTTCAAGGTCAACAACGACTTTAAAAAGAACGATTTTGGTATTAACCTGGGATTCCAGTACAAGCTCAATTTTGGCAAAAAAGACCTCGGTGGCATGATTGGTATTCGAGCCACTTATGGCCTGTCCAACCTTGACAACCTGTATTCCCGTGATTGTAACGACAATCCTTCGCTTTGCAACGGACAGGTTTCTTTTCAGGGGGCCTCGCTTTATTACAGTGTGAATCTTTTAAAAATTTGACCGTTCAACGGTCAACAGTCATGGCGAAGCAGAAATTCTATGTTGTATGGGAGGGCCATAAACCGGGGGTGTACACCTCTTGGGACGATTGCAAACGCCAGGTGGACGGGGTGGCTGGCGCGAAGTACAAGAGTTTTGAGAGCCGTCTGGAAGCCGATAACGCCTTTAAAAGCAACTATTGGAAATTTGTACAAAAAACCACGGGCGCTCCTAAAACAGCTGCAACCCTCTCAAAATCAGCCATTATTCAGGAAAGTGTAGCCGTGGACGCAGCTTGTTCTGGCAATCCGGGAGACATGGAATACCGGGGCGTTTGGACGGCAGATGGCCGGGAATTGTTTCACATGGGGCCACTTCAGGAAGGCACCAACAACATCGGTGAATTCCTCGCTATTGTACATGCCCTTGCCATGTTGAAGCAACAGAACAAGCCCAGTTTGCCCATTTATTCGGACTCCAAAACCGCCCAAGGGTGGGTAAAAAAGGGCAAGTGCAACACCAAGCTCGAAGCCACCAATCGAAATGGTAAAATCTTCGATCTGATCCAACGCGCCGAAAACTGGTTGGCCGTTAATAAAATTACGAACCCGATTTTGAAGTGGGAAACAAAGGCATGGGGCGAAATTCCAGCGGATTTTGGGCGGAAGTGATCTTTATGCCCCTTTGCAAACATTTCTCAAAAGCCGATCTTCCACCCGTAGATGGCCTTACTTTTGCGCCTCTTTTCCAAAACAATTACACCGATGGCGATATTGAAACGTTCGATTTTATCCACCATTTTCGCTTTTTTATTCACCCTGACTTGTCTGGTGGGTACAAAAGCGGAAGCGCAAACTTTAAACTTCCAAACGCCAGCATCCGGCTTTGATTCCACTCAAATCGAAGCTTATTTGGAGGGAATCCCGGCAGGATCTGCCAAACTGGTGGGGGTATGGGGCGACCAAAACTTTCTGGCTGATTCAACGATAGTAGATGCTTCCGGGCATCTCGTGTTGCGCCGAAAAAAACTGCTTCCTTCAGGCTTTTACACTTTTTTGCTTCCTGGCATGAAGCAAATTTCAATCCTCGTTGACAAGGATCAGCGCATGACCATGCGTGCCAAAGCCACCGATTTTCTGGGTACCATGCAGGTCGAAGGCTCCATCAATACGGATCTGTTTTACAGGACGCTTCAATTCCAGTCCAAGCAAGACCCTGAACTGAATCAGTTGTCGGCGACCATGAACAAGTCTGCCATTAATTCTCCTGAATTTCAACAGGCAAAACAGCGGCAGCTTCAAGTTTTGGAGGAGCGGAAGGCTTACCTGGAAGGCATTTACAAGCAGTATCCTGACGCGTTTTTTACCAAATTCAAGATTGCGGGACAAAATCCCGATTTCAAGGAATTCAAAAAGCCGAATGGTGACGTGGACACGATGCGCCAACTCATGTACTACCGCAACCATTTTTGGGACGGCGTGGATTTCAAAGATGATCGCTTGTTGAATACCCCTGTAATTGCGAACAAACTGAAGCGCTACATCAAGGAATTGACGCCGCAGCACCCAGATTCGCTTATTAAAGTGTCGGATGCACTCATTCGCCGTGTGATGAACGATAAGCAGTATTTTAAGTATTTCACCAATTGGATTGCGCTGCAATACGAAAACACCAAGACCACTGTGATGGATGGCGAGGCTGTTTACGTTCATATTATCAAGAATTTTTTCACACCCGAACTTGCCTTTTGGGATAAACCCGAAAACCTGAAAGGCTTGCAAAAGCATGTTTGGGAAATGGAGGCCAGCCTTTTGGGCCGAAAAGGCCCCGATGTGCGCGCGTTGGACATCAACGGACAAGAAAAAAGTATTTATGAAATCACGGCTCCGATTGTCGTCATATTCATGTTTAGCCCCGATTGCGAGCATTGTCAAAAGGAGGCTGGGGAAGTGGAAGTGCTTTACAGAAAATGGAAATCACGTGGGGTGGAATTTTACGGAATTGCCGTAAGTACCACCGATGAAGAATGGAGAAAATTTGTAAAAGAGAAAGGTTTCACTTTTACGAATGTATATGATCCAACCAACCGCGCCATCTACGCCAAATATTTTGTGGACATCACCCCCGAAATTTATGTGCTGAACAAGGACCGCATCATTGTGGGCAAAAACCTGCACCCCAATCAATTGGAGACCATTTTTGAAAGAGAATTGAAGAAGCGGTAACGCGGATTACGCGAGACGGTTTCACGCAGATGTAACACAGATCAAACACGCAGATGTTACACAGATAATAGTACAAAAATCTGTGTAACATCTGCGTGTTTGATCTGTGTTACATCTGCGTGAAATTCCTATTCGTTCAAATCCCAATTGTATTCATTAAAATCCACCGTAGCGGCGCCTTTAAGTTTGGTTTCCGAATAATTGTTCAAGAATTTTTTCAAGTCACCAAAGTCTACCCCGTACCAGTCAAAAATTTTAGAGACTTGGGCGCGGCTGCTCGTGAGGCTATTGAAACTTTTGTCATTGACGAACGCTCGGGTGCGGGCTTCGAGCGTGGTTTCGAGATTTTCGGCGGTATAGGCGTGATTCCAAAGCGGAGGACAACTTTTTGCTGCACAATTGAGCGCGAAGTGGATGCGCGGGTCCTTGAATTGAGGCCGCAGAATATCGTTCTCTATATTGTTGAGACTGTATTTTTTGTCTCCGATTTTGATTCGACGCACATCCCAGGTTTTGCCGCCGTCGAAGTTGAGGATACTTTTGGTGGGATAGTTGTCTACAATGAGCTTGAGTGTGAATGCATTGTAAGCGTTTATCCAGTAGGCCATTTTTTCCTCCCTTGCCCAAGTTTCCTGAACGGGACTTTCTGAAAGCCTTTTACAATAGGCATCTAGCACGGCTTTGTCAGCCTTTAAGCCTTTGTAATTCACCTTTCCTGCATCGCTGACGTGTTTTTGAAGGAGCGAATCCAAGGGTTGGTGATTTGGTGATTTGGTGATTTGGTGATTCCCGCCTTCGCCTTCCGCCTTCGTTGAAACTTCGGTGGATAAACCGGCTACGGCGAGGGAATTGGGTAAACCGGTTTGGAGGAAAAATACAAGCGTAGAGACGAGTGAAATGTTGAGCATGGTTCTTGTTTTTCTGTTTGAAAGATACGTCAAAACGCCACACAGGGTTTTTCGTTGCTACAATTTCTGTTCAAAAAGCAAAAGTGTTGCAAAGCGGACATGGGTTGGGCTAGGTTTGTTAATTTTGCATCAAAATTCGCACTCACTACGCACCTGGTTTCAACGAGGCGGGTGCCACTCACTCTCTCACGACCTCTCACAACGCTCACAAGTGTCAGTTAAAGTCACCAATCTCACCAAAATATACGGCTTACAGCACGCCGTTGACCATATTTCGTTTGAAGCACGAAAAGGCGAGGTGCTCGGCTTTCTCGGCCCAAACGGCGCGGGAAAAACGACCACAATGAAAATCATTACGGGGTATCTGCCCCAAAATGAAGGTTCTATCGAAGTATGCGGCTTCGATGTGGGGACTAAACCCATGGAAGCCCGCGCCCGGGTTGGTTACCTGCCGGAACACAACCCACTTTACCGGGAAATGTACGTCCGCGAATACCTCGCGTTCACTGCCGGACTTCATCAGGTGAAAAACGTAGCGAAACAAGTGGACGAAATGGTAGAACGCACCGGCCTTGGCAGTCACCGCCATAAACAGATTGGCGAACTTTCCAAAGGCTACCGCCAGCGCGTCGGGCTCGCTCAAGCTATGCTTCATGACCCTGAGGTACTGATATTGGACGAACCCACCAGTGGCCTTGACCCCAACCAAATTGTAGAAATCCGCCAACTTATCAAAGATCTGGGCAAGGAAAAAACGGTCATTCTAAGTACCCACATTCTCGGTGAAGTAGAGGCTGTTTGCGACCGCGCCATCATCATCAATAAGGGAAAACTGGTGGCCGACGCGCCGATTCAGGAGCTCAAACAGCAGTTTGCTGGGCAGACGGTCGTCACCGCAGAATTTGCAGAAAGCGCCGATAAAAACCTGTTGGCAAAAATCAAAAACGTTCATTCGGTCAAAAGTCTTGGCAAAAACCAGTGGCAATTTTTTGCCGCTTCAGGCCAGGATATTCGCGCTGAAGTTTTCGCTTTTGCCGTTGCCAACCGATTGACTTTGTTGGAGTTACATAAAACAGAGCACTCCGTGGAGGATGTTTTCCAGCAATTGACGAAGTGATGAACCTAAACCTATAAGGTTTTTGAAAACCTTTTAGGTTTCATACAAGAGTTATGCTTCCTATTTTCAAAAAAGAAATCAACGCCTTTTTCTCCTCGCTCATTGGCTACATTGTCATTGGGGTGTTCCTTATTCTGATGGGGCTGTTGCTCTGGGTGTTCCCTGAATTCAGTATTCTGGACGGTGCATATGCCAACCTCGACACGCTGTTTGCGATTTCGCCCATGGTATTCATGTTTCTCATTCCGGCGGTCACGATGCGCAGTTTTGCCGAGGAGAAGCAGACTGGTACGATAGAATTACTCGCCACCCGGCCCATTACGGACTGGCAAATTGTCGGAGGTAAATTTCTCGCTTGCTTCGCCCTGGTTGCTTTTGCCTTAGTTCCTACAATTCTCTACTACGTCTCCGTGTACCAACTGGGGGCTCCTCCCGGCAACCTTGATTCGGGTGGTATCCTGGGCTCTTATATTGGTCTGTTATTTTTGGCTGCGGCTTTTTCAGCCATCGGCGTGTTTGCCAGTTCACTTACGAACAATCAGATCGTGGCATTTGTGCTCGCTACTTTCCTTTGTTTTTTCAGCTACCTCGCGTTCGATTACCTCAGTCGGCTCCCGATCTTTTTTGGCAAAACCGATGATATTGTGCAATCTATTGGTATCGCCTATCACTATGACTCCGTCAGTCGGGGCGTGCTCGACTCCCGCGACGTGATCTATTTCATTTCTATTATTTCGCTGTTTTTGGCTGCCACCGTGCTGTCCCTTGGGCGGCGGAGATGGTAGGAGATTGGGACGATTGAGTCGATTGATTCGATTGCGAGGATTGATTCGATTGGAGTCGTGTACCCAATCGGAACAATCGAATCAATCCCCGCAATCGAATCAATCTCTATATTTTCTCGCTTAACATCCTGTCAATATACTCTAACCTGAGATTTACGCCCATGATTACTCCCTGGGCATTGAGCAGGAAGATGGTAGGAATTTGGACGATATTGAATTTTTGCGCAAGCTCGCCACTAAACTCAGAGGATTCCATGGAATGGTATTTCCATAGAAGTCCGTCCTGTGTGATGGCTCGCTGCCAAGCCTGAGGGTTTTGCTCTATTCCGATGCTGAAAATCTCAAAGCCCCGATCGTGATACTTTTGATAAAGCGCCACCAGCTCGGGGTTTTCTTTCCGACAGGGGCCGCACCAGCTCCCCCAGAATTGGAGCAGCACAAATTTCCCTTGTAAATCAGAGAGTTTTGCGCGTTCGCCAGTCAAAAGCTCCACCTCGAAATCGGGGGCTTTTTCTCCCGCAACAAAGCGCGGCTGACGGTATTTGTAGAAAACGAATGCAACGATCGCGAAGAGCGAAAGGAAAATGAGCGTGCGGGTGTGTTTCATGAAGGGGATTGTCACTACTTTAACTTAATATGCCGGTAAACATCTGCTAAATGCAGTTCGCAACCAACAGATTTGAGGGTAATGAGTTCATCCAATGAAGTTACAATGGATTCGCGCCACAGATCGGGTTCTTCGCGGAACCTACTTTCCAGACGGCAATGGTAAGGGTCAATCAGCTGATACTCCTGGAAGGATTGAAGGGTTTTGTATTCAGAAAACTTTTCAACCCTATCGTAAACCCGGGTACTTTTCGAAAGTACTTCTACCACTAATAACGGGTTGATAAGCAACACTTCATTCTCATCCCAATAAAGCGGAGACTCCGCAACTACCAGCACATCAGGGTACAAACTAAAATTGAGATCAGGTAGATAGACCAATTGCTGTGAGCCAAAAACCAGATATGGTTTATTTTGTGCAGTGAAAGACTGAACAAGTGCTGCAGTGATGTTGGCAACGGCTATGTTGTGAGGCCCGGTAGCCATAGGTACTTTAGAGATAATCCCATTATAGAACTCGTGCCGCTCTTTTGCACGAGCTTCACGGCGCAGATACTCCTCCAGCGTGTAGCGGCGAGGCGGTTTGCTCGGCTTCAAAATGGCTGTTGGCCGGATTGCTCTTGCTTCAGCAGTTTGGCTCATGATGAATGATTTTGCTACAAAAGTAAGCATCCTTTCCTATTCAAATTTAGCGGCCTTACTCATGCTTCCGCCATTATCTCCTCCGGCGCCACAGGCTCCACCTGCGCTTCTTCCTCAGGCGTATCAATAATGTCCAACTCTATGCGCAGATTATCAATGATAAACTCCTGACGCTCAGGGGTATTCTTGCCCATGTAATAATCCAGCACATGATCTAGATTGGTCTCTTCTGGCAAGAACACCGGATCGAGCCGGATGTCTTCGCCGATAAAGGCGCCAAACTCATTGGGACTAATCTCACCCAGACCTTTGAATCGGGTGATCTCTGGTTTACCACGCAGTTTCTGAATGGCTTGTTGTTTTTCCGTTTCGGAGTAGCAATAAAAAGTCTGCTGTTTGTCGCGCACCCGGAAAAGCGGGGTGTCGAGGATATAGAGGTGACCATTGCGAACCACATCCGGGAAAAACTGAAGGAAAAAGGTGAGCATCAGCAATCGGATGTGCATCCCGTCCACATCGGCATCGGTGGCGATCACCACACGGTTGTAACGCAGGTCGTCGAGCGAGTCTTCGATGTTGAGTGCGTGTTGCAAGAGGTTGAACTCCTCGTTTTGGTATACGATTTTTTTGGTCAGTCCGTAGCAGTTCAGCGGTTTACCCCGCAGACTGAACACCGCCTGGGTATCTGTATTCCGCGATTTGGTAATGGAACCACTCGCCGAATCGCCCTCCGTAATAAAGACTGTGGTAGCCAGGCGCACTTCTTCCACCCCTTTTTCATTTAGGTGGTAGCGACAATCCCGGAGTTTTTTATTGTGGATGTTGGCCGCCTTGGCGCGCTGGTTGGCCAGTTTTTTTACCTCCGAAATTTCTTTGCGCTCGCGCTCGCTTTGTTGAATTCGCTTGAGGAGTTCCTTCGCTACCTCGGTGTTTTTGTGCAGGAAATTGTCCAGCTCCTTCATCAAAAAGTCGGACATAAACGTGCGCACCGCTTGTCCATCGGGCGACATACGTTCTGAGCCAAGTCGGGTTTTGGTCTGGCTTTCGAAAACCGGTTCTTCTACCCGAACCGCCACTGCGGCGATGATGCTTTCGCGGATATCTTTAGCGTCGAATTCCTTTTTGAAGTGGGTGCGCACCACTTTTACCAGCGCCTCGCGGAAAGCATTGAGGTGGGTACCGCCTTGCGTGGTGTTCTGGCCGTTCACAAACGAGTAGATTTGTTCGCCGTAATGGTTTCCATGCGTCAGGGCAATTTCAACGTCCTCACCACGCAGGTGGATGATGGGGTAGCGTGTGGCTTCTGCACCGGTTTTCTTTTCCAGGAGGTCCAACAGGCCATGTTTGGAAAGAAAGGTTTTGCCGTTAAAATTGATCTTCAACCCGGCATTGAGGTAGGCGTAATCCCAAAGTTTTTGCTCAACAAACTCGGGTAACCAACGGTAATTTCTAAAAAGACCATTATCTGGCTTGAAAACCACCAGGGTCCCGTTCTCCTCTTTGGTTGGCAGTAACTTGCTCTCTTCCTTGAGGTTGCCATAGTTGAACTCAGCGGTTTTCATCTGACCTTCGCGCACGGAACTGACTTTAAAATACTCCGAAAGTGCGTTTACGGCTTTGGTACCCACCCCGTTGAGGCCCACCGTTTTTTTGAACGCTTTGGAATCGTACTTCGCGCCGGTGTTGATTTTTGACACAACATCCACCACTTTCCCAAGCGGGATGCCTCGCCCGTAGTCGCGCACGGTACAGCCGTTTTCATTGAGCGTGATGTCAACTTGTCGCCCATTGCCCATGGCATATTCGTCAATACAGTTGTCAATGACCTCTTTTAACAGCACATAAATGCCATCGTCAGGGCTGGAGCCGTCGCCCAATTTGCCGATGTACATGCCTGGGCGCAGACGAATGTGTTCGCGCCAGTCAAGGGATTTGATCTCGTCTTCGGTATATCTAACTTCTTGCATGGTTGTTTGCTTTCCCGCCATAGCTTTAGCGGAGGCCGGTACAGGTGGTTTTTGACCTTTGACTGCTGAGTCTTTGGCCTTACCATTCGGTTTCGATGATTTGTAATTTGCGCCCAAAGTAACGGAGTTTTAAAAAGTCGAAGGAGGTAGAGTGTAAGAATGGGCGAAATTAAAACAAATATTTTGTTTTAAAAACAATTTGTAGTTAATAGGTGGTGTGCGGAATTAGTGTGATAATGCCACGTGCACCGACTTTAGCGGGATGGAAGCGTTACGATACCGATATGTATGTGAGAAAAAGGATTGAGTCCTGCGGCTCACAGGCTTTCAGCCGTAAGATTTTGGGGCATTATTCGCCAAATTCACACTCGGCCACCCAGTTTAGGATCAAGCAGCCTCATGCGAACATGTGGTTGAAAACCCTGCGCTCGATTTTGCAAGAGACCCTTCAAGTGAATGTACCCTATGTTTTTTCACTTACAAACATAGATATTAAAACTAAAAGTTTGGATCAAATTTTCATGTGTGTCCAAAACCCAAAACAACGAGTAAGTTTGCCGGAGCTTGAATCCCTTATTCAACACATCCGCGCATGACTATTTCCGGCAAAACGCTCCTCCCGCTCCTTCTTCTGATCGCGAGCCAATTATCTGC
>Ga0247843_1000742_pt1 | contig 73901 bp, 84 predicted proteins | sample LaCruzMarch2017__FD_192420 | JGI IMG/M metagenome (GOLD analysis project Ga0247843, IMG submission 192420) | Freshwater microbial communities from meromictic Lake La Cruz, Castile-La Mancha, Spain - LaCruzMarch2017_8m | ecosystem: Environmental > Aquatic > Freshwater > Lake | place: Spain...
GATCTAACTTTCAGAACTGAGACAACGCCATGCTCGATACCGCCTTGAAAACCCAATTGCAAGCCTACTTGCAAAACCTGCGCCAGCCGATCCGTTTGATCGCCACGCTTGACGACAGCGCCGCCAGCGCTGAAATGCGTGATCTGCTGCAAGAGATTGCGACGCTCTCTGACAAAGTGAGTTTCCAAGAAGCAGGTGCTGACAAACGCACACCCTCTTTTGTCATCGCCAAAGCAGGCGAGACCCACGGTGTTCGTTTTGCGGCAATTCCAATGGGTCATGAGTTCACTTCCTTGGTTTTGGCCATGTTGTGGACCGGCGGTCATCCGCCCAAGGTCGAGCAGGGCGTGTTGGACCAAATCAAATCTTTGGACGCGGACATGAACCTCGAGGTCTACATGTCCTTGTCCTGTCACAACTGCCCCGACGTGGTGCAAGCCGCCACGCTCATGGCCATTTACAACCCGCGCATCACCACCACCATCATCGATGGCGCCTTGAACCAAGCCGAGGTGGAAGAGCGGCAGGTCATGGCTGTGCCCATGGTCTACATCAACGACCAGGTGTTTGGCTCAGGCCGCATGAGTTTGGAAGAAATCGTGGGCAAGCTCGACACGCGTTCGGCCGAGCGCGATGCCACCAAGTTGAACGAGAAAGACCCGTTCGATGTGCTGATCGTCGGCGGTGGACCCGCTGGCGCTGCCGCTGCCGTGTATGCCGCCCGCAAAGGCATTCGCGTGGGTGTGGCTGCCGAGCGTTTCGGCGGCCAGGTGAACGACACCATGGGCATTGAAAACTACATCTCGGTGCTGGAAACCAATGGCCCCAAATTCGCAGCTGCGTTGGAAGCCCAGGTGCGCCACTATGAAGTGGACATCATGAATTTGCAACGCGCCGAGAAAATCGTGCCCGCCACCAGTGAAGGCGGCTTGGTGCAAGTGCACTTGGCCAATGGCGCGGTGCTGAAGTCACGCAGCGTCGTGTTGTCCACCGGCGCACGCTGGCGCAACGTCAATGTGCCGGGCGAGCAGCAGTACAAAAACAAAGGCGTGGCCTATTGCCCGCATTGCGATGGCCCCTTGTTCAAGGGCAAGAAGGTGGCCGTGATTGGCGGCGGCAACTCGGGTGTGGAAGCTGCCATCGACTTGGCCGGTGTGGTGGCGCACGTGGACTTGGTGGAATTCGCCGATGCCTTGAAAGCCGATGCGGTCTTGGTCAGCAAGCTCAAGAGCTTGAAGAATGTCAGCATCCATGTGAATGCCCAAACCACGGAAATCACCGGCGATGGTCAAAAAGTGAATGGCTTGCGCTACAAAGACCGCGTCAGCCAAGAAGAGCACAGCCTGGCACTGGAAGGTGTTTTTGTGCAAATTGGTTTGGTGCCCAACACCGAGTTTTTGAAAGGCGTTGTGCACTTAAGCAAGTTTGGCGAGATTGAAGTCGACGCCAAAGGCCACACCAATTTGCCTGGCGTGTTTGCCGCTGGTGACGCCACCACCGTGCCCTTCAAACAAATCGTCATCGCTGCTGGTGATGGTGCCAAAGCCGCGCTCAGTGCCTTCGACTACCTGATTCGCACACCAGTGGTGCAAATGGAAGAAGAAATCGCCACCGTTTGAAAACCGTCCCGCCCTGGCATCAGGGTTGGGCCAACCACGCGAACAAGCGTTGGTTTGAAAAACCAGCGTGCACACCCAGCGATTCTTCGATGCGCAAACCTTCGTTCCACTTGGCCATGCGCTCCGAGCGTGAAAAGCTGCCCACCTTCAACTGCGGCACACCCCAGCCTACGGCCAGGTGCACGATGCTGACATCCTCGGTTTCGCCCGAACGCGCCGAGATGATGCTGTCCAAGTGGTGCTGCTTGGCGGTGGCCACGGCCTGCATGGTTTCGGTGACGGTGCCCACTTGGTTGGGCTTGATCAGCACCGCATTGCAAGCGCCCAAGGCAGCACGCTCGGCAATGCGCGGGGCGTGGGTGACAAAAAAATCATCGCCAATGACTTGCAAACGATGGCCCAACAGCGCCGTCATGTTGCGCATGCCCTCGATGTCGTCTTCGGCAAACCCATCTTCCATCGAGACGATGGGGTAGTCGTGGACCCAGCGTTCATACACCTGCAAGAGTTGATCCCGGTCGAATCGGCGGTCTTCGCTGCGCCAGTGGTAAATGCCTTCGTGGTGGTATTGGGTGGCGGCCAAATCCAAACCGATGGACACCTGCTCACCGGGTTTGAAGCCCGCTTGTTCAATCGCTTTGAGCAAGGCTTCAATCGCGCCTTCGTTGGAACCAAACTGCGGCCAAAAGCCGCCTTCATCGGCCACGCCCAGGTTCTTGCCGCGTTGGTTCAGGTCTTTGCCCGCCGCGTGGTAGACCTCGGCCACCCAGGCCAAGGACTCGGCGAAGCTGATGGCCCCGTGCGGCAGTGCCAAAAAATCTTGCAAGTCCACGCTGCCTTTGGCGTGTGCGCCGCCGCCAAAAATTTGAATCCCAGTTGAAGTCTGTCAAGCATTTCGTGGCCATGACCGACCGTGCCCACATGCCTGACATCGCCTTGCCCAACCTGCATGGCTTTGACGAGCTGATGGCAAGCCAAAGCACTCACTACCAGTGGCCGATATTTGACGAGCGCAGTGCCTCGTCTCTTTGCTACACCTCGGGCACCACTGGCAAACCCAAGGGCGTGCTGTATTCGCACCGTTCCACCATGCTGCATTCCTTAATGGAACTCGCGCCCGATACCTTTGGCATCAGCTCGGCTGAAACCTTGCTCTTGGTCGTACCGATGTTTCACGCCAACGCCTGGGGTGCGCCGTATGCCGCTGCTATGGTGGGCGCCAAGTTGGTGCTGCCTGGGCCGCACCTGGACGGGCAAAGCATTTACCAACTGATGGGGCAAGAGCGGGTCACCTTCTCGCAAGGTGTGCCAACCGTGTGGACGATGTTGTTCCAGTACCTGGATGCCAACCCCCACCTGGACCCGAAAAGCTTGGGCGTCAAACGTGTGGGCATTGGCGGCTCTGCGGTCTCGCGCGCCATGCTCGAACGCTTCGAGCAACAGTTTGGTGCCGTGGTGGTGCAGGGCTGGGGCATGACCGAGACCAGCCCGATCGGTGTCATCAACACGCTCTTGCCCAAGCATGCCCAATCACCCGTTGAAGAACTGGTCAAGGTCAAGCTCAAGCAGGGCCGGGGTGTGTGGGGCGTGGATTTAAAAATCGTTGATGAACACGGCCAAGCCCTGCCTTGGGATGGTGTGGCCTTTGGGCATTTGCATGTGCGCGGGCCTTGGATCACCAGTGGTTATTTCAAAAGTGAAGGCGGTCAAGTGCTTGATGCTGATGGTTTTTTTCCGACGGGTGATATCGCCACCATCGACCTGGACGGCTATGTGCAACTGGTCGACCGCGCCAAAGACGTGATCAAGTCGGGGGGCGAATGGATCTCATCCATCGATGTCGAGTTGTGCGCGAATTCACACCCCGGTGTGGCTGAATCGGCCGTCATTGGTGTGGCCCATCCCAAGTGGCAAGAGCGCCCCTTGATATTGGTGGTGCGCCGGGCAGGACCGCAGGTGAGTGCCGATGAACTGACCAGCCATTTGTCGGCACGCTTGGCCAAGTGGTGGCTGCCCGATGAGATTTTGTTTGTGGATGAATTGCCGCACACCGCCACCGGCAAAATTTTGAAAACCAAGCTGCGCGAGCAGTACAAAAATCACCGCTTGTCTACGATGTAAGGCTTGATGGGTTCTTCGGGCGGCAGTTCGCGCACCTCGGCTTCGATCACATCTTCAGCGGGCGACCGTCGGTGCATCTGCTTGGCGGCTTGTTGCTGCCATTGGCGGTAGGCCTGAAAAATCACGGCGATTTGCGGTTTTTGACCGGTGAACAACCAGCGCAGCAGGCTGAACGCCAGCCCTGCCAATGACAGCAGCAGCACCAGCAGCAGCATGAAGCCCGCCATCAGCAAGACAAAAATTCGCAAAAGCCAGTTCAAGCGGGCCAATCAACACAGTGGTATTCAAAAAAGGCAGAGCCCTCATGAGAAAGCTCAGCTTGTGGTTTGGTGATTGATCAAGTGCGCAGGCAATCTCAAAATCAACAAGGCTCCGATGATAGCCAAACCGCTGAAGATGATCAGGCTGTTTTGCGCGTTGCCGGTCAAGTCTGCAATCCAGCCAACAGCCGCTGTGCTGACAAACCCGGCGATATTGCCGATGGAGTTGATGATGGCCAAGCCTACGGCCGCGGCGGCACCCGTTAGAAACGAGGGCGGCACACTCCAGAAAGCAGCTTGGGTGGCAGAGGCACCCGCTGCCGCCATGGTCAATGCCAGCATCGTGAACGCCAGACTGTCAAAGTGCATCCAACTCAAGATCAAACCCGCTGCTGCGACCAAGCCGGGAATGGCGGTGTGGTAGCGACGTTCTCCGCGCCGATCTGAACTCGTGTTGCAAAAGTACATGGCAAAAATAGCCACGATGTAGGGTACTGCCGTCAGCAAGCCAATCCGCATCACATCGGTTTCACCATGTTGTTTGATCAGGGTAGGCATCCAAAAAATGGACACATAAATCGAACTGGCAATGCAGAAATAGGCGGCACTGAGTTGCCAAACCAATGGGCTTTTGAAAGCGCTGCTGGCCGATGAATGCGATTGTTTGGCATTGTTTTCACGCGCTAAATCCTCGCTGATGATCGCCTTCTCCGCATCGCTGAGCCAATGCGCTTCTTTCGGAGAATTCACCAGAATACGGGTCACCATCAAACCCAAAATCACGGAGGGGGTGGTTTCAATCAAAAACAACCACTGCCAGCCGCTCAGACCAGCCGCATCGTCAAATTGAACCATGATGTAGCCAGACAAAGGTCCGCCCAAAATACTTGACAGGGGCAATGCCGACAAAAGCAAGGCGATGATGCGCCCACGCCAATCTGCGGGGAACCAGCAGGATAAAAAATAGAAAGCGCCAGGGATGAAACCGGCTTCGGCGACACCCAGCAAAAATCGAAGAATATAGAACTGGGTTACGTTTTGCACAAAGGCCATCGCCCCGCCTATCAGACCCCATGTGATCATGATCCGAGCGATCCACATGCTTGCGCCCACCCTGTGCAACAACATGTTGCTGGGGACTTCAAAAATGACATAGCCTAAAAAAAAGATGCCAGCACCGATGCCATAGACCGTGTTGCTAAAGGCCAAGTCATCCATCATTTGCAATTTGGCAAAGCCCACATTGACCCGATCGAGGTATGCCGCAACCAAGCACAAACATAAAAAGGGCACGATGCGCCACGCGGCTTTTTTGTAGACGGCTGCGCGCTGTGTGTATTGATCGACAGCTTGCGCGTCAGAACTAACAGCCATGAAGGACTCCTGGTTTATTTGAAATTGGGAATTCATATGAATCGGCCTCGCCAGGATGGACGAGGCCGATATCACTCACTCAAGTCAAGACTTTATTTGGGGAGTTTGAACACCATCAAGGTGCCACCCTGAGGCACAACCAACTTGGTGTTGTTCAGTGTGTTGATGCCCGACTGCATACGCTCGGCATCAACACCCCAACCCGCTTGCACTGCGATGAATTGCTCGCCATTGATTTCATAGGACGAAGGCACAGCAGTCACGCCAGAGGGCATTTTGTATTTCCAAAGGACCTTGCCATTGGCCGCATCGAAGGCGCGGAATTCACGGTCGTTGGTACCGCCCGCAAACAGCAGGTTGCCGCCTGTGGTCAAGAGTGGGGCCCAAATGGCGCGGTCGTAATTGTAGGACCATGCCAATTTACCTGTCTCCAGGTTCCAGGCCTGCAACTCACCAATACTTTTTGGTTTTTTGCCACCTTCGTAGCGCAAACTGCCCAACACGCCATCGATCGGGTAACCAATGTAGAGATCCCCTTTTTTGTATACGGAGGCCTCTGCTGCTGGCAACTCAGAGCACAGGTGGTTGTTGGCAGGGATGTAGAACAGCTTGGTTTTGGGACTCCATGCTTCTGGCGGCCAGTCTTTGCCACCCCACAAGGAGGGACAGAAGGTGACAGCTTTGCCCATACCAGGCTTTTTGCTCATGTCATAGGTAGGACGACCCGTTTTTTTGTCGATGCTTTTGAACACATCGTTGTAGACATAAGGAACACCGTTGACATAGTCGATCTTGCCGCTGGCTTGACGCTCCAGCATCCAAAGGTAGCCATTGCGACCTGCGTGCACGGCACCCTTGACATTGCGACCGTTGATTTTGGTGTCTATCAGCACAGGTGCGCTGACCTCATCCCAATCCCATGCGTCGTTTTGGTGGTACTGATGATGGCCCTTGATCTTGCCGGTGTCCAGATCCACAGCAATGGTGGAGGTGGTGTAGAGATTGTCACCATCACGGCCTTCTGTGGGCCAGGGCGCAGGGTTGCCCGTGCCCCAATAAGCGATATTGGTTGCAGGGTCGTATGTGCCTGTGATCCAGACGCTGCCACCACCATTTTTGTGGCTGTCGCCGGGCCATGTATCCCCGCCAGGTTCACCGGGGGCCGCTGTGGTGTAGGTGCGCCAGACTTCTTTGCCCGAGTTGGCATCAAAAGCGGCCACGTAGCCACGCACACCGGTTTCGCCACCGGAGGAACCCACCAGAATTTTGCCTTTGGCGGCCAAGGGTGCAAGGGTGATGTAGTGCAATGCCTTCACATCGCCAACGGTCGTGTCCCAAACCACTTTGCCAGTTTTGGCGTCCAAGGCAATCAGGTGCGCGTCAACAGTGCCCACATAAACCTTGTCGCCATACAGTGCGACACCACGATTGGTGTTGTGCAGCATCAGCAAGTCAGCGGGGATTTCTTTTTTGTAGCGCCAGAGTTCTTCACCCGTGATGGCATTCAAAGCAATCACCTGACCATTGGGGGTGGTGATGTACATGTAGCCATTGTTCACAATGGGAGGGGCTTGGTGACCCTCGGTTGTACCTGTTGCAAAGGACCAGGCCAATTCAAGTTTTTTCACATTGCCTGTGTTGATTTTTTCCAGCGGACTGTAGCCCCAACCTTGGTAGTTGCCTCGGTACATCAGCCAATTCTTGGCTTCTGGATTGATCAGCCTGGCATCGGTCACGGGTTCGTAGGGGCCAAGCTTGGTGTCGGCATGTGCCATGATGGCACAAGCACCGATCACTGCAATGGACAGTTTCTTTATCAAATGACTCATGGTTTTTCTCCTGAAGGTGAGTCTTGGAAATAACCAGGCTTAGGAGACCTGGTTGGCGGGGGAACTGGTTGCAATGGCGAGAAATTCGCCTTCGAGTTTCAAGCTGAAACTGGGCAAAGGCCGAGAAGCGGGCCCATCAACGACTTTGGCGCCATCCAGCAGATCAAATTTCGAGGCATGGCAAAAACACACCAAGACTTTTTCCTTGGCGATCCAGGTTTTGACGTCACAAGCTTGGTGGGTGCACAGCGCCGAATAAGCCAACACGCCACCGGCAGATCGTGCTTTGGTGGCCGCTTCCATCTGGTCTTCGGGCAAGCGAATCACCACCAGTTTGTTGGCGCGTGATGCATTTTTCGGTTCACCTGTCTTGGCATCGAACGGATAAACAAGCATGGGTTTGCCCACTGCCAAGTCGCTTGGCCGCAAGGGTTTGAAATTCGATTCAGCATCGGCATCGACCAACAGCATGGGCGCGGCATCAGCAGCCAGTGCGGCAGCACCCATGAAAGGCAGCGTGGACAAACCCATCGACACCCATTGGATGGCTTGGCGGCGCTCTGGGTCGAAGCCTTGGTCGTTGAGCGTACAGCCACAGCAAGAAGAAGAGGAGCGAGCGTTTTTCATGTTGAACGTTTTGATGGATGAAAGTTTTGAAAGGATTGAAAAGAGGGTCAGTTGGTGGCGGTTTCAGTCAGCCGCTGCGCCAATGCATCGCGCAAGCGGCGGTGCACAATTTTTCCGGTGGCCGTGCGCGGCATGTCTTGGGCACTGATGAATTCAATCTGGCGCGGCTGTTTGAAGCCTGCCAAGCGCTCCTTGCACCATTGCTTCAAGTCGTCGGCGCTGCAGTCTTGGCCAGGTTTGGTCACCACCACGGCCAACACGGTCTCGCCCCATTTCTCATGCGGGACGCCAATCACGGCAGCCTCTTGCACAGCGGGGTGAGCGCACAACACGGCCTCCACTTCTGATGGGTAGATGTTTTCACCACCGCTGATGATCATGTTGCTTTTGCGGTCCATCAGCCAGATGAAGCCATCGGCGTCACGCATGGCCATGTCACCCACCGAGCACCAGGCATCGGCGAAAGCTTCAGCCGTTTTTTCGGGCGATCCCCAATAGCCTTCAAAGGCATAAGAGGTGCAGGAGTACAACTCGCCCACTTCACCGTCGGGCACTTCTTGGCGCTGTGCATCCAACAGCTTGATGGGGCCGCTGCCAACCCATTCGCGGCCCACCGAACCCAGCTTGCGCAGCTGTTCGTCGGGACGCAACAAGGTGACCCAACCGGCTTCGGTGGAACCGTACAACTCATAGAGTTGGCCGTTGGGAAACATGTGTTGAATGGCACGTTTCAAGTTGGCATTGGCAGGGGCTGACGACACCAACAAACGGCCCACACTTTGGGTGGCGTATTTCTTTTTCACCTCTTCGGGCAAGGCCAGCATCATGATGTAGTGCGTGGGCACCATGGACGTGAACGTGATCTCGTGCTTGGACAGCAGCATCAGCAAATGCTCGGGGTCGAAGCTGGCACGGTCGTCCACCACGATGCAGGCACCCAAGTGGATGAAGGTGTTGGCAAAGTACAAAGAGTTGGCATGGCACAGTGGCATCACCAGCAAGGCTTTGTCATTCACCGTGAAGCCCATGTCCAGTGCTGTGGCATAGGCCATCAAGGTGCTGGCCTCGTGGCTGCGAATCGCGCCCTTGGGTTTGCCGGTGGTGCCCGAGGTGTACATCAGGGCGCAGGTTTGTTTTGGATCTACCCGGGGCCAGTGGGTGCGGACCGTGGCGTGTTGAATCAGGGCTTCGTAATCGATCCAGCCCGCTTCGGTGTTGCCGTCCATTTGCACACAGGTTTTGAGCGGCAAGCTGCCCGTGATGGGCAGCACTTTGTCTTGCAAGGACTGGGCGCAGACCAAGGCGCTCACCTGTGCGTCTTTCAGGATGTAGGCCAGTTCGTCGCTCACCAAGCGGAAATTCAGGGGCAGGGCCACCAAACCGGCGCGGGCCAAGGCCACATAAAGCTCAAGCCATTCGATGCGGTTGTAGGCCAGCACAGCCACACGTTCGCCTGCTTGCAAACCTTGTTCAAGCAATCCACTGGCCAAAGCGCTGGCCCGCTGGTTCCACGCGCGGTAGCTCAGTTGGCGTTGGCTGTCAGACGCGCCGATGTGGTTGGGCCGCAACCGCGCATGGGTTTGCAACATTTCGGAAATATTGAACAACTGTCTCACGGGTGGGCTCGGGTTTTTGACAACTTGATTTCTGCGGGAACCCGAAATATAGTATTCTGAATTCAGAATTCGATCGGTATTATCCCTAGACCCCTAGACCCCTAGACCAGACTTTGCACCATGAACTTGACACACCGCCCTCCGAATAACCGACACATGTCACCCGAGAGCGTCGCAGACTTGATCGCTCTGTTTTTAAAAAGTCAAGGCGTGACAAGGGTTTATGGTTTATGCGGGGGCCACATCATGCCGATTTGGATGCGCTTGGATGCGCACGGCATCCGCATCATCGACACCCGAGATGAGCGGGCTGCGGTCTACATGGCGCATGCCGAAGCCGAGTTGACCGGCCGTCCGGGCGTCGCCTTGGTGACCGCCGGGCCGGGCGTGACCAACGCCATCACCGGTATCGCCAATGCCCATGTGGCGCGGGCACCGGTGCTGGTCATTTCAGGCACCCCGCCCATGGCGCAAGAACACCGTGGTGGTTTGCAAGACATGTCGCACATCCCCTTGGTGCAAAGCATCACCCGCTTTGCCCGCACCGTGCGCCACCCCGATTTGGTCTTATCCAATTTGTACGAAGCCCTGGCCTGCGCCATGGGGCAGGGCGGTGAAAGTGGTCCGGTGTTCATCGATTTCCCGGTCAATGTGTTGCGCAGTCAACCCAGCCCTGCGGTGTTGTTGCCCGAGCATTTCAAACCCCTGCGTTTGCCGCGTTTGACGGCCGATGAAGCCGATGTGCAAGCCGCTGTGAATCTGTTGTGGCAAGCCAAACGGCCCCTGTTCATCTCAGGCCGTGGTGCGCGGGGCAGTTCAGCTGCGTTGCAGCAGCTTTTGGAAACACTCGGTGCGCTGTATTTGGACACCGGTGAGAGCCGGGGTTTGGTGCCCGACAGCCACGACAGTGTGGTGGCGGCCATGCGAGGCCAAGTGATGCAATCGGCCGATGTGGTGGTGACGCTGGGACGCAAACTCGATTTTCAATTGGCCTTTGGCTCGCCCGCAGTGTTGGGCCCGGTCAAGTTCATTCGCTTGAGCGACAACGCGGCCGAGTTGCGCGACAACCGACGCGCTGATGTGGAGTTGTTGGGTGACGTCAATTTGAGCTTGCAAGCCCTGCTGAAGCAAGGCCAACACCAAACACCGGCCACCGACACAGCCTGGTCGGCGGGCTTGCGTCAAAAGCATCTGCAACGCGTCGAAAAACTGCAGCACAGCATGCCACAAGAAGCGCCTGGCAGCGATGGGTTGATGCACCCCAACCGCGTGTTGGCCGCACTGCGTGAAGCCTTGCCCACCGATTCGGTGGTGGTCGCCGATGGCGGTGATTTTTTGAGCTTTGCGCGGGTGGGTTTGTCTTCGCCGCATTACCTGGACCCCGGACCCTTGGGCTGCATTGGTGTTGGCACACCCTTTGGCATTGCTGCCAGTTTGGCGTGTCCTGACAAAACCGTGGTGGTGGCCACCGGTGACGGCGCTTTTGGGTTCAACGCCATGGAAATCGACACCGCTGTGCGGCACAAAGCCCCCGTGTTGATTGTGGTGGCCAACAACGGCGCTTGGGCCATTGAAGTGCGCGACCAGCAAGAAACCCATGGCAAGGTGGTGGGTACCCGATTGCAATTTGCAGACCATGCGGCCATGGCCCAAGCCTTTGGTATGCATGCCCAACGCGTCGAGCGAGCCGAAGATTTGCCCGCAGCCATTGAAAAAGCATTGCAAAACTTGCCTGCCTTGTTGGATGTGCTGGTCACGCCCGAAGCTGTTTCATCCGACGCTAAGTCAGGTCTTGCTTGGGTGCCGGACCTCCAAGCACTCAGTTCATGGGATGATCTGGAGCGTGCTTGGCGACAAGGGGGCACCCCCAAAGTGCGTGATCTCAATCGTGATGAAAAAATGAGTGTTGTATGAAGATGTTGTCTATCCAGCCCAACTTGGCTGAACAAGTCCTAGAAGCCATCTTGGTGGAAATTGCCACCGGCAAACTCACCCCCGGTACCCGCATCATTCAAGAACAATTGGCCACTGGATTGGGTGTGTCTCGCCAGCCTGTGCAACAAGCGTTGCTGCTGTTGCGCAACCAAGGCTTGTTGCGTGACGCACCCGGTCGTGGCTTGATTGTGGCCCGACTCGACCCGGCCTACATCAACCAGATGTACGAAGTGCGGGCGGTGTTGGAAGGCTTGGCCTTTCGCAAAGCCGCTGAACTCAATGCAAGCGTGGCAGCTGCCAAAGGACCTGCCTACATTGACAAAGGCCGAGATGCCGTGAAAACCGGCAAGGTGCGCGACCTGATCAATGCCGACAAAGCTTTTCATCAGTTTGTCTATTCGTTGTCGGACAACCCCCTGATTTCACCCACGATGGACACCTATTGGACCTACACGCAACGCGTGATGGGCGAGGTGCTGATGCGCGATGAAAAACCGCGCGATGTGTGGGATCACCACGACATCATGCTCCAGGCCATTGCATCTGGCAACGCCGATGAAGCCGAATCCCAAGCGCGGCAGCACATCATGACCACGGCCGCCTTCATCATTGAGCGCATTGGCGCTGATTTCACCGATCCTCAAGCTTCATCGGCAGGTTGACCCGCTACGGTCACCCGCATGGCCTTTTAACGAAAGCATTGATTCTGTGACTCAGCGCACAGAAGCATGGTCCATGCATCCCTACGGTCAGACAAGCTTGGTGCCATGAGGGCTGCAAATTAATTCCTATTTCATTTGTTTTTGATCAAACATTGAACTACGGCTGGGTGTAGAACAGCGCTTCTTTAGTTTGAATGAAGCCAACAACGGACTGTTTGAAGAAGAACATACGGCCATTTGGTCAGCTGGTCAGACGGTAATTTCTGATTTTTTCCTCCCTAAACTGAGATCCACAAACATCCCATTGACTTAAGCCCGAAAGCCTTCTGTGTTCCCTTTATCCAATGATTTGATGGCCCAAATGTCGGCATCAGATCAGCAGTTATTGTTGAAAAACACACGTTTGGTCGATTTGAAATCGGGCGATATCTTGGTTTCACCCTCTGCCAAAGACCCCTTGGTTTATTTCTTATCCAGCGGTGCCGTGGCTTTGTTCGTGGCGCACCACCAAGGTCAAGCCAATGCCGGTTTGGCCGTGGGTTTGGTGGGGCGTGAAGGGGCGTTGGGCCTGCAAGCCGCCGTGGGCATGGGGGTGGGCAACCTCACTTTGATCGTTCAAACCCAGGGCTATGCCCATGTGCTGGAAGCAGATCGGCTGCGGCAATTGATGAAGCGTCATCCTGATTGGCTGATGATTTTTTCGCGCAACCTGTGGCTGATTCGGTTGGTTTCTCATGAAGTCATGCTGGTTCCTGCTGAGGCAAAGCGGCTATCCTTGGCGCTACAAAGGTGGTACAGGTGCGCAATCTCGTTGTTCTTTGCATTTGGTGGTGCTTGGCTGACAACTCAGTTCAAGCAGGCTTGCCCCCACCCAAAATGCTGTTCAACACCCCTGACAACTGCAAACGCATCACGGGCTACGGCAAGCACGACCTTCTGGGCGTGGCCATGGGCTACAAAGTACCCTTGGACAAGGTGCGCTTTGTGAAAGCACAGTGGGGCCGCAACCAAGCGGGCAACTACCAATGCAACATGGTGTTCAACACGCCCCGCGGTCTCAAGCACTGCAGCGTGTTCATCATCGTTCAAGACGAATTCATCTTCGGGCAAGCCGTCACCATCCCCGGCAACAAAGCCATCTGCTTTCACCCACAGCGCTGAGCCGTTGGGGCATTAGGCCCTCGCAATGACCGTGATTGAGACAAACAATCAGGGTTTACCCGAAACCCCACTATGATTCGCATCAATGAGTTTTTCTCATTCGATAGCTTTTATCAACTAATCAAAGGAAACCAGATGTCCATCATCAACACCCAAGTTCAACCCTTCAAAACCCAAGCCTTCCACAACGGCAAGTTCGTGCAGGTGTCCAACGAGTCCCTCAAAGGCGAGTGGTCGGTTTTGATTTTCATGCCCGCTGCTTTCACCTTCAACTGCCCCACCGAAGTGGAAGACGCGGCTGACAACTACGCCGAGTTCCAAAAGGCCGGTGCCGAGGTTTACATCGTCACCACCGACAGCCATTTCGCCCACAAGGTGTGGCACGAAACTTCCCCCGCTGTGGGCAAGGCCAAGTTCCCCTTGATTGGCGACCCGACACACCAATTGACACGCGCTTTTGGCGTGCACATTGAGGAAGACGGCATGGCTTTGCGCGGCACCTTCGTCATCAACCCCGAAGGCGTCATCAAAACCGCTGAAGTGCATTCCAACGAAATCGCTCGCGATGTGAAAGAAACCTTGCGCAAGCTCAAAGCCGCGCAATACACCGCCGCCAACCCCGGTCAAGTTTGCCCTGCCAAGTGGAATGAAGGCGCCAAAACCATCACCCCATCCTTGGACTTGGTTGGCAAGATCTAACTTTCAGAACTGAGACAACGCCATGCTCGATACCGCCTTGAAAACCCAATTGCAAGCCTACTTGCAAAACCTGCGCCAGCCGATCCGTTTGATCGCCACGCTTGACGACAGCGCCGCCAGCGCTGAAATGCGTGATCTGCTGCAAGAGATTGCGACGCTCTCTGACAAAGTGAGTTTCCAAGAAGCAGGTGCTGACAAACGCACACCCTCTTTTGTCATCGCCAAAGCAGGCGAGACCCACGGTGTTCGTTTTGCGGCAATTCCAATGGGTCATGAGTTCACTTCCTTGGTTTTGGCCATGTTGTGGACCGGCGGTCATCCGCCCAAGGTCGAGCAGGGCGTGTTGGACCAAATCAAATCTTTGGACGCGGACATGAACCTCGAGGTCTACATGTCCTTGTCCTGTCACAACTGCCCCGACGTGGTGCAAGCCGCCACGCTCATGGCCATTTACAACCCGCGCATCACCACCACCATCATCGATGGCGCCTTGAACCAAGCCGAGGTGGAAGAGCGGCAGGTCATGGCTGTGCCCATGGTCTACATCAACGACCAGGTGTTTGGCTCAGGCCGCATGAGTTTGGAAGAAATCGTGGGCAAGCTCGACACGCGTTCGGCCGAGCGCGATGCCACCAAGTTGAACGAGAAAGACCCGTTCGATGTGCTGATCGTCGGCGGTGGACCCGCTGGCGCTGCCGCTGCCGTGTATGCCGCCCGCAAAGGCATTCGCGTGGGTGTGGCTGCCGAGCGTTTCGGCGGCCAGGTGAACGACACCATGGGCATTGAAAACTACATCTCGGTGCTGGAAACCAATGGCCCCAAATTCGCAGCTGCGTTGGAAGCCCAGGTGCGCCACTATGAAGTGGACATCATGAATTTGCAACGCGCCGAGAAAATCGTGCCCGCCACCAGTGAAGGCGGCTTGGTGCAAGTGCACTTGGCCAATGGCGCGGTGCTGAAGTCACGCAGCGTCGTGTTGTCCACCGGCGCACGCTGGCGCAACGTCAATGTGCCGGGCGAGCAGCAGTACAAAAACAAAGGCGTGGCCTATTGCCCGCATTGCGATGGCCCCTTGTTCAAGGGCAAGAAGGTGGCCGTGATTGGCGGCGGCAACTCGGGTGTGGAAGCTGCCATCGACTTGGCCGGTGTGGTGGCGCACGTGGACTTGGTGGAATTCGCCGATGCCTTGAAAGCCGATGCGGTCTTGGTCAGCAAGCTCAAGAGCTTGAAGAATGTCAGCATCCATGTGAATGCCCAAACCACGGAAATCACCGGCGATGGTCAAAAAGTGAATGGCTTGCGCTACAAAGACCGCGTCAGCCAAGAAGAGCACAGCCTGGCACTGGAAGGTGTTTTTGTGCAAATTGGTTTGGTGCCCAACACCGAGTTTTTGAAAGGCGTTGTGCACTTAAGCAAGTTTGGCGAGATTGAAGTCGACGCCAAAGGCCACACCAATTTGCCTGGCGTGTTTGCCGCTGGTGACGCCACCACCGTGCCCTTCAAACAAATCGTCATCGCTGCTGGTGATGGTGCCAAAGCCGCGCTCAGTGCCTTCGACTACCTGATTCGCACACCAGTGGTGCAAATGGAAGAAGAAATCGCCACCGTTTGAAAACCGTCCCGCCCTGGCATCAGGGTTGGGCCAACCACGCGAACAAGCGTTGGTTTGAAAAACCAGCGTGCACACCCAGCGATTCTTCGATGCGCAAACCTTCGTTCCACTTGGCCATGCGCTCCGAGCGTGAAAAGCTGCCCACCTTCAACTGCGGCACACCCCAGCCTACGGCCAGGTGCACGATGCTGACATCCTCGGTTTCGCCCGAACGCGCCGAGATGATGCTGTCCAAGTGGTGCTGCTTGGCGGTGGCCACGGCCTGCATGGTTTCGGTGACGGTGCCCACTTGGTTGGGCTTGATCAGCACCGCATTGCAAGCGCCCAAGGCAGCACGCTCGGCAATGCGCGGGGCGTGGGTGACAAAAAAATCATCGCCAATGACTTGCAAACGATGGCCCAACAGCGCCGTCATGTTGCGCATGCCCTCGATGTCGTCTTCGGCAAACCCATCTTCCATCGAGACGATGGGGTAGTCGTGGACCCAGCGTTCATACACCTGCAAGAGTTGATCCCGGTCGAATCGGCGGTCTTCGCTGCGCCAGTGGTAAATGCCTTCGTGGTGGTATTGGGTGGCGGCCAAATCCAAACCGATGGACACCTGCTCACCGGGTTTGAAGCCCGCTTGTTCAATCGCTTTGAGCAAGGCTTCAATCGCGCCTTCGTTGGAACCAAACTGCGGCCAAAAGCCGCCTTCATCGGCCACGCCCAGGTTCTTGCCGCGTTGGTTCAGGTCTTTGCCCGCCGCGTGGTAGACCTCGGCCACCCAGGCCAAGGACTCGGCGAAGCTGATGGCCCCGTGCGGCAGTGCCAAAAAATCTTGCAAGTCCACGCTGCCTTTGGCGTGTGCGCCGCCGCCAAAAATTTGAATCCCAGTTGAAGTCTGTCAAGCATTTCGTGGCCATGACCGACCGTGCCCACATGCCTGACATCGCCTTGCCCAACCTGCATGGCTTTGACGAGCTGATGGCAAGCCAAAGCACTCACTACCAGTGGCCGATATTTGACGAGCGCAGTGCCTCGTCTCTTTGCTACACCTCGGGCACCACTGGCAAACCCAAGGGCGTGCTGTATTCGCACCGTTCCACCATGCTGCATTCCTTAATGGAACTCGCGCCCGATACCTTTGGCATCAGCTCGGCTGAAACCTTGCTCTTGGTCGTACCGATGTTTCACGCCAACGCCTGGGGTGCGCCGTATGCCGCTGCTATGGTGGGCGCCAAGTTGGTGCTGCCTGGGCCGCACCTGGACGGGCAAAGCATTTACCAACTGATGGGGCAAGAGCGGGTCACCTTCTCGCAAGGTGTGCCAACCGTGTGGACGATGTTGTTCCAGTACCTGGATGCCAACCCCCACCTGGACCCGAAAAGCTTGGGCGTCAAACGTGTGGGCATTGGCGGCTCTGCGGTCTCGCGCGCCATGCTCGAACGCTTCGAGCAACAGTTTGGTGCCGTGGTGGTGCAGGGCTGGGGCATGACCGAGACCAGCCCGATCGGTGTCATCAACACGCTCTTGCCCAAGCATGCCCAATCACCCGTTGAAGAACTGGTCAAGGTCAAGCTCAAGCAGGGCCGGGGTGTGTGGGGCGTGGATTTAAAAATCGTTGATGAACACGGCCAAGCCCTGCCTTGGGATGGTGTGGCCTTTGGGCATTTGCATGTGCGCGGGCCTTGGATCACCAGTGGTTATTTCAAAAGTGAAGGCGGTCAAGTGCTTGATGCTGATGGTTTTTTTCCGACGGGTGATATCGCCACCATCGACCTGGACGGCTATGTGCAACTGGTCGACCGCGCCAAAGACGTGATCAAGTCGGGCGGCGAATGGATCTCATCCATCGATGTCGAGTTGTGTGCTAATTCACACCCCGGTGTGGCTGAGGCGAAGGCCATGGCCAAGTGCCCCTGTCACACATCTAACATCATTGGGTGTCATCATCAGCAATCGATTTTCAGGACGATAAAAGCCACCTTAAAAGATGAATGCAGACAACGCCAAATTAAGCAGTTCTTTGGAGAACTTTAAAAAACACCTCGATGGTCAGGGCTTCGTGTCGCCTATGCTGAGTACTTTAGAGCCTCAGCAGGTGTTGCGGCGCACCGCCAGCAACCAAAAAATTTTTGGTATTGTGTTGGAAGGCGACTTCACCTTGGTCACCGATTCACAAGCCACGGTATTGGAAAAGCACGAGATTTTTTTCATTGAACCAGCCCATACCTTCGAGATCCAATCAGGCCAAAAAGGGGTTGAATACCTTTTTACCTATAAAAAGTTGCAGGCACTGAGATGACATTCAATCCACATGGGCTGGTTTGGCTGTTTTGCGCAGTCACCACCGGCTTGAGTGCGGCGCAATCGACCCCTGCCGGATTCAGTGTGCAACTGGGGCCGCGCCCGTATTTCCTGGTGTCGCAAATGCCCGACTCCGCACTCAAAGCACAGTTGACTACCTGCAGCAACGGTCCGTTTGAAAAGCGCGATTTTTCGATTGGGCACCGGGGTGCCGCGCTGATGTTCCCAGAGCACACCTTGGAGTCGTATGAAGCCGCGGTACGCATGGGCGCGGGCATGGTGGAGTGTGATGTGACCTTCACCAAAGACAAGCAATTGGTCTGCCGTCATGCGCAAAACGATTTGCACACCACCACCAATATCTTACTCACACCCTTGGCTGCCAAATGCACGCAGGGATTCAAGCCCTACGACCCGCAGACCCAAACACCTGCGACTGCTGAATGCCGTGCCAGTGACATCACCTTGGCGGAGTTCAAAACCTTGCGCGGCAAGATGGATGGATTCAACCCCACAGCCTTGACGCCCGAGGCTTTCGTCCATGGCACCGCGCCTTGGCGAACCGATCTCTACAGTGGCCCCGGCAGTGGCACTTTGATGAGCCACCAAGACAGCATCGCACTGTTCAAGCGCTTGGGCGTCAAGATGACGCCGGAATTGAAACAGGCAGTGGTACCCATGCCTTTTGACGGTTTCACACAACAAAACTATGCACAAAAAATGATTGACGAGTACAAGGCCGCAGGCGTGACGCCCAGTCAGGTATTTGCGCAGTCATTCAGCCATGCGGACGTGGTGTATTGGGTGCAGCGCGAACCTGCATTTGGACAGCAAGCGGTTTATTTGGATTCGGCCGTGACCCCCAGTGATTTGCCTGACCTGGAAAAACTCAAGGTCTACAAAGCACAGGGCATTCAAATCGTGGCGCCGCCGATCTTTGCCTTGCTCGATGTCAAGGACGGCCGCATGACCGCATCGCGCTATGCCAAAGACATCCAACAGGCTGGTCTGAAAACCATCGCCTGGTCGCTGGAGCGCTCAGGCTTGATGGCGAAAGACAAGGGCGGTTGGTATTACCAAACCGTCAACTCGGTGGTCAAAGGTGAAGGCGATATTTACCAAGCCTTGGACGTGTTGGTCAAAGAGGCAGGCATCATTGGCATGTTTTCTGACTGGCCTGCCACGACGACGTACTACGCCAATTGCATGGGATTGCGTTGATGCCATTGGCCGCTTGAGCAACTTGCGCAACGCCAGCAACGGGTGACCCTGGGCCAACTCCGTCACAGCCAACGGAACAAATGCTCAGCGGGGTAGGCGACGCTGCGGCCCAAAGACTGTTCGATGCGCAAGCCCTCGTTCCACTTGGCCATGCGCTCGGAGCGTGAAAAACTGCCTACCTTGAGCTGCGGCACGCCCCAGCCAACCGCCAGGTGCACGATACTCACGTCTTCGGTTTCGCCCGAGCGGGCCGAGATGATGCTGTCCAAACCGTGTTGTTGAGCGGTTTGCAACGCTTGTAAAGTTTCACTCACCGTGCCGACTTGGTTGGGTTTGATCAACACAGCATTGCACGCGCCCTGGGCTGCACGTTCGGCAATTTGCGCTGCATGGGTGACAAAAAAATCGTCCCCGATGATTTGCAAACGGCCTCCCAGTAGCGTGGTCATTTGTCGCATACCGTCGATGTCGTCTTCAGCAAAGCCGTCTTCCATCGAGATGATCGGGTAGTCGTTCACCCAGCGTTCATACACCTGCAACAGTTGGTCACGGTCAAATTGCCGAGCTTCGCTGCGCCAGTGGTAGATGCCGTCTGCATGGTATTGGCTGGCAGCGAGGTCCAACCCGATAGACACCTCCACACCAGGCTTGAAGCCGGCGAGTTCGATCGCTTTGACCAAGGCTTCAATCGCACCTTCGTTCGAGCCAAACTGCGGCCAAAACCCGCCTTCGTCTGCGACGCCAAGGTTTTTGCCTTGCTGTGACAGGCTTTTGCCTGCGGCATGGTAGACCTCGGCCACCCATTCCAGCGATTGTGCAAAGCTGTGCGCCCCATGGGGCAGGGCCAAGAAGTCTTGCAAGTCCACACTGCCCTTGGCGTGAGCACCGCCACCGAAAATTTGGATTTCAGGCAGCGGCAAGCTCACCTCGTCACTGCCTGACAGGTAGCGCCACAAAGGCAGATCCGCTTGTGCACTGGCCGCCCATAAACAGGCCAAAGACACCGCGGTCAGGCTGTTGCCACCCACGCGCGATTTGTCAGGTGTGCCATCTGCGCGGCACATGGCGGCATCGATCGCGGCTTGGTCGTGGATGTCCATGCCGATCAAAGCGGGGGCAAGCACTTCATGCACCAGGCGCACCGCTTGACCCACCCCCAGGCCTTTGAAGGCATGGCCACCATCGCGCAGCTCTTTGGCCTCGCCTGCGCCGGTGGATGCACCGGCGGGTGCGATGGCGCGGCCGGTGTGACCCGAGCTCAGGGTGACTTGTGCTTCGACCGTGGGGCAGCCTCGCGAATCCCACACGGACCTGGCGACCACAGATTGAATGTGACTCATGGTTTCAAGACTTTCAAAACTGATTGCAAAACCTGCAGGAGGTGGGTGTGCGACGCTTGCAGGCAATGGCTGGCCACGTGTCGCACCTGCTGGTGAGACGTGGCGTGGGTGAGGTATTCAACGGGTGACTTGCCGTCCACCCGTGCCAACAACAAGGCCGGCAAGAGCAGGGCGGTGCGTTGCTCGAAGGCGGCGGCGTCTTCCCAATGCACTTGCGCCAGATATGTTTTTGCCATCCCTTCAAAAGACTGGGCCAGCGCTGGCGCATGGTCGGGCAGGTGAATGGCTTTGAGTAGCAAATGGTTCAGGCAAAAAGCCAGGTCAAACGCGGGGTCGCCATACCAAGCGCATTCCGCATCCAAAAATACCGGACCATCGGGACCCACCAAGATGTTTTTCGGGCTGATGTCGCCGTGCACCAAAGCGATATGGGTGTCTGCGGTTAGCTGGTGGATCGCGCGCAGCCGATCGGCCAACAAGGGGTGGCGCTGTGCGGTGGCCAGCAAGTAAGGCGCCAGGCGCAAGGCATGGAATTCGGTGTCGCTTTGAAAGCGTTGCGCCAGCTGGGGGTTGTGGGCCGTGGCCGCATGCATTTGGCCCAAGGTTTGGCCCACTTGCTTGGCAAACAAGGGGTTGATATGGCCTTGCAGCAGTTGTGCTTTCCACACCGGGTGCGTGTCGGCATCCAAATACGACATGAAAAACATGCCCGAGGTTTCATCCCGGCCCAACATGCGCGGCACGGCTTGTGGAAACAGCGGCGAGATGACTTCGTACCAGGCGTATTCGTAAGCGTTGCGGCTGAGCGGGGCGTGCCAATCGGCGGCCACTTTGAGCTTGGCCAAGGCACGCTTGGCGCAGACGCTGTGGTCTTCAAAATCAATCCGCCAAATGTCAGAGGATACGCCGCCGGTGAGCTGCACCATGTGGCGCACTGCTTGGCCGTGACCAATGCCCAGTTGGTGTAAGGAGTACAAGACATCAGGTTGCATGAGACTATTATCGAGGTCAGTCATGAAGCTGTTTATTTATACAGTATTATGGATCCATGTCTCGTTCATCCCATCCTTCCAACGCGCAGCCGCTACCGGTGGTCTCCAGCCAGTTGTGGCTGGACGTGTGCAGCAGCGCCATGCCAGCGGGGTTTCCATCCCCAGCGGCAGACCACACCCAAGAACGCATCGACCTCAACCAGCAACTCATTCGCAACAAAGACGCCACTTACATTTTTCGCGTCAAGGGCGACTCCATGACTGGCATTGGCATCTACGAAGGTGACGCGCTGTTGGTGGACCGCAGCATCGACCCCAAGCACAACAGCATCGTCATCGCCCAGCTCAACAACGAGTTCACGGTCAAGCGTTTGTACCGCCGAGGTGGTGTGGTCAAACTCATCGCCGAGAACCCCTTGTACCCACCCCGGCTCATCAAAGAAGAAGACGACTTCATCGTCTGGGGCGTGGTCACCAACAACATCCACAAGCTGTGCTGAGCCATGGCAGGTGTGGCCGTCAGCATGAGTGTCGATGTCGGTCGTTTGGCCGATTTGCCACGGGGTGCGGGGGTGTACATCTTCCAAGGCGAGGGAGTTTTGCCTCTGTACATCGGCAAAAGCGTGGACATCCGCGCCCGTGTCATGAGCCACATGCGGGCCCCCGAAGAAGCCAGCATGATGGCGCAAACCCAACGCATCGACGTCATTGAAACCGCAGGCGAGGTGGGTGCACTGTTGCTCGAATCCCACCTCATCAAAACACAAAACCCATTGTTCAACCAGCGCCTGCGGCGTATACGCAGCCTGTGCTCGGTCCAGCTCCAAACCACCCCACAAGGTCAGGTGCCAGTGGTGGTCGATGGCAAGTCGATCAACCTGGGAACCACGCCGGGTTTGTATGGGTTGTTTTCTTCACGGCATGCGGCGGTCAGCAAACTCAAAGACCTGGCCCAGCAGCACCGCCTGTGCTTGGCGGCTATCGGTTTGGAGAAAGCCTCGGCGCGTGGTTGTTTTGGCTTGCAAATCAAAACATGCCTGGGCGCATGCGTGGGCCAAGAAGACAGGCAGCGGCATGACGAGCGGTTGTTTGCTGCCTTGGTGGACTCGCAAGTCGAGGTCTGGCCTTTCAGTGGGTCGGTGGACTTGGTGGAGGCCAGCGACGGCTGGGTGCAAAAGCACCGTGTCAACCACTGGTGTTACCTGGGCACCTGGTGTTCCAAAACAGGCACAACCTCGGTCTCCGTGGATGAGCAGCCCAAGGGCTTTGACCTTGACAGCTACAAAATCTTGGTCAAACCGATCATGTTGCAAACCGTGAAACTGGACATGGTGCCGGCATGAAACAGCAACTGGCCTTGGTGGACTGCAACAATTTTTATGTCTCATGCGAGCGGGTGTTTCGCCCCGACTTGAAACACGTGCCCGTGGTGGTCTTGTCCAACAACGATGGTTGCGCAGTGTCACGCTCGAACGAGGCCAAGGCCTTGGGGGTGCGCATGGGCCAGCCTTGGTTTGAATGCAAAGACTTGGCCGACACGCACGGCATCGTGGCCCTCAGCTCCAACTACGCGTTGTACGCCGACATGTCCAACCGGGTCATGTCGATTCTCAGTGGGTATTCACCGCGGCATGAGGTGTATTCCATCGATGAATGTTTCGTCGACCTGACAGGTATGGCCAAACTCCGCGAGCTGAGCTACCAGATGCGCGAGCGGGTGATCAAGTGGACAGGCATTCCTGTGTGCGTGGGCATCGGCCCCACGAAAACACTGGCCAAGCTGGCCAACCACATTGCCAAAAAACACCCTCGCTCCAAAGGCGTTTTCAACTTCAACGACTTGACCGAGTTGCAACAAGAAAAACTGCTCAGTCAGATCGATGTGTCCGAGGTGTGGGGCGTGGGGCGGCGCATTTCAGCACGGCTCGCCGAGCATGGCATCTTCACCGTGGAGGATTTGCGCATCGCCCACACCGCCACGCTGCGGGCTGAGTTTGGGGTGGTCCTCGAAAAAACACAACGCGAGTTGCAAGGCACGGCATGCATCGATTTGCAAGAGGTGGCGCCCGATAAACAGCAAATCGTCAGCAGCCGGTCTTTTGGTAGCACGGTCAGTGACCTGGCGGTGCTCAAAGACGCGATGAGCACCTTTGTGGCCAACGCATGCGTCAAACTGCGTGCACAAGGCTCACATGCCGCGCTCTTGCAGGTGTTTTTGCACACCAACCGCTTTCGCAAGGACTTGCCGCAGTACAACCCTTGCATCACCGTGCCTTTGCCGCAACCCACCAATGACAGCTTGGTGGTCAACCGCTGGGCCGATTACCTGGTTGGACGCATGTTCAAGCCCGAATACGCTTACAAAAAAGCAGGCGTGATGCTGGGCGACATTTCCCCAGTGGGGCGCTACCAATCCGATTGGCTAGAACCTGCCCAGGCCACCGATACGCGTCTCATGCACACCTTGGACAAGCTCAACCAGCGCTATGGCCGCGGCACGGTGAAGGTCTCGACCCAAGGGGCACACCCAGGCTGGCAAATGCGGCAAGAACGCAAGTCGCCCAACTACACCACCCAGTGGGCTGCGCTGCCCCTGGCCTGAGGCATGCTGTCGATCGCAGCGCATCGGTCAGGCGTGAGGCTCCATCTTGGGTGAGCAGTGCTCGAGTGCGAAATACAATCTTTCAAAATGAATCAGTTGCGCACATGTACGCTTGCAGGTTGTATCGCCATCGGTGCTTGCTTGGCATGGCCAGTTTGCGCCCAAGCAGAGATGCTTTTTGCCACGCAAGCCAACTGCCCATTGATCAAGGGCTACAGCAAATACGACCTGGAAGGCGTGGCCTTAGCCTTAGGGGTTCCGGTTGATAAAGTTCGCTTTGTCAAACCACAGTGGGGTCGTAGCCAAACAGTGGGTCATCAGTGCCAAATGGTTTTTTCCACGCCCAAGGGCGCCAAGTCGTGCGTCGTCTTGAGCATCACCAAAGACGATTTCGTGTTTGGCCAAGTGGTCTCAGGCCAAGGCAATCGAGCCATTTGCTTCTGACACCCAGACCCAAAGCGTATTTCAATCATCAACATCCAAGCACTCGAGTTCATCATGAAACCCTACAAAACCATTCATTGCGCGGTGACAGACCAGATTTTGACCTTGACCCTGAACCGCCCAGACCAGCTCAATGCGTTCACAGTCGAGATGGCACACGAACTCATTCATGCGTTTGAGCATGCCAGCCAAGACGATGACGTGGCTGTGATCGTGGTCACGGGGGCCGGCAAGGCGTTTTGCGCCGGCATGGATTTGAGCATCGAGGGCAATGTGTTTGGCTTGGACGAAACATTGCACCCCACCATGCAAGACATGCAAGACAAGCTCAACACCGAGGCCATTGCCAAGGGTGTGCGTGACACAGGTGGCACGGTCACCTTGGCCATGTATGAATGCAAAAAACCGATCATCGGGGCCATCAATGGTGCGGCAGTGGGCATTGGTGCCACCATGACCTGCGCGATGGACATTCGTCTTGCATCCGACAAAGCGCGGGTGGGTTTTGTGTTCAACAAAATTGGCATCACGCCCGAGGCTTGCTCGAGTTGGTTCTTGCCGCGCTTGGTGGGCTTGCAAACGGCTCTCGAGTGGTGCTACACGGGTGATATCCATGATGCGCAAACCTTGCTGGACGCTGGTTATGTCAAAGCCGTTGTGCCTGCCGACAACTTGCTGGAAGGGGCTTATGCGATTGCACGGAAAATCGTGAGTCACAGCCCAGTAGCGATCGCACTCACGCGACAAATGCTGTACCGCAACGCAGCGCAAGACCATCCCTTGAAAGCGCACCAGGTGGACTCATTGGCAATCTTTTATGCCAGCCAAACCAGTGGCAAAGAAGGCGTGGCCTCGTTCAAAGAAAAGCGCAAACCTGTGTTCACCGACAGGGCATCGAGTGACATGCCTGACTTTTACCCATGGTGGTGATAGGCTAAAACAGATGCTTTCTTTTCCGCCATTTCCCTTACCCCCGTTTCTCGCTGACTTTGCGATGCAGCGGATCGGTGAGCGGGTCCGCTCGATCACCGGTTCGCAATCGTCGCTTGAGGTCTTCACCACGCCGCTGGGCGACCCGGGTCTGTTTGGCCCCGACGCTGTGGTGTGGCGGGTGCATGCAGACTTCACCGCCATGATGGTTGGCGGCTTGTCCTCCTTGATGGTGCAGTCTCTGCATCCCAGGGCATTGGCCGCTGTGTGGGACCACTCCGACTTTCGCAACAACCTCAAAGCGCGCTTGGGTCGCACGGCGTATTTCGTGGCGGCCACCACCTATGGCGGCGAAGCGTTGGCCAAGCAAACCATCGCGCGTGTCAACAACATCCATGCCCAGGTGAAAGGCACAGACCTGCAGGGCAGAGCCTATGTGGCCAACGAGCCACCCTTGCTGAGTTGGGTACATCTGGTGGAGGTGATGTCGTTTTTGACAGCCTTTCAGCATTTGGCCAAGCAGCCTTTGTCCTTGCGCGAATGCGATCAGTACATCCAAGAAATGACCACCGTGGGGCATTTGTTGGGTGCGGTCAATCTGCCCACCACATGGCTGGCTACCCAGCAGGCTTTGCGTGACTTTCAAGCTGAACTGTCTTATGACGACCGAGCCAAACAGATCATTGACATCATTGAGAGCTACCCCGCCGATTGGTCTGAAAAGCCATTCATGAACCTGGTGCTTGCGGCCGGTTTCGATGTCATGCCTGCATGGGCCCGTGACTGTATTCAACATGCTCATCCCTGTCCTTTGTCTGTTCAAGTCAGGCGATTGGCGCTGTTGACCGCGTCAGAACCGGTGCAGTGGATGTTGAACAAGCAAGGCGTGGCTGCCATCGCACGGCAGCGCGTGGCTGCCTAACAACTCCAGCGGAGGAGCGCTTGACTACCGTTGTGCAAGCAAATGCATCTGCTGTTTCTGGTCATGCACTCAAAGTGTTGGTGTTGGGTGCGAGCGGTACGATTGGCGCAGCGACGGTTCGGGCGTTGGTTCGACGTGGTCATCAGGTGGTCTGCCTTGTGCGTCATCGCCAGGGCGCAAATGCTGCTCAGGCGAATCAAGCAGTTGCAGATCGCTTGCTTGGTGCCACAGTTCGTTGGGGTGACGCATGCGACCCAGTTTCCTTGTTGGGTGATGGATTTGCCGATGGACAGTTTGACGCGGTTGTGTCTTGCATGGCTTCTCGCACTGGCGCACCGCAAGACGCGTGGCGTGTCGATCACCAAGCTCACGTGGATGCGCTCAAAGCAGCCCAATCGGCTGGTGTCAAGCAGTTTGTGTTGCTCTCAGCCATTTGTGTGCAAAAGCCCTTGTTGGCTTTTCAGCAGGCCAAGTTGGCTTTTGAGCAAACCTTGATCGACTCGGGCATGACCTACGCCATTGTCCGTCCCACAGCATTTTTCAAGTCACTGTCTGGTCAGGTGCAACGGGTCAAAAATGGCAAGGCTTTTTTGCTGTTTGGCGATGGACGTCGCACCGCTTGCAAACCGATCAGCGATGACGACTTGGGCGATTTCATCGCAGGCTGCTTGGACCAGCCTGACCGACAAAACCGGATCCTGCCCATTGGTGGGCCAGGGCCGGCGATCACGCCCCGCGAGCAGGGAGAGCATTTGTTCAAGTTGATGGGCTTGAAGCCACGGTTCACCAGCGTGCCAGTGGGCATGCTGGACCTGATCATTTCTGCCTTGAGCCTGCTGGGCAGGGTTTCGCCAGCCGCTGCCGGCAAGGCCGAACTTGCGCGCATTGGACGCTATTACGCCACCGAATCCATGCTGGTGTTTGATACCGTCAAGCAGCAATACGATGCCGTTGCCACGCCTTCACACGGGACCCAAACACTGTTTGATGCCTATGAGCTGTGGATCAAGAATGACGAGGCGCCAGACAGGGGTGAGCACAAGGTTTTCTAGGCCATACCTTTTTTTCGCTTTGAGCAAACATTTTGAGGCGTATTGGCAACATGAAATCAGATGCTATCTAGCCCAGGGCGGCTTTTGCCATACTGGCGCTCGAGTTGTCTTAACTCCTCCAATGTATTGAGGTTGTGAAACGACCCGTCTGACCTTGGATCAAACACCACCTCAACCACTTGGTGACCTGAAGTCCACGCACCGATCTTGCGTCCGCCCTCGGCCATGAACTGGTGCAAACTGGTTTGCAGCTTCACCTTCATCAGACAAAACACGGGCTGTCGACGCACCACACCATCGCCCTCTGGCGCTGCAGCCATGGCAATGTCAGCGCCACTGCTGAGCAAGTGGTGCATCAATTTTTCTGCCAGGTTCAGGGGAAACAAAGGCGTGTCACACGGCACGGTCAGCAGGTAGGGGTGTGGGCAATGCGTCATGCCCACCAAGAAGCCCGCCAAGGGCCCTGCAAAGTCGGCTTGCGCGTCTGGCCACACATCGAATCCCAAGGTTTGGTAGTCGGTCAAATGCCGATTGGCATTGATGCCAATCGTTGCTGCTGGCAAGGTCTGTGATTTCAATCGCTGAACCGCATGGTTTACCAAGCTGTGGCCATGGAAAAGTTGTAAGCCTTTGTCCAAGCCGTTCATGCGAGTACCTCGGCCGCCGGCCAAAATCACCGCGCCCCATTTCATATGTTCAGACATGGATGTTGACTCATCATTGGGCGATAGCTTAGCGGCTGTCCCATGTGCTTTGCTAGACGCGGGTTTGTCCCAGTAAGCTTGCTGTTGTAACCAGAGCTCGGCGGCTTTTTTTAGAATCGTTTCTCAAACACCACAGACAACATTTTTTTTCAAGGACTCCCCCATGCCCCAAGCTGGACTGATGATGGAACTGCCTTTGCTGCTCTCAGGGGTGCTGCAACATGCCGAGGCGCAATTTGGTCAGGTGGAAGTGGTGTCGCGCGAAACCCGTGGACCGTTGTTTCGCTATACCTTTGCCGATTGCGCCACACGCGCGCGGCAGTTGGCCAATGCGCTGGCGGGCCTGGGTTTGAAAGCGGGCGATGTGGTGGGCTCGATCGCTTGGAACAACCACCGGCATTTGGAGACGTATTACGCGGTATCGGGCAGCGGCATGGTGATGCACACCTGCAATCCGCGCCTGCACCCGGATCAACTCATCTACATCATCAACCACGCCGAAGACAAAGTAGTGTTGTTTGACACTACCTTTGTGCCTTTGGTGAAAGCTGTTGCAGCGAAGTGTCCCCAAGTCATGGCTTGGGTGTGTTTGGATGATGGTGTCAACACCGCCGCGCTGGAGGGTATCGAACATCTGTATGCATATGACGTGTTGCTGGACGCATCCTCCGATCAATTTGCGTGGCCAGAGTTTGACGAGCGCACTGCCGCCGCGCTTTGCTACACCTCGGGTACCACCGGTAACCCCAAGGGTGTGATGTATTCGCACCGTGCCCTCGTGCTCAGTGCCATCTCCAGCTGCATGCCTGGCCTGTTGAATCTCTCATCGCAGGAAACCATCTTGCCTGTGGTTCCGATGTTTCACATCAACGCCTGGTGTATCCCTTACGCGGCTTTTATCAGCGGGGCCAAGCTGGTGTTGCCAGGCCCGAAGTTGGATGGCGCGTCCCTGTATGAGTTGATGGAATCCGAGGGCGTGACCATCAGCGCGGGTGTACCCACGATTTGGCAAGCCTTGTTGGCACATGTCGAGCAACACAACTTGCGCTTCACCACCATGCGCCGCACGGCGGTGGGCGGCTCGGCCATGCCCAAAGCCCTGATCGCCAAGTTCATGGAGTTGTATCAGGTAGAGGTGCGCCATGGTTGGGGCATGACCGAAACCTCAGCGGTGGCCACCATCGGTACCTTGTCGCCACAACAACGCTTGCTGCCCGCTGTTGCTCAGTACGAGCATCTGGCCAAGCAAGGCAAAACCGTGTTTGGTGTGAGCATCAAATTGGTGGATGAAAACGGGCAAGAGATACCACGCGATGGCCAGACCCAAGGCGAGTTGATGGTGCGGGGGCATTGGATTGTGTCCAACTACCATCAAGGCCAAAAATCACCTTTGGTGAATGGTTGGTTTCCCACCGGGGATATCGCAACCATTGACCCTGATGGTGTGATGCAAATCCGCGATCGGGCAAAAGATGTGATCAAGACGGGTGGCGAATGGATCAGCTCGATCGACTTGGAAAACGCTGCCTTGGCGCATCCTGCTGTGGCCATGGCGGCGGTGATTGGCGTGGAAGATCCAAAATGGGGTGAGCGACCTTTGCTGTTCATCGTGCGCAAACCCGATGCGGAGCTTGAAAGTGCAGAAATCTTAGCGTTTTTGGCTGGCCAAGTGGCCAAGTGGTGGGTACCTGAACGGGTGGTGTTTGTGAATGAACTGCCTTTGGGTGGCACCGGCAAGATTCAAAAATCCGAGTTGCGCAAACAGTACCGCTGAGCGTAACAACCGCCAATGTCAATCACCAGTGCAGCGCCATCAGTCGCTTCTGATGCAACTCAGGGTGCGGCAATTTCAATCATGATTTCATTGCGCCTGAACATGGGTAATGTCCAAGGTGGGTCATACCTCGACAGTTGGGGCTGACCAAGGGTTTGGAGGTTTTTTTGAGCCGCCCACTGCTGGGCTTCAAGGGTTTTGGTTTGAACCCTGGCCAATGTATTAAAGCCTGAAAATTTCAGCACTGCAAAATATTTACTTGGTATTTCTCGCAAGGTCACCGCGCTGTTTTTGGGCTTGGGAATCGATGCCATGGTGTATTGACTGGGCATCACAAACTTAACCAGCCATAGCTTTGAAGTCTGCATGCTGGTCGCATCGAGCTGTGGCTCTATGGTCACAGGTGCGGTCATGGCGATTTTGGTGGATTGGGGCTCAACGATCACCGGCGCTGTCATGGCGATCTTTCCACTGCTTGGTGAATTGGCCAGTTGGTTGTTGCCAAAGATATAGTCTGCGATCAGCCTGAAACCTTTGCTGGATGCATCGTCCATATCGCCTTCAACCAAGGTTTCAGCGACGATCAGGGGGGCGTACTTTCTAATCTCATGCTGCTTGTCAGAAAACAAGACTTCAAATTTAGGCTCTTCGATGGCCATGGCTACTCCAGTGCAAAAAATGCCTAAAAGCCATACGAGGAGGAACCGAGGGCGCAAGTTCATTCAGGCAGTATAGAGTCCCAACTTGTGCATCAGGGCTTGATCCTTTTGCCAATCCGGGTTGCCTGTGGTGAGTAATTTGTCACCGTAAAAAATGGAATTGGCTCCGGCCATGAAACACAGGGCTTGAATCGCTTCACCCATCTCCTGGCGTCCAGCCGACAAACGCACCCTGGCTTTGGGCATGGTGATACGAGCGACAGCAATCGTGCGAACGAACTCCAGCAAGTCGAGCGATTCGGTGCCGTGCAAGGGAGTGCCTTCAACTTGGACGAGGTTGTTGATCGGGACAGATTCGGGGTAGGGCGTGAGGTTGGCGAGCTGATGCACCAGTCCTGCGCGCTGGCCGCGACTCTCACCCATGCCAACAATGCCTCCGCTGCATACGCTCATCCCGGCTGAGCGGACATGGGCCAGTGTGTCGAGCCGCTCCTGGTAATCCCGTGTGGTGATGATGTCGCCGTAAATCTCAGGTGCGGTGTCAAGGTTGTGGTTGTAGTAATCCAAGCCCGCATCTTTGAGTGTGTCAGCTTGTGACGCACTCAACATGCCCAGGGTGCAACAAGCTTCCATGTCCAAGGCTTTAACCGTGCGAACCAGCTCCGCCACTTTCTCAATGTCGCGGTCTTTGGGCTCGCGCCAGGCTGCACCCATACAAAAACGGCTCGCACCATTTTGCTTGGCTTCGAATGCGGCCGATTTGACCGCTTCAACGTCCAGCATCTTGGCGGCTTCAACGCCGGTGTCATAGTGCACTGATTGAGGACAGTAGCCACAGTCCTCTGGACAGCCGCCGGTTTTGATGGACAGCAAGGTAGAGAGCTGAATTTCATTGGGGTTGAAATGCTCGCGGTGAATTTGCTGCGCCCGGAAGATCAAGTCGTTAAAGGGCAGGTTGAACAAGGCTTCAACATCAACACGACCCCATCTTTCAGGGGTATTGACATGGAGCTTGATCGGCTTGTGAAAATGAACTGATTGAGCGTGTGGTGTGGCTGTGGAGGACATGGACGAGGTGAAATGGGAGGACGCTTTGAATATAGCAACAAATAAACCTACTGGTCACAAGGCCAAATCGCACAAGATAATCAATCCCGTTGACAAACACCAGAATTTACCGAACAAGGGATTTCGTCTGAGCTCACATTCTTCGCAATGGGTACAACGCAGTTTGCAAAGCGTCTGGCACCCGTGTACGCAAATGCAACACCATGAAACCGTTCCACTGGTCGCCGTCAGCCATGGTCGCGGCCCATGGTTGTTTGACCAAGATGGACACCGTTACCTCGACGCCATCAGCTCTTGGTGGGTCAATTTGTTTGGTCACGCCAACCCCACTATCAACGCGGCCTTGAAGCAGCAACTCGACACCCTGGAGCACGCCATGTTGGCAGGCTTCACGCATGAACCGGTGGTGTCTTTGTCAGAAAAACTCTCGGCTCTGACAGGTCATGCACTTGGGCACTGCTTTTATGCGTCAGACGGTGCTTCAGCTGTAGAGATTGCGCTAAAGATGAGCTTTCACACTTGGCGCAACCAGGGCTTGGATGGCAAAAGGGAGTTCGTGTGTTTGAAAGGCGGCTATCACGGTGAAACTGCTGGCGCCCTTGCCGTCACCGATGTACCGATTTTTCGCGATGCCTATGCCGCCTTACTGCAACCGACCCACTGCGTCATGTCGCCAGATACCCGCCAGGCCATCGCTGGTGAAACAGCGGACCAAGTGGCCATGCGCGCAGTGCACGAACTGGCGGCCTTGCTTGCGCTGCGGTCCAAGCACATCAGCGCTGTGATCATCGAACCTTTGGTGCAGTGCGCCGGCGGCATGGCCATGCACAGCCCTTTGTATTTGCGTGAGGTTCGGCGCTTGTGCAGTGCATACGATGTTCACCTGATCGCGGATGAAATTGCAGTGGGTTGTGGTCGGACGGGTCGCTTTTTTGCTTGCGAGCATGCAGGCATCTGGCCTGATTTTTTATGTCTGTCTAAAGGCATCAGCGGGGGTTACTTGCCCTTGTCGCTGGTCATGACGCGCGACGATGTTTATGCCTCTTTTTACAGTGACAGCCTGGCACGGGGGTTTTTGCATTCGCATTCCTACACCGGCAATCCCCTTGCTTGCCGCGCTGCATTGGCCACGCTCGCTATTTTTGAGCAAGAAGATGTACTGGCCCACAACCTCGTGCTTGCAGCGCAATTGAGCCAAGGGTTGGCATCCTTGGCGAACCACCCCCAAGTCAAACACTTTCGACAGCAGGGGATGATCTGGGCATTTGATGCGCAAGTTGAAGATCCAGTCCTGGCAGCTACTTTTTCACGGCGCTTTTTCGCCAGTGCTTTGAAACATGAATTGCTTTTGCGCCCTATCGGTACCACTGTCTATGTGATGCCACCGTATGTGTTGAGTGATTCAGATGTCGGGTTTTTGGCTGAACGCTTAGAAGCGGTTTTTCATGAAGTCATCCAACCATGAACTTCCAGCCATTAGTCAGATTGGCCTCACATCTAGGGGGATTGGAAGCCGGGGGGCTCAAGAGGATCAGACGCAGCGTTGGCTCAGCCTGTGACCCTCGGATGTTGGTGGATGGTCGCCCACTGCTCACGTTCAACAGCAACGATTATTTGGGTTTGGCCTCCCACCCGCAAGTACTGGAAGCACTCAAAGAGGGTGTCAGTGTTTACGGCGCAGGCAGTGGGGCTTCTCATCTGATCAGCGGCCATTCACAAGCCCATGATCGACTCGAAGAGTTGCTGGCTTCGGTGCTTTCACCGTATCTGCCCGCGGCAAGGGCGCTGTATTTCTCCAGCGGCTATATGGCCAACCTGGGGGTGTTGACTGCCTTGGCAAGCGCATCCCCTGGTGACATTGTGTTTTTCTCTGATCGCTTGAACCATGCATCCTTGATAGATGGCATTCGGTTGACACGTGAACCATGTCAGATTTATGCGCACGTGGACATGAATGACCTGTCAAGCAAGCTCGCTGCAAGCCAGCATGGCACCAAGGTGGTGGTGACCGATGGAGTGTTCAGCATGGACGGTGATATCGCACCGCTGCCTGCATTGCTGCGCATGTGTGAACAGCATGGGGCATGGCTGTTGGTCGATGATGCACACGGTTTTGGCGTTTTGGGCGATAGCGGCGCAGGCATCCTGGAGCATTTCCATTTGCAATCACCACAGTTGATTTACATGGGTACGCTGGGTAAAGCTGCCGGGGTGGGTGGGGCGTTTGTGGCGGCCCACGAGCATCTGGTTGAATGGCTGGTGCAGCGTTCTCGTCCTTACATCTACACAACTGCTGCCGCTCCCGCACTGGCACATGCCTTGCTCACCAGTATTCGAATCATTTGCAGTGATGAGGGCCGCTGGCGACGTCAGCATCTCCAAGCTCTGGTTCAGCAGTTGTCAACCGCAGCTGCTCCAGCCGATTGGCAACGTTTGCCATCAACATCACCCATACAGCCCATGGTTTTGGGTAGCAACCAAGCCGTGTTGCAAGCTTCCGAGGCTTTGCTTGCACAGGGCATTTGGATCAGTGCGATTCGCGCGCCCACCGTGCCTGTCAACACAGCACGATTGAGAATCACCTTGTCCGCCAGCCATACCGAGCAAGACATCAATCAATTGGTGCAGGCTTTTTCTCACGCAGCATGCCATGACTGATGCACTGACCAAGCAGGCTTTTTCTTGTTTTGTCACCGGTACAGACACGGAGATTGGCAAGACCTTGGTTGCATCCACCTTGGTGTACCTGCAAGCTCAGCAGGGGTACCGCGTCGCAGCGATGAAGCCGGTGGCCGCAGGTGCCCATTGGCATGAAGGGCGTTGGTGCAATGAGGATGTGGACGCACTGGCAGCCTGCGTAAACCTTGTCTTGCCGCAAAACATCACCACCCCTTACCTGTTTCAAACACCGGCTGCACCCCATATCGCAGCCAAGTTGGCGCGCCAGGTGATTGACCCTCAGCATATCCTTCGTTGCTATCAGCAGGTGAGGGCGCAATGCGAGGCCGTGGTGGTGGAGGGTGTCGGTGGGTTTCGCGTCCCCTTGACTGCGGGATATGACACAGCGGATTTGGCCAAGGACCTGAATCTGCCGGTTGTGATGGTGGTTGGCATGCGCCTTGGCTGCATCAATCAGGCATTGTTGACCGCAGAGGCGATTTCGGCCAGAGGTTTAGTGTTGATGGGCTGGGTTGCCAACAGCGTGGAGCGGATGATGTATTGGCAAGAAAACATCGATACCATCGCTCAAAGCATCGATGCCCCCATGCTGGCCGCCATACCCAGACTTGACGTAGCGAAAGCTGCTGATGCTGCAGCTTTCTTTAAGGATCCGAGTTCGGGTGGCCAAGACTTTGCGTCTGCGCCACCCTAGGGCCTGCTGATTTTTGGGTTGCGTCTGGCAGGTGGTCAGGCATTCTTTCGGGCATGCACATTTTTTCACCGTCCCAAGACTGGCCGCACCAACAAACACCTTCGTGGTTGATGATGCAAGTGCCAGTTCCGCAGCATCTTGGGTCTTCTTGCATGTTAGAGGCGCCTGAACAGATGGGGGTGGTTAGAAGCCTTGGATACCGGCAAGCAACCAGCCACTGTTGTCATGTTTGCTGCGTGACATATTCCAAATTTCTTTGAATGACTCGGGATCGGCATGGGCTGCTTCGCGAATCATGCCGGTGAATTCAATGCTGGCCAGGTAACCGTCAACAGACTCTTCAATACCCAGCAAGTTGGCGTCGAGTGAAACCACTTCAGTCATTGACATTTGACCTGGTGAGCTGGCTGCATCACGCTCGGTAATTTGTGCTTTGATTTCAGTCAACATGTTGTCTGTCATGAGTTGGCGCAGGCTGGAGGTGTCAGAGCGATCCCAAGCGTCTTGCATGGTCACGAAGTTTTCTTTGGCTTTGGTCAAGAAACCATCCACGTCAAACCCGGCGGGCACCGACCAATTGGGCTGAAAACCTGCAACAGCTGAACCAATCATGCTGCCGGTGTTGGCGCCGGTGGTGGGGGTACTTGGCTGCGACTTGAACATGTCGGTGTTTTGTTGGGCGGGATAAGAGGCTGATGCGCCTTGGTATGCCAGTGGCCCAGGGGATGCGCCAAAATTGGCTGCAGCTCTGCGGCGCATAAAGTAACCGACGGCCATCATGATCGCCAGCGCAATGAGACCAAACATGATGATTTGTCCAAACGCTTCACCCAGACCCAATGAACTGGCCAGCCATGCCAAGCCAAGACCGACTGCAAGTCCGCCAAGCATGGCTCCCCAAGGGCTTCTTTGCGGTGCAGCAGCACCTGCGGAAGCTGGTGAGGCAGGGGTTGCGTTTTGTGCCGGCTTGGTGCCTTGTGTTTGAGACACATTGTTGGATTGTTGACCCATGGATTTTCCAGATCCCATGCGTCTGGCAGCTTCAGCAGTCAAGCTGGAAAAACCAATCAACAAAGCCATGGCAATGGATAAAAAACGGTTGTTCATGAGATGCTCCTAAAGGATTTAGAAAACAAGATAGTATTCTATTTGTTGTTTAGCTGGGGGTGCACAGACAAATTACAATGACCTTGTCTGGTCAATATTAAACAACTTTCACTTCATTGATTCCATTGTCCATTTGCTAGCGCTCGACTTTATTCAAACTTTGGCAGTAGGTGCGGTCGCATTGTTTTTGGGCATGGCCATGCTTGAGCGCATTCCAATACTTAGGCGTTACAACATTCCAGGTGCAGTGGTTGGTGGGCTGGTGGTTTCCATCTTTGTTTTCTTGGCCCATGAATTCAATGTCTCGCAAGTGAAGTTTGATACGACGCTGCAAGCCCCATTGATGACCGCTTTTTTCACCACCATTGGACTGAGTGCCAGTGTCAACCTGCTTCGCAGCGGAAGCCGTCAAGCCTTGGTTTTTTTGGGCCTGGCCACTTTCATGGCCATGGTGCAGGCTTTGATTGGCATCGCAACAGCAGTCGCTTTTGACCAACCTCCTTTGCTTGGGGTGTTGATCGGCCCCGCCGCATTGGCAGGTGGTCCGGCAACCGCGCTTGCATTTGCTCCACAGTTCCAAGCCGCTGGCGTGGCTTCAGCCGAATCTGTTGCCATTGCCGCTGCCATGGCGGGTATCGTCTTGGGTGGCTTGCTTGGCGGGCCGATAGTCACCCAATTGCTTGAGCGAAAAAATCTGCGCGCAAGTGCCAAAGGGGTGACAGCCGTGAATGCACTCAACACCGCAGACAGTGCATCGAATGAGGAGGGCGATTTGGTGGTTGTCCTCAGGGCCATCAGCGTGTTGTTGGTTGCCATGGGTATTGGCGCTTGGATGGGTGGCCTCATGAAGTCGGCAGACTTAACCCTGCCGGGGTACGTGGGCGCCATGCTCATGGGTGCCGTGATTCGCAATTTGGACGATCAAACAGGCTGGTTCCAGATTCCTCATGGCCTCACAGATCGCATCGGCGTGGTTTGTCTGAGCCTCTTTTTGTCGGTGGCACTGATGAACTTGCGCCTGTGGGAGTTGACTTCAATCGCTTTGCCTTTGGTGGTCAACTTGTTAGTGCAAGTCACGGTGATTGCCGTTTTTTGCTGGTTGGTGGTCTTCAAGGTCATGGGCAGTGACTATGATGCCGCCGTGATGAGTGGCGGGTTCACTGGGTTCATGTTGGGCACCACCGCGAACGCCATGGCGGTGATGCACTCGGTGGTTGATCGTTATGGGCCTTCACCACGTGCTTTTTTGGTGGCCCCGATCGTCGGCGCATTTTTCATCGACTTCACCAATGCACTGGTCATCACCAGCTTGCTCAATTTCCTGACCTGAATCACCGTTGCGCTCAACGTTGGCGACAAACAACGAGCGCCCATCGCACCAGCATGCCAAAATATTCCACTCACCCATGACAGAAAAGCATCCTTTGAGTTCATCGCTTTTAGCCCGTTACCAAGACGTGCGATCGCATTCTTTGAAGCTTGCAGCACCCCTCAGTGCTGAGGATCAGTGTGTGCAGTCAATGCCCGACACCAGTCCGACCAAATGGCACTTGGCCCACACCAGTTGGTTTTTTGAAAATCTGGTGCTGGTGCCACCCATGCAGTATTACAGGTCTTGTCCTTTTGTCAGCCTGTGGATGACGCGATGCTGCACTTGCTGAGCCAACCCCAGTTGCTGACCCCCCATGACCCACGTGCGCCTTCTGCGCAGTGGCAAGTATTTGGTTTGAAAGGTCCACAACCACCGGACCTGCAAGCCCCCGCAAATACAACGTTAAATTCATGGTGGGTCAACAAGTGTTGCGCGGCAGCAGTTTTGCCAGGCCCGCACAACACAGTCGACACGCCTACCGCAATTTTTTTCCTGCAGCAGCACGTTGGCAATTCAGCGGTTTGCGTTTGGCCAAAGACATCTGAAACCACTGATCATGACCAGCCTTGAATCCGAGCGTCTGCAATTCATGCAGGACATGCAAACTGCGCTGTCGCAAACGCCAAAGCAAATTTCTCCCAAGTATTTTTATGATCAAGCCGGCTCTGACTTGTTTGACCGCATTTGCGAATTGCCCGAGTACTACCCAACCCGAACTGAGCTGTCCATTTTGAAAACCCACGCACAGGACATGGCGAGTGCCATGGGGGAAAGGGCGGACATCATCGAATTTGGTGCAGGCTCATTGCAAAAGGTGCGTTATTTGCTCAAAGCGGCCCACAACCCAGCCCGGTTTGTGCCGATGGACATCTCCGGTATGCATTTGCATGCGGCCAGTGCAGACTTGCACGCGGAGTTCCCGCAACTCCTGATTCAACCCTTGGTGGCTGATTACACCAACCCCTGGCATCTGCCGACTGCGCTGCCCGGTGCAGGGCGGCGGGTTGCATTTTTCCCGGGCTCAACCATTGGCAATTTTTCGCCCGCACAAGCCCATGGTTTTTTACAGAACTGTGCGTTGCACTTGCGGGGTGGAGCCCTGCTGCTGGGTGTCGATCTGGTGAAGTCGCCGGCGGTTTTGCACAGTGCTTACAACGACACAGAAGGCGTCACAGCCCTGTTCAATTTGAATGTGTTGGCACGTGCCAACCGTGAGCTTGGCTCAGACTTTGACCTTGCACAATTTGCACACAGTGCGTTCTACAACTCGCCCAAGCAACGCATAGAAATGCACTTGCTCAGTTTGAAGCCGCAAACAGTGCATTTGAATGGTGTGGCTTACACGTTTGCACAAGGCGAAACCCTGCAAACCGAGTACTCGCACAAGTTCACCCTTGCCGGGGTGCAACACGCAGCACAATTGGCTGGCTTGCAAGTTGGCGCGGTTTGGACCGACCCACACCAATACTTTGGCCTGCTTTGGTTAGATATTCCTCACACACAGGAGACTTTGAGATGAAAGCCATTTGGAACGATACCGTGGTTGCCGAAAGCAACGACACTGTTTTGCTGGAGGGCAACCACTATTTCCCTGCTGATGCATTGAATCCCAACTATGTATCCAACAGCAACCACAAAACCATCTGCGCATGGAAAGGGCAGGCAAGCTATTTGTCTTTGCTGGTCAATGGTGAACTCAACAGTGACGCTGTTTGGTTTTACGCTGATCCCAAACCCGAGGCCGAAGAGATCCGAGGGAGAGTCGCTTTTTGGAAGGGCGTGAAAGTCACCGCCTAGCCTCAGCGCCTCTGTCATGGAAAAGTCACATGTTTCCAGTAAAGTCGAAATATGGAAGACAAATACGTCATCAAAGCGCTTGCCGCCCTCGCTCAACCGCATCGCCTCCAAATTTTTCGCGCTTTGGTTGTGAAAGGCATTGACGGCCTCACGCCAGCTTTGTTGGCGGAAGCTTTGGGCATGCCTGCAAACACCCTTTCATTTCATTTGAAAGAGTTAATGAATGCCGACTTGATATCTCAAGAGCGCAACGGCCGCAACCTGATTTACCGCGCGCAATATGACCGCATGAATGCTGTGCTGGCATACCTGTCTCAAAACTGTTGCCAAGGGGAAAGCTGCGAAGTGATCCCTGAGGACGTCTGTCAAACCTGTTAGGCCCAAGGAATTCAAAGTGACTGATACAAAACCATTAAACGTCCTGTTTCTCTGCACCCACAACTCTGCGCGCAGCATTTTGGCCGAAGCCTTGCTGAATCATTTGGGCAAAGGTAAATTCAAGGCGTTTTCAGCTGGCAGCAGCCCCAGAGACCATCAGCAACCCAATCCAATGGCCATTGCCACCTTGAAAAATGCCGGTATTTCAACCGATGGCTTGTCTAGCAAAAGTTGGGATGTGTTTGCGATACCCGATGCGCCCCACATGGATTTGGTGATCACGGTTTGCGACAACGCAGCAGGCGAAGTCTGCCCCTATTGGCCAGGCCAACCGGCAACGGCACATTGGGGCTATGCCGATCCTTCAGCGACAGACGGAACGGATGAACAAAAGCTGGAAGCGTTCAAGCAGACGCTGCACCAAATCAAAAGACGTCTGGACATCTTCACCAGCCTACCGCTTTCCAGCTTGACCAAGATGGCTTTGGAAAATACAGCCAGAGACCTGGCCAAAAAATGATCCATTGGAGACGATATGCCGCAGAGCTTGTAGGCACGGCTGCCTTGCTTTGTGCCGTGATCGGTTCGGGCATCATGGCAGAGCAATTGGCGGATGGAAACATGGCCGTTGCGCTACTGGCCAACACACTTGCGACAGTCTTTGCCCTTTATGTCCTGATCGAAGCCCTTGGGCCCATCAGTGGTGCTCACTTCAATCCAGTGGTTTCGATGGTGATGGCGTTTCGCAAGGATTTGGCACGACACCATTTGATGGGCTATGTGGTGGCACAACTCATTGGTGCTGCCCTGGGTGCTTGGGTCGCACACGCCATGTTTGAACTTGACATACTGCAATGGTCCACCAAAGTGAGAACTGGCCCAGCCCAGTGGTTTGCTGAAGCTGTGGCGACTGGTGGCTTGCTGTTTGTCATCTTGCGTTCCCCAGCAGGAAAGGCATCCAGCATGGTTGCTTGCTATATCGGTGCAGCCTATTGGTTCACTGCAAGCACTTCTTTTGCCAATCCGGCAGCGGCTTTCGGGCGCATGTTCTCCAATACCTTTGCAGGCATTTCACCCTCTGATGTACCAGCCTTTGTCCTGGCTCAGATGGTGGGCGGATTCCTGGGCTTGTGGCTTCATTCGTTATTGAAATCTGATCACCAACACAGTCACTGAGCCTCGACTGACAAATGCCCCGTCTTAACCAAGATGGTGCAACCTTCAACGCTGAAAGGTTTGTGTTCGCTCATGTGAGGACTGCGCAACCAGAACCCCTTTGGATAGCGACCATGCTCGTCTTCAAAAACACCATCGACGACAAAAATTTCTTCACCGCCGAAATGCCTGTGAGGGTTGAAATAAGTGCCTGGAGCCCAGCGAACCAATGCCGTATTGGTGGTGCCAAAGCTTGACAAAGGCATCACAGTCAGTCCTGGCACCAATCCCTGGTACCAGTCAGCTGTTTCGGTGTTGATGACCACGCGATCCTCGTCTGCGGGGTCTAAATAGCGAAGTTTGACAAACAGGATGCAACCCGTTTCTGTGAATGGTGTGTGTCTCGAACCAACCGGATTCTTGACATAAGTGCCTGCAGGGTATTGGCCATGCTCATCTTCAAACACGCCGTCAAGCACCAAAAATTCTTCCCCCATGTCATGCTGGTGCATTGTGAAGCGGGCATGGGGCGCGTAGCGAACCAAGCTGGTTGCGCGAGCCAGTTCATCGCCATCACGCTCGAGCATTTTTCTCTCAATGCCATCAACGGGCGAGGCAGTCCAAGGAACACCAGCGGTATCAACTGCGACCTTGAGCTTGATGTCGGTGTGGAGTTTCATGGTTTAAAAATCAAATCCCAGTTGTTGCTTGTCTTCTCTGTTAAGCGGCGACGGCTTGGAAACAGATTTTGGCTTCTTGCGTGACGCATGCTTTTCAATCACCTTCTTTTTACCGGCCCTGACTGAGGGCGTTTGCCTGAGCTGGTGAAGTCTTTGTTTGGCTGCTCGCGTGGCTGTGGTCAAGTCCACCAAGGGTTCAGGTATGTCCATTTGAACGCCACCACTGGTGCGGGTGTCGGGGGTCATCAACCAAGGTTGGAACAACCAGGCCTGAGGAACATTGCGCATGCGAGGTAACCAATGCTTGACGAATTGACCGTGGGGATCGTGATCTTTGGCTTGTTTGATTGGGTTGTAAACCCGTGTGGTGTTGATACCCGTGGTTCCGGATTGCATTTGTAATTGGCTCCAATGGATACCAGGTTCGTAGTCTAAAAATAGAGTTGCCAGCCATTCACCCACCGGACGCCAGTGCAACCACATGGGGTAAGCAGCGACAGACACTAACATCGCGCGCATTCGAAAGTTCAGCCATCCGGTTTCCTTGAGCATCACGACGCAGGCATCCACCATGGGCCAGCCGGTTCTTGCGTTTTTCAGCGCTTCAAAATACTCAAGGTTGAATTCATGCTCTCGAAGCCCATCATAGCCACGGTGCATGTTTCGCCATTCAATGGCAGGTTCACTTTCTAGTTTTTGTATGAAATGGCAATGCCAATGCAGACGGCTGATGAAAGCTGTCAGGCCGGCGCGGTGACGGCTGGCCTGGGGTGGAAGTAGCTCGAGTTGCGCGCGGGTATATTGCACCGCTTCACGCATGCTGATGCAACCGTAGGTCAGGTAAGTCGACAATCGTGAGCAGGCATCTGGCGCGCTGATAGGAGAGGAGATGCCGCCTCGGTAGCCGATGCTGCGTGCAGTGAGAAAGCTGTGCATTGTTTGCAATGCGAGCTTGCGTCCTCCGAGTTGACGCTGTGGCGGGTTGTGGCGTAAAAAGGGTGGGGCAGTCATCACCAAGCAATTGGTAGCGGTTGGACGCCAAAAACGCAATATTTCAATATTTGATTGAGGCATTCGCATATGCTGCTCCCAAGCGTGTTGCCACAAATCACGATCCTTCAAGCCTCTGACGACACCGAATTGGGGAAATTCATGCCAAGGAATGCCATGGTGTTTGCACCAGTCTGCCACTTTCAGGTCTCGTGAGTAAGTCCATCCATTGCCTGTTTCTTCGTGTGAATACAGTGCAGTGAATGGGGCTTCTCGCCAAATGCCAGACAAAACAGTGTTCATGTCGCCGAGGTGAATCTCAACTTGACCACCCAGACTGCGTAAATGCGCATCCAAATCTTGCAAGGATTCGCGGATGAATTCAAAGTGCTGAAGAGCAGCATCGGGTTGGAGCCACAGTTCTGGCTCAATGGCGTAGATACAGCGAACTGGTCCGAGTTTGCTGGCCTGAGTGAGCGCTGCATGGTCGTACCAACGCAAATCGCGCTTGAACCAGACCAGGGCGTAACTCATTTTCAATGACCAATACGAATGGGTTTTTGAAAAAAATTATTTACATTAAAACCGGCGCTGCCAAACAAATACCAGCTATGACGGTCAGCCTGAACCTCATGTTCAGCCATTGAGAAACACCAAATGCAGGGTAACGTTTGAAGTCAACAAAAAAACAAATCCACAGTGTGGTGAATTGGATCCCAAGCCCCCAACGGGTATCAACAATCAAACTGACCCATGCCAAAAGGCTGGGAACCACACCCCAGATGATGGATGTCCGATTGGGCTGGTCCTCCCGCATAGCCAGTCCCCAGTGGACAGCGCCCAAGAAACTGATGATGGTTGCGCCATAAGCCAGCAAGCTGAACAAAATGGCTGACTGATGAATGCCATGGAAGAAAACCGAGACGGCGGATAGACAGATGAATGGAATCAGACCTGCATATCCGATACTGTGTGCAGTCATTGAAGGTTTGGACAGCTGTGTTTCCACTTAGCAATTGGCTCTGCGGTGATCAGCAATTTGAAGGTCATTGAACTTCATTGATGGATTTCTCAACGCACGGTGTTTGGTCACCCTGCCCGCAACCCGCTTTCTCCATAAGTTAAAGGATTGGGGCTTTAATTCAGCCCTCATCAGGCAGATGACCTCTGCCTCAGTAAGTCCGATTCGTTCCTTGATCGTCTCAAAGGAAGTGCGGTCTTCCCATGCCATTTGAATCACAAAGGAAATATCACTTGCAGTCAAAGCTTTGGACTTAATCAATTTGCTAACTGACATTTGGGTTAGTTATCCAATTGCGAAATGCTTGCTGAGGTAATAAGGAACCTCATTAGGACTAATCTCAGAATGAGTTTAACATTTTGAACAAGCCAAAAGGAGCATCCATGAAAGAGACCAGTTTTGGGTTTGAGCAGTCATTCATGTTTCACATGATCCGGGATTTCTTCTTGCTTTTGATCGTGGTGGCTGGCCTTGAGTTAGCTATTCGCTACGCAATGGTTGTCTATGACTTCCAAAGCAATGAACCCCAGCGTGTTGAGCGTGCTGCTGAGCAACTGGCTGATGATGTCAAATCGATCATGCTGAACTCTGGTGGGCCCACAGCAGCCCAAACGGTTTATCCGATCTTGAACCGCAACTATGACGGTTTAGGGTTGTCGATTGCAGTCGTGCCTTCAGACATAACCATTGAGTCGATCAAGCAAACCTTTAAATTAGATCCCTTAGGCTTGGTGCAGCTCTGGCCAGAGGGCGAGAGCAATGAATCATCCGTTCAGCTCAAAGCTGAACAGTTTTGTTTGGGTTGTCATGTCAAGGCAAAAGTAGGCGACGTCCTCGGCACAGTCACAGTCAGAAGTTATTTGTCTCGGAAGGTGGCCAGCTGGTTGGAAGAGGTTCGTGTCACTGCCAGTGCACTGAGCCTGAAAATCGTCATACACACCATTGTTTTGTTTTTTTTGCTAAAAGTTCGTATGGAGCCCTTGTTGGCACTGCGAACCACGGCAGCATCATTGGCTAAAGGGGTGATGAACTTGTCGCCTCGTACCAAAGTCAATACCAAGGATGAATTTGGAGAATTGGCGCAGGACATCAACCATTTCTTAGATCGAGTCAAACAAATTGTGAATGATCTCGACACCATTCTCAGCGAGGTAGTGTCCGTTGGCTCGCGCCTTGGTGTCCTTAACCGTCATCTTGAGCAGCAACTCGACGGCATGCGTGACGATACATTTCAAAACAGCTGGAATGAAAACCAACGAAACTTGTCCATGCAAATTGTTACTGCGCGTGAGGCGGGTGCATTTGAGGTTTTGGTTCAAACCTTGGATGACTTGTCCCGTTCTTCTGAGCGACGCGAAGAACTTGGTCCTTTGCGTGCTCAGTTAGCGAAGTTACAGGGAAGTTTTTCGTCAATCACCAATGCCGTCCTGAATGCATCACCCTCGCCAGATATAGCCAAGGCGCAGGCTGCCCAGTACCAGGCTTTGTCTCAATCACTCAGGGAAATGGCGCTGTTGGAGGCCAGTATGCAAAAAGTCGCTCAATCAGGTCAGCAAGTTATCCATCGGTTGGCAGAGGGCAGATCCGATACCTAAGGCAGAAAACAGCATATCCTCAGTCTGGGCATCCAATGCGAATGAACTTATCCGATGAAAAAGCCTATCGTCCCGACATAGACGGGCTTCGTGCGGTTGCCGTGCTGGCAGTCATCGTGTTTCATACTTTTCCCGATTGGCTTTCAGGCGGGTTCATTGGGGTTGATATTTTCTTTGTGATCTCTGGTTTTCTAATAACTCAACTCATTCAGAAAGGTCTTAAAAGCCCAGATTTCAAGATCAGTTCTTTTTATGCTGGCAGGATAAGGCGGCTCTTTCCAGCACTGATTTTGGTACTGTTGGCGTGCCAATCATTTGGTTGGTTCGCTTTGCTGTCAGATGAATATAAATTACTTGGCAAGCATATTTCTGCTGCAGCTTTTTTGATCCCTAACTGGATCCTATGGAGCGAAAGCGGGTACTTTGACTACGCTGCCAATTTAAAACCGCTCCTGCATCTTTGGAGCCTGGGTGTTGAGGGGCAATTTTATTTGTTCTGGCCTGTGACTTTATGTCTGATCTACAAATACAGGTTCAATGCTTTTCGGCTCACATTGGTCATTTTGCTTTGCTCGTTTTTCTTGAATGTATTCATGATGGAAAGGTATCCGTCAGCAAGCTTTTTCTTGCCATTCACCCGTATATGGGAACTGTTAGCGGGCAGTTTGTTGGCCCAGTCGGCGCAAGCTGGCTTTCAGGTGTCAGGCGCTGACAAAAGCAAGCTTGCTGACAACACACATCTTCGAGAGGGATTGTCGATCTTAGGACTACTGTTGTTGCTACTGGGTTTTCTTGTGATTGACCAGGATCAGCGCTATCCCGGCGTTTTGGCACTGCTGCCGGTGCTAGGGACCTTATTGATCATTGGTGCTGGGAGTGAATCATGGTTGAACCAATCGGTTCTCTCAAGTCGTCTGCTTGTAGGAATTGGCTTGATCAGCTACCCCTTGTATTTATGGCATTGGCCGCTGCTTTCGTTTTCAAGAATTCTTGAACAAAATCAGCCCGAATGGCCGATTCAAATCTTTTGCATTGCGGCAGCATTCGTATTATCTTTACTTACCTACCATGGTGTTGAACGACCTGTACGCCATGGAAGCCATCTCCAAGTCAAAACATTTGTATTGGTGATTTTGATGTTCATCACTGCAAGCTTGGGTTGGGGCACACACATCGCAGAGGGATTCAAGTCAAGATTTACGAATCAGTTGATTGAACTTCAAATGGCTGATCTATCATTTGACTTGCCCAACAGCACAGAAGGGTATTGCAGTCAAACAAGTAACGAGGGACCGCGTTGCTTGGCCAGTGGTCCTGAGCCTTCGATTATTGTCATGGGTGACAGCCATGCATTGACGATATACCCTGGGTTGGTTGATCGCTATAAATCCAAGGGTCAGACCGTGGCGCTTTACGGCGGCAGTGATGGTTGTCCGCCGCTCTTGAATGTGGTTATTCAAGATTTGGGTGGTGATACCAGAAATTGCTTGCAAAAGGGGACCCAAGCCATTTTGCGCATCGTCAATGACCCTTCCATCAAGGAAGTGATTCTGACCAGCAGGGGGCCAATGTACACAACGGGAATGGGTTTTGGCGATGCAGAAGCTTCACAATTTGGCGCTTGGGTTCTGCACTTTGATGGAGAAGAAAAAGGTTTGCGAAGCAATGAGGAAGTTTTTGTTAAAGGTCTAGCCAACACCTTAGATGCATTGATAGCAGCAGATAAAAAAATCACTTTTCTCCATGATGTGCCTGAACTTGGATTTGACATCAGAAGCTGCTTTACTTTCAGGCCCATGGTGATCAATGACAGAGCCAGGATGCCATGCGCAGTTACCAAACGCGACTTTTTAGCCAGAACCGATAGGCACAAGTCTTTGGTGAATCAAATTTTGTCAGCAAGACCGGGCATCCGAGTCATAGATTTAGCGCAAGCACTGTGTGATGACCAATGGTGTTATGGTGCGAGCGATGACATCCTGCTTTACATGGATGACGATCACCTCAGCCCCAGAGGTGCAAAATATGTTGTTGAAAGGCTATGGGAAAAGTTTTAGTTTGACCGCCACATTGAGCAACCAGCAATGGTTTCTCAATCTACTTTATACACATATCGAGATGCACCAAATACCACTCTTCCCTCTTTCACACGGGCTGTTTCCGGATGGCATGTTAGCGCTTCAAATTTTTGAGGTGCGATATCTCGACTTGATCAAACGCTGCCATCAACAACAACAACCTTTTGGCGTGGTGTGGCTGAAAAAAGGCAGCGAGGTGCAGGTACCAGGTGAGATACCCATGTTGCACAGCCATGGTTGCCATGCACATATTCAGGACTTTGTGCAAGTGCGCCCCAACTTGTTTCATGTCATTTGCCGGGGAGGGTTGCGCTTTGAGCTTATCGACACTAAGCCAGGACCATATGGCGTATGGCAAGGTGATGTTTCGATCCTTGCTCAAGACCCAGAGGTTGAGATACCAGTGCACCTAGAACACCTTGCCGGGCGTTTGGGGAAAATCATTTCGACAGCTCAAAAACAGGGACAGATCAACAGGTTGCCTATTTTCCAGCCCTATTGCTTAGATCAATGTGGTTGGGTGGCTGATCGGTTAGCCGAAGCTTTGGATATCGATACAGAACTCAAGGTACAACTCCTGTCAGAACTTGATCCCTTGAAAAGGTTGCAACTCATTGATTCTTTAATTAGCTATGGTGATGATCCCCCAGCACAGATTTGACATGCATAGATGTCAACTGAGTTGAGGGCGCGCCAAAGGCCCGACTAGGTTTGTCAGGATTTGTTATCCACAGCGACAGCCCAATTTCCTCGGAGACCAAAATACAGTCCACCAGCCCAAAGAGAAAAGTGCAGGTAGTCTGTCAGCATGAAAGTGATCAAGTTCTCGGGCTTTAAGATGGTCCAAATGATGCCTGTCACGATGCAACACATCACGATTCCACTGAATCGAGTGATCAAATCACCCAAGACAGCCATAGATGCGATGTTTTTGACCTTTGGAAGTGTTGTCAATCCGCCCAGCAGCAGCCCCACACCCGCTGCTATCTCACCGTAGCAGACAAACCACCAGACCAGGGCAGGTATACCCATGCCTTGACCAACTGCGGCATCAAATGGAAGCTTGCTGAATCCTTGGTTAATGAACATCACAGACAGGGGTATCCTCAAAAGGATATGGCTGAAACTCAGGTCTGGCAGTTGTTGCCAATAATTTTTCAGGTGGGTACTGACTGTGATTTGTTGGGTGGCCATTTTTGTCCTTTGGGTTGTGAATTGCGGTCGCGTTTTTAAATCATCTTGGGGTTAGGGTCTTGCTGGGCATTGCCGATCATGTCAGCGAAATCTCAAGTTTTGGCGGTGATCACACTCTTGACCCGGTCTTTGATCTCAAGCAGCTTTTGTACTTTTGAGCCCATTTGCATCAAGCTGCTGAGCGTTGAGGGTTCCATCCGCAGTACCTCATCAAGCCAGTTGGTCATCGAGTCAATGAACGCATGCATTTGCCGCATGCGCGCTTGAGCATGGATATCCTCAGCAACACTGGGTTGCTCCATCAAGGCGTCTCGCAACATCGACAAGGTTGGGTCAATTTCTCTTTTCCGCCTCTCATTTGCAAGCGTCTTGAAAATCAGCCACATGTCCTCAGGCGCCTGAAAATACTCTCGCCTGTCATTGGGTTGGTGGATCAGTCGAACCAAATTCCAGGACTGAAGTTCCTTCAAGCCCATGCTGACGTTGGAACGTGAAAACCCCAGCGCTTGACCGACATCGTCGGCATTGAGCGGCTTGGTGGAAACGTAGAGCAGGGCGTAAATTTGACCCACGGTGCGATTGATGCCCCATCGGCTTCCCATTTCGCCAAAGTGCATGACAAAACGTTGTGTGAGAGGAGGAAGGTTCATGGTTTTTTATTTCTTGACTTTCAATAATAACTGAAATTTCAGGAATTTAAGATAAACCATTGGGTCGCTAGGGGAAATATGCATCACAGGGAGCGATGTGGTCGTAACTTGAGCACCAGTTGTGTTCCGATGGTGTTACAAAGAAAAAAGGTGACTTGATGCTCTTTAGTGCTTAAAGTGAGATTTGTGGAAAAAAAATAGTTTGGTCCGATTCATCTTCAAGGAAAAATCATGAAATCAATGCTTGTTCTGACTTTATTGAGTTCAGTTTTGGTGATCGCTCATGCCGAAAAAAAAGACACCCGGGGTGGCACTTGTGAACAAACAAAAATGCAATTCGACCACTACTGCAGCAAAAAGGGAGACCCAACGAAAGACGAGATTTTCACAACAGCCAATATTGCTTGCAACAACGCTAAACGCAATATGGCTGCCTCCTGCGATGGACGCAGCGAGAAGGACATGCCATACGGGTTTGATCAGAATGGGACACCTGTTGTAGATCCAATTCAGAAGAAAACCAATTAGTCTTTGCTTTGTTCAAGCAAAACCTCGGTCTGAAAAATAGTGCTCTCACTGAGTTTCTGTTTGCTTGCAGACGACCCCGTGAATCTTCGTGATGGCATCATCAGTGACGATTTTTTTCCATGTGTTCTGTGTTTCGGCAAATCTTTCCAAAACTTCGCCCATGCCATTCAAATCGGAAAAAACAACAAAGGACAAAGTACTGAAGTTTGCTTGAGCACAGTTGAATTTTTCTTGCTTTACGACTGACCAATTTCTTTTGGGGGCATTCCCCGATTCCAATGTTGTGAAGTTTTGTAAAACTTCTACTTTGGTATGAGCGCTTTCTGCATGTCTTGAAATTTCGCCAATGTAGTGGTCTACCTTCATGCCTTTTGATCCTGGTCGCCAAGGTTCAATTTGAGTCGTGAACAAAAACCGCCATTCGGCGGACGCTGAAAAACAACATAAAAGTAAGCCCGATAGTAGCCATCTTTTCATCATCACTTGTCTCTCAATCCTAAGCTTGCAGGCAAGCACACAAAACAGACATTGACATCTCGCGGAAAATGCCCCGTTCAATCAACATCCAGTCTACAGAGCAAGCAGGACAAAATCAATCATCATGAATTGAACGTACTTGGCTGAGTGCCCTGAAAGACCCATCTGATTGGGCTTTGACAACCACGAATTCACCCATGGCCAGATTCTTGTTGGCGAGCGCTGAGATCACAACTTGATGAGTGATCCATACCTCAAAACCTGAGGTGATCTCTAGTGCTGCAAGGCGCGCCTCGCTCAATTGAGCTGAACGGTTTCCTTGACCTTGATAGAACGAGTTAAGGGCAGACCAAGTTGTCACTTGCAGTCGGTGAGCAAAAGCTGCATTGGCTGTGTCAACACATCGGCACCATTGGCTAGAGCGAACTCGGGTTGGTCGAAGATTGTTTTTTTCAAGCCAGCGACCAAAGCTTCCCGCTTGCACAAGGCCCTGTTTGGAGAGGTTGCGTTGTGTCTTGCAGTCATCCATTTGAAAGCCCGGTGGATCACCAAAACCGGGTTCCGTCTCTGAATGACGCATCAAGATGATCACGCCAGGTTGACCTATGGCCTGCAACAGGCTCGCATCCACTTGGGCTAAGGCTGGTGTTGACCCAATTAGAAAAACAAAACGTAAAAGAAAAATCGCAATATGCATCTTTTTGAAAAGCTTAAAACCAAAGCGATTGCAGCGTAGGCGATTGCTCAAGGGCTTGGCAACAGATGATCAGATCAGTCTTGGGTGAAAACAGCATCAATTGGCAATTGCATCGCTGAAGCAAGTTGATTGGTTTTTCCCGCCAAAGCAATCACTCGAAGTAAATCGGCATGCTGGGCAGATGTCATTCCTTTGCTTTTGGCAGCAGCTGTGTGTGAATGAACACAGTAACTGCAAGCATTGCTAGCCGATACCGCGATGTAAATCATTTCTTTGGTTAGTGGATCAAGTGCAGAGGGTGTTGCCATGACTGCTTTGACTTCGCGCCATGTGCTCTCCAGCAAGTCAGGGTCAAAAGCAATATAGCGCCACATGTTGTTGACAAAATCGCTTTGACGGGTTTGCCTGATGTCATCAAAGACAGCCTTGACCCGTGGATGGTTTTCGATATTTTCGGGAACAGAAAGCGTGCTCATTGTGATTCCTTTTGAACAATTCAATTTGTGGATTTGATGTTAGCCAACAAACATGTGTCAATGAGGCCTCCATCGCCTATTGGCTCATGCCCAGCGTATTGGGGAGTTTTACCCGCTCGACCGCATCGACGTAGACCGACAGATACCACTCATGGACCTGCTGTGGCCGCACGCCCAGCAGCAAGATGTAAAGGCCAGTCACCATCAGGCGCTGGATATGGTGGGCATAACCGTGGGCCAGGGTCTGCTTGATGGCGTCGCGCAGACAGGCCATAACAGTTTGACTGTTCCAGAAGCAGTCGGGCAACTCGCGGGTTGCCTGGCGCGGTTATCGCTACCCGCTCGGGTTAGAGCGTTTGAAGGTCGAACAGTTTGGCACCAAGACTTTCCAGGGCGGCGGTGGGACCTGGCTGGTCCATTCGGTGATAGTGCAAAGGGCAACCAGATTGGCTGAGGGCTTGGGTGAAATGGCGCATGCCAATGAGGAACAGGGCAATAGGCTGTTTGCTTCACCAGACATGATTGGATTATTAATGGGCCTCAGCCATCTAAACAGCGTCTCGCGCATTATCAAAACCACCAAGAGCAGCATCGTCCAACTCAAGTTGGACGCGCAGGACCAGGATCTGGTTTCTTATTCAGTGCACAAATGCCTTTGGTTAAACAGGGCGGAAATCACCAAAAGGTCAGTTGTCTTGTGTGAAGTTGTTCAAGGCAACCAGCTTTTGGCATGTGTTGCTGGCAATTTTCTTGTCATGCTCGATCACGGGGGTGTAGAAGCTGAGTTTTTGTGATTTGGGAGCAATAAAACCAACAGGCGTTTTTCCAGGGCCGGTGAGGATTTGGAAGCCTGACATGGCCATGGTTTGATTTGCGCAGTTGACAACGTAGTCGATTTGCTGGACGCCGCTGGCACCCATATCGTGGAATTCGCGAACGTTGGAAAGGCCTTGTGAACTGCTTGGAGCAACAAAAGACCATGTGGTGTTGTTGCTGGCAAGCAATATGGTTGGCTCTTGGTCAGGTACAAGATTTGATTGGGAAGTCATTGCGGTTGCTGCGGTTGTAATGAGCAAGCAAGACGAAAGAAGCAGTTTTGTGAACATGATTGATACCTTGTGGGTTGGTGATGGACGGATTATGCTTTGGAAACATGCTTTGTCCATGTTTCAACTTATTCAAAACCTATTTTTCAATGAAAAAACCTATTTTTATCGCATAAAATGGTTCAATTCTTGGTCACATTAACCATTTATCTGACTCATGTATCGATTTGAAGCAAAGCGATTTCAAAGTCCATTGGCTGATGGGGCAGAAAAGACCATGAGTTAGGTTAAAGGTATTGATCTGGCCTCGGTGCTGGGGTTGCTGGTCGGATGCGATGTTTGGTCAAATGTCAGCTGCCATTGAAATGACTGCCTTGCAACCTGGTGTTGGCAGATGGAATTCATGAAGTGATTTGAATTAGGTTGAGCTGTGTTGCCAAAGACCCCCGATTTTTTGAGTACAAATAATTCACTATCATTGCGTAGACACTCGGTATTTCAACTCAACACCCAGCCGATTCTTTGGATCCTTTCATTTCAATGGTTGAGAATATTCAATTGCCTAAGTGTTGCTCGCCATTCCATCGTATCTTTGTAACCACCAGCCTGCAAAATCATGAACCGTCTTAGTTTGAATAAAGCAATGCTGCCCAACACTTTTGTGGCTGTGCTTATGTCCATTGGCATGGGAACTCCACTGAGTGCGGCAGATCTGGGAGATCAGGTTCCGATCGAGGTCGATTTACTGATGGAAGGCCAGTCTGAGTGCCAAAAATTTGTGCCTGCATCCCTGACCTTGGAAGCTGGCCGGCTCTACAAGCTTAGACTGATTAACCGAACTGAGCGCAGTTGCTATTTTTCTTCAAACAAATTGGCAGACGCCGTCTACACCCGCAAAGTGGTTGTCAAGGATGGCGCAGGAAAAGACACTGCTGAAATATATGGACCCATGCGACGTGCTGAAGTCAAAGCAAGTGCGACGGTCGAATGGTGGTTCGTACCAGTTCGTGCTGGCGTCTTCGATGATGTGGCATCACGAAAAAGTGAAACAGGAATGCGTGCGGTGATTGAAGTCAAATGATTCGATTGGACACTTTAAGTCAATCTCTTAAGAGTTTGGAATTCCATATCAAAGTCTGATCAATCTTTGTTTGCATGATTGTGCTGTTCAATACTGAACGTCATTTGTTGCTCAAGGTTCTTTGTTTTTCATAGAAGTTGATATCAAGGCTGGGCGTTACAACGGTTAAATGTTTTTAGACTTTGATTTTGAAATGCTCTAAGCCACTCGCTGTCCAATGCACGCCATTTCGTTCTTCAACTTTGAACCAATGGGCTGCGTCTGAGTCTGATGGCTCAGAGGCGATGGTTGTGATGGGGTGTAGTCCATGTTCACTGGCACGTGTGTGGGGGGAGCCATAGTACATACTGGGGGATTGGTCGTCGCTGGAATACCTAACGGCCCACATGTCTTGCCCATTCGTCAGAGCACAGGAAATACGCATGGGTTCATCAGCTTTATGTTTGTCCATGATTCTGGTCACATCTCGCAATGTGGCTTGAATAGCTGTGATGGGGTTTTGGATCAAGCCATTGCTTAAAGCAACTAAGAAAAGCGCCTCACTGTCTGTGGTGCCTTCCCTGTGTGGGTAGTGAACATGGTCGATCAGGTCCTCAACGTCTTTCCTGCAGTCAAGCCAATTGCCAATCTTGCCGTTGTGCATGAAGGTCCAGTTTTGCCAAATAAACGGATGGCAATTGCTTCTGTTGACAGCAGTGCCAGTGGTGGCACGGACATGGGCAAAAAACAGTCTTGTTCGAATGTGGGCTGCAAGCGAGCGAAGATTAGCATCGTTCCAAGCTGGCAGTACATCTTTAAATAGTCCTGGTGTGGTACGTTGGGTGTACCAAGCAACGCCAAAACCATCGCCATTGGTGACCCAAGCAGTCTGGGTTGCAGCCAAGCTTTGGCTGACGATGGAATGCTCTTGATGGAAGATCAAGTCTTCAAGGTAAATTTCTGGACCCGCATAAGCAACCCATCTGCACATGATGACCTCGCATCCAAGCACTATATTTGAATAACACTAGGGTAGCATGTCGTGCTCAACAGCGATCATTGATCGCGTCTTCCATCTGAGTGGCATCTCTGCTGCTCGCTTGAGGCGGTGGTGATTTTCCATCCCCGTCAAGCACCCGATGAAAAACCTACCGTGCTTTTGAAAAAACCAAATACGATACTCCCGGTTGGGCTTTTGTCCAGTGTCTTCGCCGCTGAACACTGGTGACCACTACCACCCGTCTTGTTGATTGAAACAGGATCGACTCAAAATTTTCAATTATTTTGGCAAATCGAAAAATGCTTGACTCATCACAACGTCGCCGCGCTTTACAAAATTTCGCAAAGTACACGCTTTACTTTGGGCTGGGTTCAGCAGCTGTGCTAACCAGTCGAAAATCTCATGCCCAAGCCCCACTCACACCCAGTTGTGGAACCAAAACACCTGCTCAATTAGAAGGCCCCTTTTTTACACCCGGATCACCTGAGCGAAGCAACCTGATCGGTACTGGGGCAAAAACTCAAAAGATTCAACTATCGGGAGAGGTGTTGGACAGCTCCTGCCGTCCGGTGCCAGGCGCGTTACTTGATTTTTGGCAATGCGATGAAAAAGGACATTACGATAAACGCATCGAAAAGTTGCGTGGACATCAATTTGCGAGCAACACAGGTGGTTTTGTACTTCAGTCGCTGATGCCTGGGGAGTACCCCGGAAGAGCACCCCATTTGCATGTCAAGGTGCAGCGCAGAAATGGGGCCGTGTTGACTACCCAGCTTTACTTTCCTAATCATGCACGCAACAAAGGCGATTTTCTTTTCGATCCACGGTTGATGGTTGAAGATCGCGGGACTGAATTTTTCTTTAGGTTTGTTTTGTCAGCTTAGCCAAGATAAATTTTGGACCCGCATAAGCAACCCATTTGCACATGATGACCTCGCCCCTAGCAGCGGGTAAGAAACGCTGGCTGCATCCAGTGCTTGCATAGCGCCATGAAGTGTCATGATTTCAATGCCATCATCCAAGGGGTAGTACTCCGAGCCGGGGTAAATCAGCCATTTGCGGCTGGGCTGGATGTCTTCACAGGCGCTGTAAAAACCGCGTTCAAGCTTGGGTGTGGTGCTGCGTTTGATCTCGATCGCCCAGTGCTCCCCGTTGGGCCAGGTGAGCAGCAGTTCAATCTCTGTATCAAAATTGCTGCGGTAGAAACTGGGCTGTGTGACGGCAGGTAGAACAGCCAACAGGCTTTCAATCACATGACCCTCCCTACTGGCGCCCACAATCGGGTGTGACAGCAGCGCATCCATGTCTGTGATGCCCAGCAAACTGTGCAGCAATCCGCTTCGCGAATGTAGACCTTGTGCGATTTGACCAAGCGTTTGCCTTGGTTACTCTGCCATGTTCAAGGTGCTGCCTTGCAGGTATGCCAGCATGGTTCAGAACCTGCGCAGCAACTCGGCCCTGGTGCGTGGTGCAAATTGGGCGACATCGCGTTCCATCTGTTGAGGCTTGGAACAAATAATTGAATAGGTTTTGCATCAATTTTTTCATATCGCATGTCCAAACAATACAGGTATTGACATATTTATATTCAGATAAAGTTAGACAGGCTTATAATTTAAAAAGTTAAAAACGAGTCAAAATGGAATCCAAAACATGTTGCGCAACCGAAAAAGAATGTGCAACATCATTTTTTCAGGTGTGGCCTGGCAGTTGATCTACTGCATAGAGGATGAGAAGCAATTGATCCCTAAACTGAAGAAGGTGCAGAAAAACAATGAGAACTTGCTAACCTCCGCGAACTTCACTGTGGACAAAATCAACAATTAAAAAAGTTTGTGGGTCTTGCCAATGACATCACTAGTAGCCAGATCAACTACGACGACACGATCAACCCATAACAAATTTCTATATCAATGAAGACTTGAGAATTAAAGACGTTGCTTTTTAAATTGGTGGTTTTAATTTAACTAAAGGAAAAATGATGAAAAAATTTGCAGTCATATCACTGGCTTTTGTCACATGCATGGCATTTGCTCACAACTGTCCCAATGAAATCAAAGCCATTGATGCAAAGATGACAAGTGCAAAGCTGTCTTACGCCGATTCAGCGAAGGTCAAGGCGCTGCGGGATGAGGGTGAAAAATTACACAAGGCTGGCAAGCATGATGAATCCATGAAAGCGCTTGTCGAAGCTAAAAAAATCTTGGGCATTTAATTGTTTAATGTGCCTTTAGCCGTCGAAGACGAATTGCTCATCGTTCGATCAGGTTGTACGCAATTCACCCCTGGGGATCAACTCCCCGAGTGGGTGTTTGCCGATCTGCGGACCGATCACGCTGGCGAGGTGGGCGCGGTTTGCATTTACCAAGGCGTGCTGAGATTCGCTCGAGATCCTGCGCTCAGGTCTTTTGCGGAGCATCACCTGCTCACAGAGCAGAAGCACCTTCGTCTTATTTCTGCTTGGATTCCTTCTTCGCGACACTCTCGTCTGTTGCCGATCTGGCGACTTGCTGGATTTATCACTGGCGCTCTGCCTGCACTGTTCGGCCCCAGGGCGGTTTACGCAACGATTGAGGCGGTGGAAACCTTTGTCAACCACCACTACGAGGAGCAGATTCTTGCTCTGGCCTCGCAACCTGCACTCAGTGATTTGCGCCAGACCTTGTTGGATTGCCAAGCCGACGAAGTGGCTCATCGAGATGAAGCAGCCAACGCACGGGGCCTTGGTCAACCAGCTTGGTTGCTGCGCGTCTGGTGCGCCATGGTGGGCGCAGGCTCAAAAACTGCTGTTTCTTTGATTCGCTTGATTTGAGCCGCAAACCTATGAACGCCATGGATCAAAATATGACAGACACGAACCAAACAAATAAAGCCTATTGCGCTGCGGCACTGACCGTTCTCTACGATGGTTCTTGTCTTTTGTGCCGGCGAGAAATAGCCGTCTATCGTGACCTGCAACCGCTGAATCCGATATCACCTGTGAGTTTTGCAGATATCAGTAACGCAGCAGTTCCGCTACCAGCAGGCACTTCGCGCGAACAATTACTGGCGAGGTTTCATGTGCAAGGCCGCGACGGTCAACTGCTCAGTGGCGCGAAGGCTTTTTTGGCTTTATGGGCCGAACTCCCAGGTTGGCGCTGGCTTGCCTTGGCCGGACGCATTCCGGGAGCTAGCTGGGTCATGGAACAAATGTATCGGCTGTTTTTAAGATGGCGGCCAACACTCCAGCGTTGGGCTGCTCGTTGGGACTGACCCGCATACTTGGTTGAATCGTTTTAAGCCATCGCTCAGATGTGCAATAGATATTTAGCAAGTGAACAAGCAGGTCGATCAAATTTAAATTAATCAAGGAGAGACAAATGTTAATTTTGAAAATTAGAAACTATTGGGCTTCGTTACCTGATTTCAGTATGAGCCACATACTGCTTCGAATTCCTTTAGCCATTGTTTTTATTCAACAGGGGTTGAGCAAGTTTCCCGTAGATGCTGCTGCTGGAGGTGCCTTTGGAATACCGTTTCTTGTGTGGTTGTTTGTTTGCTATGGAGAGGTTGCTGCTGGCATTGGGCTTCTTATGGGTGCTTTGCCAACACTGCCGCACATCAGAGAAATTCCTCTCATTGCTGAGTTCGGGGACTTGCTCACCAGATTCAGCGGCATAACAATGTGCTGTGTTGTCACGGGCGTCATCTGGGTCGTCATAAAACCCGAGAGCTTGATCCAATTTATATTGAACGACTACCTTCACTTATCACTATGGGTTGGGGGACTTTACTTCGCACTCAGAGGGAATTGGGCAGTGGCTGTCCAAAAGCAAAATCAACATTAAATTTTTCTTCAGCCATCCCAAAGCCATGAAAATTTATTTGTTTGTTCTGTTGAGTGCTTCGACAAGCATGAGTTGGGCATTTGCTGATTGCTCAGTTTGTCCGGAAATGGTCACTTTAAAAACCGGTAGTTTTTATATGGGCAGTTCTGATTTGGATGAACCAATATCTTCAATGAATTCAGATCTGCGAGCTGATGAAAAACCTCAACACTTGGTCAACATCCAAACATTCGCACTTGGTAAATTTGAAGTCACACAGACTGAGTGGAATTCCCTTATGGGCACTGACCCAAGTTTACAAAAGGGTTCCACGCATCCTGTTGAAAATATTTCATGGAACGATGCGCAGCAGTACATCAAAAAGCTGAGTCAAAAAACTGGCAAAAAATACAGATTACCGTCTGAAGCTGAATGGGAGTATGCCGCCCGTGCTGGCAGTACAGCCAAATATCCTTGGGGAGATGCTGTCAACCAAATAGATGAATACGCATGGTCGAAGAATAATGCCACCAATACAAAAGTTGTTGGTTTGAAAAAACCAAATCAATTTGGTCTGCATGACATGATTGGAAATATTGCTGAATGGACAGAGGATTGTTGGCAGAGCACTTACCAGAATTCGCCAGCTGATGGTAGCGCTTGGCTGAGTGGGAACTGTTCTTTGCGTGTTTTACGCGGGGGCGCTTGGGGTGATGATCCTCAGAATTTACGAGTCACTGTTCGAGATGGAACTCATCCAACATACTATCGCTTCAGTAGTAGCGGTTTTCGTGTTGCCAGAGATCTCGACTGACTAAGTATGGGCAACATCTGTCGAAGTCCCACAACAGAGGCAGTCTTTCGTAAAAAGCAAGACAGCTCAGCATTCATCGAGTTACGAGACCTGCAGCTCCATGCTGACATAGGCACTTACGGACCCAATGAAACCAAGCCAGATATTCATTTGCTTGACTTGAGACTTGGAATATCAGTGAATCAAGTTGTTATTTCACAAGATGACATGGCAAATGTGTTTGACTATGACCCATTGGTTATGGAAATAGAACGTATAGCTGTGGCCGGGCATTATGAGACCCAGGAACGACTCATCACGCTAATTGCAACTGCGTGAGCAGCTAACCCGGCCATTCAGCGGATCGAGATTACGCTGAAAAAGTCACCAGTTCGCTTGGGTGGCGGATCACTTGGCATTCAGTTGTCGCTAGACGAAATTGCAACCAATGCACTCAGACTTGATAAAACCAATGCTGCCTAATAGAAGGAATTTGAAATGTTAGGTGTTTACTTGCCAATGGCAACTCTGTTGGTTGTAGCTTTGTTGTTCGGCGGGATGCTTCTTTTTTCAGCAGGTTTTGCAGCTTTTCTGTTTAGGTATCTACCCCCGCAAGATGCTCGCATGCTTACACAAAAAGCATTTCCACCTTTTTACCTGTTTGTGATTATTTCGTCGGGCTTGGTCATTGCGCTATCTTGGACATCGGATCTATTCAGTTCGGGATTGATGGCTTTTGTCATGTTCACAGCCCTTGCCGTATGACAGTGGTTGATGCCAGCGATAAACCACGCTACAGACATGGTGCTCTGAAAACGCTTTATTTGGCTGCACGGTTTATCTGTTGTATTGACGTTGATCCATTTTATGGCTGGCATGATTTTGGTTCACTTGGTTAAGTGACATACCTGCTACATAGGAACAAGGTTCATGGTGATTGGACGTATCAAAAGCTTGCAGTCTGCAGCACGCTCGCAATACCAGACGCAGCCGAAACAAAGGAATGTTTTAAATCTGAGTAGAGCTTGCAACACCGCGAAAGACCCTTGACTTCAAATTTACACACAAGTAGCGCACATTAGGTGACCGTTGCATATTCAGCGGCTTAAACATTTTGGATCTAACGAATGATTAAAAAATCTCTCATTGCAACATTGTTGGCTTCTGTCTTGGTCATGTCTGCCCAGGCTAAGGACATTGTGGATACAGCTGTAGATGCTGGCAGCTTTAAAACATTAGCTACAGCACTTGGCGCTGCTGGCTTGGTTGAGACCCTCAAAGGTAAAGGCCCCTTCACAGTATTTGCTCCAACAGACGAGGCTTTTGCAAAGATACCCAAGGCTGATTTGGAAGCGTTGTTAAAAGACAAGGCAAAACTCACAGCGGTTCTCACCTACCACGTTGTTCCTGGCAAAGTCATGGCAGCCGATGTCAAAGCTGGCAAAGTCAAGACTGTTCAAGGATCTGATATCACTGTTACTACCAAAAATGGAGTGATGGTTGACAAGGCTAAAGTGGTCAAGACTGACATCGTGGCTGACAACGGTGTGATTCACGTGATCGACACCGTGATCATGCCCAAGTAATGTAAATCGTTGAGGCAGGACGTTAAATCCTGCTTCATACAAGCCAACAGTACTGCTTGTTCCATTATTCAGTTTTACTACTAACCCCTCCCAATTCGATGATACGAATGCTCAGTGGCTTGGCGAAAGCCTGGTTTACTGTTCCTGTCCGAAATCGAACTCTTTAAACAACAAGGAATGTTATGCACGATATCGTTGATACCGCAGTAGCGGCAGGTACTTTCAAAACTTTGGCAGCTGCAGTCACAGCAGCTGGACTGATTGACACGCTCAAGGGCGCTGGTCCATTCACTGTGTTCGCACCAAGTGATGATGCTTTTGCAAAGCTGCCTGCTGGCACGGTGGAGGCATTGCTGGCAGATATTCCAAAACTCACAGCCATACTGACCTACCATGTCGTTGCTGGAAAAGTCATGGCGGCGGATGTAGTGAAAATGAATGGTCAAAGTGCTGCAACACTCAACGGCGCTTCAGTCAAGGTCAGCACTTCCAATGGTGTTCAGTTAAACGACGGAATCAACGTCACTGCAACAGACATTGAATGCACCAACGGCGTGATCCATGTGATTGATGCAGTTTTGATTCCTGCCTGATTCAAAATCAATCAGTCGAGCTGCTGAGTACAGGGCTTTTTGGATGGCATCAGCCTAGGCTGGTGCTTTTTTATTTTTAACGGGTTTCAAAGTGGCCTTGATCACGATGGTTTTTGTGACTTGGTTGACGTTTCGCCATTACCAAATGATCAATCCGTTAAGATCAGGCGCTGATTATCTAAGAGTACCTGACCGTTCAAGCCGTTGCGATGAATACACCGACGAAGAACGTGAACAACTGGCGACACGACGATAGAAATAGTGAAGCGTGTAACCATGGCTGAAAATTGTCCACTTTTTTCATCAGACCAGTACAAAGCGCTTGTCATCGGCTCAAATGGTGCTCTTGGCAATGCATTTGTAGACGCGTTTCGTTCTGACCCCAATTGCACTTATGTAGAGGCAGTATCTCGCCGCTCTGGCAGCGGCTTTGATTTGCTAAACGCAGAATCTATTCATGCTCAAGCATTGATGTGCAGTTCTTTGGGGCCGTTTGAAATCATCATTGATGCCACGGGCGCACTTGAAATAGATGGGGTTGGACCAGAGAAGTCACTCAACAGCCTGAACCACGAGCATTTAACGCAGGCATTTTTAGTCAATGCAATCGGCCCTGCCTTAGTGCTTCGCCACTTTTCTCCATTGCTTGCCAAAGGAGCATCAATTTACGCCAAGCTTTCAGCTCGTGTTGGAAGTATTTCTGACAACAAAAAAGGTGGATGGTATGGATACCGTGCGTCAAAAGCCGCCTTAAATATGATGCTTCAAACAGCAGCCATAGAGCTTCAACGAAAAAATACACATTTGCGTGTGGTGGCTCTTCAGCCTGGAACAGTCAGGTCGAAACTTTCCAGCCCTTTTGTTGGCTCTCAAACTCATCTGTTGGAGCCACATGCTTCAGTTCTTGGAATGCTCAAGGCTTTGAAAAATCTTTCTGTCAAATCGGGAGCCCACTTTATTGATTACACGGGTAATGAAATACCTTGGTAAAGAGTCAATCTGTCGCAGTGAAAAACCTGATCGTATCCACAGTCTGGTTCAATCTCTGCGTGCTTTTAGGGTTGTGTTGTGGCTTGAACTTTTTTTTTGAAATAATTAGGATCCATTTTTAAACCTGAAGCAGGCCTGAATCTCTCACTTCCATTGCCTCACCTTGGCTTAAGCCGAATAAAAAGCCGAAAAAATTCTTCAGCTCATTGCAAATAGCCCCATCAAATTCAGTTGAAACAACCAACACACCAAACAATCTTAAATGTTGATTACATTTGTTGTTTGTTAATTAAATCTTGGACAAATATGTTTTTCGCCCCTAAAAAATCAGTCTTACCAGCTTTTGTCGCCTGCGTACTGGCACTCTTTGCCATGACACCCGCACAGGCCCAAACCATACTGCGAATCACCACCATCCCTGAGGAGGCGGCTACCGAGCAGGTTCGAAAGTTCACACCGCTTGCGACTTACCTTGAAAAACAGTTGGACATAAAAGTTCAGTTCACACCTGTGACCGACTATCCTGCTGCCGTTGAGTCGCTGGTGAACAAAAAGGTTGATCTTGTTTGGTTTGGTGGGTTCACCTTTGTGCAGGCCAGCATTCGTTCAGGCGGAAAAATTGTGCCCTTGGCGCAGCGTGAAGAAGACACCAACTTCAGATCGGTGTTCATAGCCAAGACCAATTCTGGTATCAAAAGTCTGGCCGATATGAAGGGCAAGCAAGTCTCTTTTGGTTCGCAAAGCAGCACTTCAGGCCATCTGATGCCGCGCAGTTTTTTGTTGCAAGCCAATATCGAACCTGAAAAAGACTTTAAGCGCGTTGCCTACAGCGGCGCGCACGATGCAACCATCGCATCCGTGGTCAGCGGTAAGGTTGACGCCGCTGCACTTGACATTACGGTATGGCAAAAGTTCGTCACCGAAAACAAGGTCAACACCCAGGATGTGAATGTCTTCTTCACAACACCGCCCTACTTTAACTACAACTGGTCTGTCCATGCTGACATGCCAGCGCAACAGCGCGAAAAAATCAAGGCTGCTTTGCTTGCACTGAATCCTTCCAACCCTGAGCATGCTGAAATTCTCAAACTCAATCGCGCCACCCGTTACCTGCCTACGTCGCCTGAAAATTACAAAGGTTTAGAGTCGGCTGCTCGCAGCGCTGGCTTGTTGCAGTAAACGGTTCATTCTCCATTGAACATCGAGCTTTCGGACCTTCAGGCCCGACACCCTTCAGCACCTGCGCACGCCCCTGCGGCCTTGCAAGGTATAAGCCTGCAACTTGGCGCGGGCGAGCAGATTGCCATCATTGGACCCTCGGGTGCGGGCAAAACAAGCTTGCTTCAAATATTGGCTTGTGCCCAGCGTCCGACCAGTGGAGAGATCCGTTTAAGGGGGCAAGACCCTTGGCGTTTGTCAACCAGTGCGCTGCGTCGTTTGCGCGGCCAATTGTTTCTTGCGCCCCAGGTACCACCATTGCCACCGCGCCAACGCGTTGTTACCTCGGTGTTAGCCGGACGTTTGCCTGCTATGAGTTTGACTGCCAGTTTGCGCTCGCTGTTTTACCCAAGCGATATTCCAGCAGCCTACGAAGCGCTCGGTCACTTTGACTTGAGTGACAAGTTATTCGAACGGGTTGACCGCCTCTCGGGAGGTGAACGTCAACGCGTGGGATTGGCCCGTGCTTTACTATCGCCTGCCAGTCTTTGGCTCATTGACGAGCCCTTGTCTGCACTTGATCCCATGCGCGCTCGCATGGCTATGACCGCCTTGGTAGGGCTCGCGCGAGAGCGACAAATAACAATGGTTGCCACCTTACACCAGGTCGACATGGCCCTATTGCACTTTGACCGAATCATTGGTCTGCTCAGTGGACAAATTGTGTTTGATTTGCCATCTGCACAAGTTACTCCTGAACGACTGGCGCATTTGTACAAAAAACACGCATATGAGTTGGACCGTGATGCTTTGCAATCTGAGTCGGATCAAGGCCTGCTTGTGCCTGCGCCTGTTGTAATGCACTGCCGCTAAGACCAGCAGTCGCATCGCACTTTCCTATTATTTATGTCTGCTATTCAATTTCCCCAAGTCCCTCTAGCATCCGGTGGCAAGCTTCGCGATCCAGACTTTTCATCAAGGGTGTTTTGGCTGAGCTTGGCCCTAGTGATGCTCTGGCCATTGGGCGTGGTCACCGAGTTTCGACCATGGGTGTTGTGGGAACCCGATAACCGAAAAGTGACCCTTGATTTCTTGACCAGTTTTTGGCCATTGGTTCATGACGCCGAATTCTTGCGTATGGTTGTCCGCGAAACTTGGCGCACGGTTGCCATGGCCACCGCAGGCGTCACGCTGGCTTTGGTGCTGGCTGTGCCTATGAGCTTGATGGCTGCTCGCGTTTTGTCGCTGTCGGCATTGTCGGGCCGCATGAATCGCTGGCCTGCTTGTGTGCGCTGGTGTGTTCGCTACACCTTGATCGTCCTGCGCAGTATTCCTGAGCTGGTTTGGGCCTTGGTCTTTGTGCGAGTGGTGGGTCTGGGCCCAACGGCAGGTGTGCTGGCCATTGCACTCACCTATGGTGGCATGCTTGGCAAGGTGTATGCCGAAATCTTTGAAAGTGGTGAGAGCCATGCCACCCACACGCTGATGCGCAACGGCAGCGGTCGTTTACAAGCATTTGTGTATGCGATGCTGCCCAGCCATGCTGCCGAGCTGGCTTCTTATACCGTGTACCGCTGGGAATGCGCTATTCGTTCATCTGTGGTGCTGGGGTTTGTCGGCGCCGGGGGCTTAGGCCAACAACTGGACAATTCTATGAAGATGTTCAATGGTGGCGAAGTTGCTACCTTGCTTTTGGTGTTCATGGCGTTGGTGGCGATCGCTGATACTGTGAGTGCTTGGCTAAGAAGGGCTTTGTCATGAAGCCTTCAACAAATTCATCGCCCATGTCATCAGCCTTTCCCCGAGAAGCGGCCAACCTGCCTTACAAATTGCCGCCACCTTTGTTCGACGCTCGATGCAGAGCTTGCTGGTTTACAGTCGCTTTGCTGTTGCTGGTCATTGCAAGCTTCGTGACTTTGGAGCTTGAATGGGCGGCCTTTGCATCCTTAGATGCGGGGCGCAGCATGTACCGCTTTATTGCGGAGTTTTTCCCGCCTGATGTGTCGCCCAAGTTTGTGAGCAAAGTTGTTTTGGCAGCTTGGGAAACACTGGCTATGTCTGCGCTAGGGACCGTCATTGCTGCAGTGATGGGCTTGGCCTTGGCCGTGCCTGCCAGCCGAATGTCGAAACAAGACTCAGCTTGGTTGCGCAGTCCCACGCGCTGGCTGCTCAATGCCTTGCGGGCTATTCCTGAACTGGTTTGGGCTGCGCTCTTGTTAATTTCTGCCGGGTTAGGACCTATGGCCGGTACCTTAGCTCTGGCCCTTCACACCAGCGGCGTTTTGGGCCGCCTGTTTGCAGAGGCCATGGAGAACATACCCACGGGCCCTGGCGATGCTTTGCGAACCCAAGGGGTGGGACAGCTGCGCGTATTTGCCTACGCGACTTTGCCACAGGTCTTGCCGCAGTTAATGAGTTACACACTGTACCGCTGGGAAAATAACATTCGCGCAGCCGCTGTATTGGGGGTTGTGGGGGCGGGCGGTTTGGGTCAGATGTTGTCATTCAACATGGGCCTGTTTCTCATGAACAAGACTGCTACGATTTTGGGTGCGATGCTGCTCTTGGTGGCCTGCGTCGATGTGCTGAGCTTTACTCTCAGGCGATGGCTCAACCGATAGTAAAAAATATTCAATGAGATTTTGAAGGAGACCTGCCCACTCGAATTGTTGAATTTTAAAGCGCGCAGGTTCTAAAACCTGAATAAATATCATCGCGCTCTGGAGTAAAGAAATTTCGATAATTGATATGCCGTAGCACGGCGTGTGTGAAATGCGACGCACCTCTCAACACTTTGTGCGATCCAAACCAAGGCGCTGAATATTCGGTGTAGGGATGCGCTACAAAGCCTTCATAGGGTGCAAACGTGTCTTGCGTCCATTCCCAAACATCACCCCACTCAAAGTCCGAGAGTGTTTTGGCAGCACAATCCCACTCGGCTTCAGTCGGCAAGCGGCATTTGGCCCAGGCACAGTAGGCTTGAGCATCAGTCCACGACAGGTGAACGGCAGGTGCGTCCTTGTTCAAAGGCCGCCAACGGCCAAACATTTCTGTTTCGAAATCAGTGCCTGTTTGTCGAATGTAATTTGGCATTCGGTGGCCAGTAGAAGTTACAAACTCTAAATATTCTCCCCAGTTGACAGGCTGAAGTGAGATTTCAAAGTCTTGAATTAAGCAAAGTTTTTCAATTAGTTCGTTATCAAAACAAAAAGGTATTTGCTTCGTATCAAAATTGAGGGAAAAATCTCTTGATCCGAGTTTCCAATTTTGTGAAGGCACTCGTGCTGTTTTAAGTTCGGTAATTGATTGCTGCGATCTTGTTTTTGATGCTTTGCTTTTTTCAGCATTCTTTGTTTCTTGCGGCCATAGTGCCTTGAAGGGGAGTCCCAGTGATTGCGCCATGTAGGCGCTTGCCTCTAGGTGCATGGCCTCATGCTGCAGCACCAGCCAATAGAAATACAGTGCGGGGCTGTGGTCGGTTTCATTGTGTAAAAGCTCAAGGGTTTGCTCCAAGCTGTCCTGTGAGTATTGAATGCACTTTTGGGGCGTTAAAAGTTTCAATTCCCAGCGCGTCGAATGAGCTACCTTGGCACTGTCAAACCACGCATCAGCTTGACTTAGAAGAGACGCGTTGCGAGGCTGTGAAAGATCACAGTGCATGCCTTTTGAGCTTTGCAGATTGCGGGCAATCCAATATTCTTGAAACCATGCAACGTGGCCCAGTTCCCAGACGGGCGGATTCAAGCTCGGTTGATAGGGAAGGGTGAGTTTGTTGGCACTCAAGTAGCTTTCAAAAGAGTTAAGCGTATGGCCTCGTATTTCTTGAAGAGCCTTTGACAATGTCAGGATATTTACTTGACGCATCGATTGATTTGTCCATTTAGGTATGCTTAGCGGCTTAATATGAATCAAGCTTCTCAACCCAATTTATTTCCCCAAAAGGTGCTCAAATCAGAAGTGATTAGTGCTCAATTCCCTAAGCCAACAGTTGTAATTGTAAGTCCCGCTCTTGCCAGCGCAAACAATGGCAATTGGCAGACTGCCAAACGTTATCGACAGTTGTTAAAGGCGCAGTTTCGGGTGCGGCTGGTTAGCGACTGGAAGGACACAAAATCGGACGATGTTTTAATTGCCTTGCATGCGCGTCGGAGTTTTCCGTCGATTGCTGCTTGGCATGCGGTACATGGCGTCAATGGTTTGGTGGTGGTGCTCACGGGAACTGATTTGTACAGAGATATCCAACACGATTCACAAGCTCAACAATCTCTAGAATTTGCAACTTGTCTGGTTGTTTTGCAGTCCATGGGTCTTGATGAATTACCGGACTCATTAAAGGCCAAGACATCGGTGCTTCTGCAGTCAACCACCCCCCGAGTCACTTTGTCTAAAACAAGGCGTTACATACGGGCTGTGATGGTGGGCCATCTGCGCGAGGAAAAATCTCCGCGCACCTTATTTGAAGCAGCAGCCCTGCTTGCGCAGCAACGCGATATCCACATATTACACATCGGTGCTGAGCATGATCTGATGCTTGCAAATAGGGCTCACCAAACAGCGGCACTTTACCCCCACTATCAATTCACAGGGGCTTTAACTTATTCAGAGACGCGTCGGCAAATTCAGCGCGCGCACGTCCTGGTTCACACCAGCATCATGGAAGGTGGTGCCCACGTGATCATGGAGTCTATTTGTAGCGGTGTGCCAGTGATTGCGTCGTGCATACCTGGCAATATGGGCATGCTTGGTGAAGACTATGCAGGTCTGTTTCCTGTGGGTGACGCAAAGGCGCTGGCCGATATGCTCATTCGTTTTCGGCATGACACTGAATTTGAAAAACTGTTAAAAAATCAGTGTGCGCTAAGAGCGCCCTTGTTTTCGGCGGACCACGAGCGCAACGGCTTGCTTAAAATCATAAATACGGTCATTTCTGCTCGGCATTCCCAGAATGCCCAGCGCTTGAAGCCCCCTCTTTTCGCATGAAGGAAACGCCATGAATATGACTGAACCTCGTTTGACCTCTCTTTCGCATGGTGGCGGCTGTGGTTGCAAAATTGCGCCTGCGGTTTTGTCAGAAATCCTCAAAGGCACATTGCAAATGCCTATTCCCAAAGAATTGATGGTGGGTATCGCGACAGCCGATGACGCAGCCGTTTACAAGCTAAACGATAGCCAAGCTTTGATTGCAACCACAGATTTCTTCATGCCCATCGTTGACGATCCTTTCGAGTTTGGGCGCATTGCGGCTACCAACGCCATCAGCGATGTCTATGCCATGGGTGGTAAGCCTATTTTGGCTTTGGCTTTGGTCGGTATGCCAATCAATGTGCTGTCAACAGACACCATCGGCAAAATTCTGGCAGGTGGTGCTTCGGTTTGCAACACAGCCGGTATTCCAATTGCAGGCGGACATACCATTGATTCAGTTGAACCCATCTACGGTTTGGTCGTACTGGGCTTGGTTCACCCAGACCGTGTCAAAAGAAACGATGGCGCGCGCGTTGGCGATGTGCTGGTGCTGGGTAAACCTATTGGTGTCGGCATTTTGTCGGCGGCATTGAAAAAAGAAGTTCTTGATACCGCTGGTTATGAATCAATGATTGCCAACGCTACCAAGCTCAACACCCCTGGTCCCGAGTTGGCGGAGTTGTCCGGCGTGCACGCATTGACAGACGTCACTGGTTTTGGTTTGGCGGGCCATGCTCTTGAAATTGCGCGAGGCGCCAAATTGACTGCTTTCATCAACTGGGCCGATGTGCCTCTGCTGCCCAAGGTATTGGCTTTGATCAAAGAGGGTAATGTTACGGGCGCATCAGGTCGAAACTGGGAAGGCTATGGTCCAGAAATTAGCCTTGATAGCGGATTACCCCATGAATGCCAGACTCTTTTGTCTGATCCCCAAACAAGTGGTGGCTTGTTGGTTAGCTGCTCGCCTGAAACAGTGCCTGAGGTGCTGGCTGTCTTTAAGCGTCACGGTTTCAATGATGCGGCCATCGTAGGCCACATCGGTGCGCCTGAAAAATCACGTTTGATCGTCAACTGCTGAGGTTGCCTGGCCATGAAGGATAAGTGCCAGCCAATCGAATGCTAAGTCGGCTGTAATGGCAAGCAGCCCCAAAACTATGGCCCCTTGTAGTACGTAGGCTGTATTGAACCCAGAAAGTCCAACGATGATTGGTAAACCAAGGGTTTTGGCACCCACAGTGGACGCAATAGCGGCGGTGCCAATGTTCACAACAACAGAAGTACGCACACCGGCCAGCCAAAAGGGTATTGTCAATGGTATCTGGACCTCGGTAAGTATGTGCCTCGGTGCCATGCCCATGGCGCGGGCCGAATCAATGACGGGTAATGGCACTGACGCCAGCCCGGCCAGCGTGGCTTGAAGCACAGGTAGCACGCCAAAAATCGACAGCGCAATGAGCGCGGGCAGCTCCCCAAAGCCCACAACTGGAACAGCCACCGCCAAAATCGCGACCGGTGGAAAAGTTTGCCCTATCCCAGCCAACGTTTCCATCGTTGGCTTCAATGCACGCCCCGTTTCGCTGGTGGTGGCCAGTCCAGCTAGCGTTGCAAGCATCACAGCAAGTGCGCTAGACACCAATACCAGCCCAATATGTTGCCACATGAGCTCTGCGATTGGCTCTTGCAAATACAACGGACGAGGTAGGGCCGGAAACAGTGTTGCAAACAGAGGCTGAGAATATGGCAAACCATAAGCCAGCAACAACAGTGCCGCCACACTCCAGCCAAGCCGGTTAGCCCTGAAGCGTGGCTTTTGCAGTGGAAGCGTACCCAACTCGCGCATGTTAGTTTTCCAGCAAATCAGTGGCTTGCACCTGACCGAGCACTGTGCCGCTTTCACCCGTGACGCTCAGAGTGGACACATGCAGTGTTGCCATTTGCGAAATGGCTTCTCTCAATGTGGCTGTATGTGCGATGGTGTGGCTCGGTTCTGTGCCCTCAATCGCTTTGGTATAGGGCGCTATTGACCGCAGTGAGAGTTGTTTGAGCCCCAGATCTGCGCGCCCCAGAAAGTCGGCTACAAAGTCGTTAGCGGGTTGTTGCAGTAACTCAAGAGGAGTGCCTGCCTGCGTAATATGGCCTTGGTTCAGCAGCACAATGCGGGTTGCCAGTAACAAAGCTTCATCGATATCGTGGGTGACAAACAGGATCGTTTTACCGGTGGCTCGGTGAATCTTTTTAAGCGCCACTTGTAAGGCGGCGCGTGTCACTGGATCAAGTGCGCCAAAGGGCTCGTCCATGAGAAGTACATCTGGGTCTGCTGCTAACGCGCGCGCCACACCAACCCGTTGTTGCTGCCCGCCTGAGAGCTGGTGAGGATAGCGCTGAGCGTATTGCTCGGGGTCCATTGCCAGCAATTGCAGCAACTCGTATGTCCGGGCTTGCACACGCTGAGCATCCCAGCCCAACAGCCTGGGAACTGTGGCAATGTTGTGCGCTACGGTTCTGTGAGGGAATAAGCCAACCGATTGGATGGCATAACCCATGCGGCGTCGTAAATCTTGCACATTAAAGCTGTTAATTTCTTTGCCCTTGAAAAGAATTTGACCGCCATCGTGGCTGACCATACGGTTGACCATTTTCAGGACTGTCGATTTGCCAGAACCTGAGGGTCCAAGAAGCACCAGCAGCTCGCCTTGTGGGATGTCTAAATTCAAATCTGTGATGGCTGTTGCACCATCGTAAATCTTTCGAGTGTGTTCGAACCTAATCATCATGGACGTTTCTTTATCAAGGAACTTAGCACTTTGAAAAAAGTGTCTGCCAACAGGGCTAGAAACACGATAGGAATAACGCCCAGTATCACCAGTTCGTTGGCAGCGCTAAAGAGTCCATCAAACATGATTTGACCTAACCCACCTGCACCCACTAGAGCGCTTACGGCTGCAAGGCCCGTGGTTTGCACAACCGCTGTACGCAGCCCGATGAGCAGCACAGGCATTGCCAGTGGCAACTCTACTTGCCACATCAACTGCCCTGCAGACATACCCATGGCGCGCGCAGCATTGATTGCCTCTGCAGGTACTTGCTCTAACCCAGCCAGCGTCGATCGGATAATCGGCAAGAGCGCATACATGAATAGCGCTATCACGGCGGGCGCTAGGCCCACACCGCTGATGCCCGCGCGTCCCAGCGCTGGTAATTGGATGGCTACCCAAGCCAATGGCGCCATCAGCAGGCCAAACAGGGCAATGGATGGAATGGTTTGAATCACATTGAGAACAGGAAACAAAGCTTGCCGCAAACTTCTTGTCCTGGTCATGCGCCAGGCCAGCACAAAGCCGATGAGCAAGGCGGGTACCACGGCTAGCAAAACGATTTGAAGATGACGCAGAATGGCGGGCCCAAAAACATCGCGCTGATTGGCATATTCTTGAGCGATGGACAAGTGCTGGCCCACATTCAATGAAAGTAAAAGCGGCAGCATCAAGGCAATTTGCAAAAGCAAGCGCCGTAGGCTTTTCAGTTGCAAGCGATCGATTGCGTCAAGGGCCATCAACCAAGCCAATGCGACCAGCGTCCAGAACCCGGCGCCCAAGGTGATTCGGGTGAAAGCTTGGTCTGCTTGGATGGCACTGCTGGCGAATTGGCCGGCTAGACGCCACACGCCAGCGAGGCTAGCTGCCATCGACAAAATAAGCAAAGCTTGCGTGATGCGCTTTTTGGGTTGCCATACGGCAAAGCACAGCAGTGCGACGTTGGCCAACATCAGCGCCAACAAAAGGGGGCTACCTTGTTGCTGCAACACATCCGACAAATAAACCGGCTCGCCAGACAGCAAGCGGTTGGGTGCAAGCCGCAAAAAGGGCAGACCGCATGCAGCCCCAACGGCCAGTGCCACATAGAGCGCCAGCACCAGGTTGCAGCGTTGGACAAGCGATACTGGCATGACGCGAATTACTTCAGAAACCCTTTGCTTTGAAGGTAGCCGCTTGCCACTTTGCGCGGGTCTTGACCTTCCAGTTGAATGCGCGCATTCAGCATTTGCAGGGTCGGCCTGTCCAGCGATTTGAATATGGGCGCCAAAATTGTGGCAATGGCGGGATGGCGCTTGAGCACGTCTTCACGCACCAAGGGTGCTGGGGCATAGACTGGCTGCACACCCTTAGGATCTTCCATGACCAACAGACCCAGCGCGGCCAAGGGACCATCGGTGCCGTAAGCCATTGCGGCGTTCACGCCTGAGGTTCTTTCTGCGGCAGCTTTGATGGTGGCTGCCGTGTCACCGCCCGCCAAAACAAGGGCTTGGTCTGCGCGCAGTTTGAATCCGTAGGCGGTTTGAAATGCAGGCATCGCATCGGCTCGCTCCATGAACTCGGCCGAGGCAGCTAGCTTGAAAGTACCACCCTTTGCAATGTAGCGCCCTAAATCGTCCATAGTGCGTAGTTGATTGGAGACTGCGAGGTCTTTGCGCACCGCAATTGCCCAAGTGTTGTTGGCATTGGCAGGCTCAAGCCAGACGATTTTATTTTTCTGAAAATCCATTTTTTTAGCCAATTCGTAGCCTGCGCGAAAGTCCTTCCAATCCGAGCTGTTTTCTGCGCCCAGCATAAAGGCACCATTGCCTGTGTATTCGGGGTAGAGGTCAATCTCACCGGCAAGCAGTGCCGTACGAACGATCTTGGTGTTGCCAAGCGATATCTTGTTTTCAGTCCTGATACCGTTGGCCTCAAGAGCAAGCACCATGATGGTGCCAAGCAACTTGCCTTCCGTATCGATCTTGGACCCAATACGAACTGGCCCTTCGGCGTGGGCTGCCAAACTGGCAAACAGACCGATTCCCATCTGCAACAAACTACGTCGTGTCGTGGGAAGTGATAAAAACATGGTGAAGCCTTCTGAAAGAGACTCAGCATAAGCCAAAATGCCAGTCGTACACGATGAATGGTATTGGCATTTATTAGGGTGAGTTCAATTGAATAAGCTATTGACCTATGGGTTGCAAGGAACTACCAGTGTTGGCATCAATAGCTTTCGGCTCCATCTGTCCACTTCCCGTAGCACAGGAAATCCCGGACTGCAGACATCGCCACACCCTCGGCTAGCAGAGCTTGATTTGCTATATGTATGAATCGTTGCTCATCAACTGTTATCGAGGCCATTGACCAGTCGCTGAAATCTCGAACTGCAACAGCGTTGAATTTTAAAAGCAGAAAATCAGAATGCCGAGGGTCATTTTCGATGACTTTAAAAAGTGAGCTGACATTTGCTGCTGTGCCTTCAAGAACTTGAAGAAACCAACCTGAATGAGAGATCAGAACTCCCGTGATACCGCGTTTAGGGTTGTTACGAAGACATGTAGACATTAATTGTTCGTATTCAGCTCCTTCTATCAGAGAGCGACTCCGATAAACCAATTGGATGAGTTGTCGGTCTAGGGCTAGAATGGAATCTGTAAAAGACGAAGACATCTTATCCACCTTTGGAGTCATTCAGACAACTGTCAATTCATAACAGGACAAGCAACTGACCCTAGGACTGTATTAGAAAAGATCAGACTTTTTTAGCTCACGATTTAAATTATCACTCTACTTTAACCCATCTGACCTGCCCCCTGCTAGCCGTACCAACGTAAAGTTTGTGAAGTCCGTCACCATGGAGAATGACGGGTATGAAGAAGAGCAGATTTAGTGACGAACAGATCATTGGGGTTTTGGCTCCTCGACTTGGGCTCGAACCAGGGACCTACGGATTAACAGAAAGCCAGGCTCGTCGAAAACCCTTATAAATCAATGGCTTATAGGTGTTTTTATTAAACGTGTAATAT
>Ga0247843_1000744_pt1 | contig 73836 bp, 79 predicted proteins | sample LaCruzMarch2017__FD_192420 | JGI IMG/M metagenome (GOLD analysis project Ga0247843, IMG submission 192420) | Freshwater microbial communities from meromictic Lake La Cruz, Castile-La Mancha, Spain - LaCruzMarch2017_8m | ecosystem: Environmental > Aquatic > Freshwater > Lake | place: Spain...
ATTGCGATGTGGAACTGACCGTCTCACAACTTGTGAGCGCGGCCAGAAGGGCGAAGCAGCACAGGAGGCGCAAGGGCTTTTTCATCGGAGTCTAAGTTAGAAAGCAGGGCCGAGGATGTCGATCGGGAGAATCAATTACCCGGTTTGTCCACCGCCGCAAAAATCAACTCCATCCGAGGGAAGTTCCCGAGGAGTAGAGAAACAGCGAGGAGGGACAGGGTGGGAAAATTCACTGTTGCTGGTTGTATGAAACTGCCCGATGGAAATCAACTCCTGCACCAAGTGGAATTTTCTGGAAGATTATTCACCAACAAGTGGCAGGAAAATAATTATCTCGTTTCCAACCTCATCCCGAAAACGGTTTGCAGCCCGTTTCCAAAAACGCCGCTCGTTTCCGATTTCATTTCCGCTCGTTTCCCGTTTCCCCTCCTATACAGGCACACCGGAAACGAGAATGTATTTTCGCCCCTGGACTTTGAACCAGCCAGCGCCCACGGCCCTTTTCGGCAGCTTGGAGACATGGCCCACGGAGACATCCATCGCCTCGGCGATCGCGGTCGCATTGGAGAGACCAAATTCAACCCAACTCCGAAAAACCGCGAGCGGATCGGCCGGTTTGTAATTCACGCGAACCACCCCCGCCGAATCACTTTCGAAGGTCCTTTCCGGCGGCATCTGCTCATGCCCGGAGTTATGCTCCTTGGTGAAGATCGAGACAAACTTCTCCATTCTTGAAGTGCCGCTCTTGGCCTCATCGGCGTAGTCGAGCTTGAGCACCCAAAAAGAGGCCTGCAGCGGGCGTTTGAAAACATCGTGGAGGGAGAGGCGATTGAGGGGTCGCTGCGCTCGACCCGCTCCCGTTCTGCTTGGGCCCGAACGGCTGCTTGTGCGTTGAAGAACTGGCTCGCTAATCGGTGGGTGGACATGCTAAATCGGAGCTGTTCGTTCCTTCTTTCATGGTGCCTCCCATTCTTACCGAGTCCGACTACAGTCGCATCGCGCAATTGGTTTATCAGCACAGCCGGATCAACCTTGGCAAGGGCAAGAAGGAATTGGTGGCTTCGCGGTTGGGAAAAAGGCTGAGGGCGACGGAGTGCGAGACTTACGCGGATTACTGCGATTTGCTGGGAGGTTTGGAGGGGGCCGAAGAGATCAACCATCTGGTTGATGCGATTTCGACGAACCACACATTTTTTTTCCGGGAGAAGAAGCATTTCGATTTTCTTGAGGGAACGGTGTTGCCGGAATTCCACAAGGGTGGGGCTTTTCGCGGGGACGGATGTTTCCGTTGTTGGAGCGCGGCGGCTTCGACCGGGGAGGAACCGTATTCGATCGCTATCACGCTGGCGCTGCACGGGGACAAGAATCCAGGATTTCGTTGGGAGATGGATTGTTCGGACATCAGTCGCACGGCGCTGGATGCGGCGCAGGCTGGAATCTACCAGGATGTGCGACTCGACGATGTGCCACCCGACGTGAAGCGGCGTTTCTTTCAGAGGGGGGTGGGTTCGCAGGACGGACGCTATCGAGTGAAGGCCGAGTTGCGTTCACGGATGAGTTGGCATTTGATGAATCTTTTTCAGGATGCGTATCCCTTTGACAAAAAATTCCATCTTATTTTCTGCCGCAACGTCATGATATATTTCGACCGTCCCTCGCAGGAATGGCTTGTTCAAAAAATGGCCCGCATGCTGGCGCCTGGGGGATACCTGAAGGTTGGCCACTCGGAGAGCTTGGCGGCTCTCAAGCACGGTCTCCAGACCGTGCGTCCCGCTGTGTATCGCAAACCCTACTAAAACGAAATGCTTGCTAAAAAAATCAAGGTGCTGGTGGTGGATGACTCGATCGTGGTGCGTAAGATGGTGAGTGATGCGCTTCGGAACGACCCGGACTTGGAGGTGGTCGGCACGGCGACGGATCCCTATGTGGCGCGCGACAAGATTCTTGAGTTGAAGCCCGATGTGCTGACGCTTGACATTGAGATGCCGAAGATGGACGGGCTTACTTTTTTGAAGATTCTCATGAAGCACCACCCGATGCCGGTGATCATCATGAGTTCGCTGACGCAGGCGGGATCGCGGATGGCTTTGGATGCGTTGGAGGCTGGGGCGGTGGATGTGCTTGTGAAGCCTGGAAGCGCGCTTTTCCTAAATGACATGGCGAGCGAGTTGATTCTCAAGATCAAGGCGGCGGGGAGTTCGCGAGGGGCATCGCGGGGAGGAGTGAGTGCGGGTGTTGGGGGAAGGATCGCATCGGGACCGGTCCGCTACCACTCGAAGCAGATGATATTTCTTGGGGCATCGACGGGAGGGACGGAGGCGTTGAAGGAGGTTTTTATGCAGCTGCCGGGCGATTTGCCGGGCATCTGCATCGTCCAGCATATCCCGGGAAGTTTTAGTGGTCCATTTGCGGAGCGTTTGAACTCGGTCTCTGCGATGGAGGTGCGTGAGGCGCGGGATGGCGATGTGATACGGCCTGGGTTGGCTTTGGTGGCACCCGGGGATTTTCACATGATACTGCAGAGGCGTGGTGCGGATGGTTTCATGGTGCAGATCAAGCAAGGGCCGAAAGTCATGCACCACAGGCCGTCGATTGATTTGTTCTTTGAATCGGCGGCTCCGCTTGCGGGATTGCGGGCTGTGGCTGGAATTTTCACGGGTATGGGGCGCGATGGAGCGGACGGCCTGTTGGCGTTGCGTCGTGCGGGCGCGCGGACGTTCGCGCAGGATGAAAAGACGAGCATTGTTTACGGGATGCCGCGCGTTGCGTTCGAGGTTGGGGCGGCGGAGCGGGTGCTCCCGCTCCAGGGGATTGCGGCCTACATCGTCAAAGCGGCGGCATTGGCGTCTGCGGCTAAGCCTGCCCTTTGATGCTCTGTGCCGCGGCGGTGCTCCGTCGGGTGGCTGGCATGGACGAGGGCGCGGGGATCGAGGATGAGGCCGACCTTGCCATCTCCGAGGATGGCGGCTCCAGCGAGGGCCTTGTTGTTTTTGAACCGCTCGTCGAGGCTTTTGATCACGACCTCTTGTTTACCGATGAGTTCATCGACGAGGATGCAGCGCTGTTGGTTGGCCGACTCGACGACGATGACGAGGGATTTGAAGGGATCGGTGGAGCGCGGGGTGATGGCGAAGTGCTCGTAGAGGCGTAGCATGGGCCTCAGTTTGCCGCGCACTTTCATCACCTCGCCTTTGCCATAGATGGTGGAGAGCATATCCGGCGTTGGGCGGAAGGATTCGCAGACCGAGAGGGTCGGGAAAATGTAGCGCTGGTCGCCGACTCGGGCGATGAGGCCGTCGATGATGGCGAGCGTGAGTGGCAGGAAGATTCGAAAAACGGTGCCTTGGCCCGGGGCGGAATCAATTTCGATTTTTCCACGCAGCTTGGAGATGTTCTGTTTAACGACGTCCATGCCCACGCCGCGGCCGGAGATGTCGGTGACTTTTTCGGCGGTGGAGAAGCCCGGAGCGAAGATGAGATCATAGATTTGGTGGTCTAGGAGATCGGTTTCGGGCGTGACGATGCCGCGTTCGATGGCCTTGGCGAGGATGCGGTCTTTGTTGAGGCCGGCGCCATCGTCGGCGATTTCGATGACCATGTTGCCGCCTTGGTGAAATGCGGAGAGGCGAATCGTGCCGCGGGCGGCCTTGCCTTTGGCTATGCGGTCGGAGGGGGATTCAATGCCGTGGTCCACGGAGTTGCGGATCATGTGCATGAGGGGATCGGCGAGTTCCTCTACCATGGTGCGATCCATCTCGGTTTCCTCGCCGCGGATCACGAGCTCGACTTCCTTGCCGATATTGGCGGTGAGGTCGCGCACGAGGCGGTTCATTTTCTGAAAGGTCGTCTTGATGGCAACCATGCGGAGCGACATGGCGATCTTCTGGAGTTCGAGGGCGATCTGGCTGAGCTGAAGAAGATTTCGACTGAGTTGCTGGCTGCGGAGGTTGACGAGGTCGGGGTGTTGGGAGACTTGCGACTGTGCGATGACGAGTTCTCCGACAAGTTCGACGAGGCTGTCGAACTTGCGGGTGTCCACCTTCATCATTTGAGCGCCGCCTTTTTTCGCCGCCGGAGCGATTCCCTTGTGGGCGGCCACGGCGGGCTCGCCGGGGTGCGGGGCGGCGGTGGAGTGGGCTTCCGTCACGACCTGTGCGGTGGGGTTTTTCACAGCGGCGCGGACGCGCGAGGTGAGGTCGTTAACGGGAACGTGAATGGGTTCGACAGGCTTGCGGAGGTCGAGTTGGAGCTGAAGCTCGTCGGTGAAATCCTTGAGAATGTCCTTGCCCTCGAGGATGAGGGTAATGATGGGCGGGGTGAGTTGGAGACCGCCGCTGCGGGCGAGGTCGAGGAGATTTTCGAGTTCGTGGGAGAGGCGATTGACGGGGAGGAGGCGGAGAAAGCCCGATGCTCCCTTGAATGTGTGGAACGCGCGAAAGATGGAACTGAGGGTCGCGGCATCATCCTGCTGTTCCTCGAGCACGAGCACGCCTTGCTCGATATTCTCGAGGTGTTCGCGCGCTTCGTTGGCGAACTCGTGAAGGATGTCACCGTCCCCCTCGAGGTTGATGCAAGTGAACTCGTCGTGTTCTTCTTGAGGGACGGGATTTGCGTTTTCCAAGTCCGTGCTGAAAGCGGCGGCGGCCGCGAGGTCGGCGGCTGCGGGAGGCAAGCTGGGTTCCTGGAAGGCCGCTGCGGGATCCCCTCGAAGCGTTGCGAGTTGTGAAGCGAGGTCCCCGAGCAGCTCAAGCTGGGCTGCTGAGTAGCATTCCCCGGAAAAAAGCATTTCCTCGATGGCGGAGGTGGAGAAGGTGGCACATTTGTGAAACTCCTCGAGGCCCGGGAGGTCTTTGGATTTGTCGGCGAGGCTCGAGAAGAGGTCGCGGAGGGGGAACTGACTGCGGTCGGTGCCCGGCTCGGACAGGATGATTTCTTTGGTGGCCTGTTCGAGCCAGAGGTCGATTTTTGAGAGGTCTTTGGAAGACATTTGGAGAAAGGATGGGAGAGGGTGTCCGAAGGGATGTGTTGAATTGGGCCAGGCTTGAAGGCCCTGCGCGCTGGTCTCTCCCCGGGAGGGAGATTGCGCTAAAAGACGGAGGGTGCGCACGCCTTTTTTAGACTGCGGTGCGGTTGCCTGCATTTTTCACAAATTCCACTTTCTAATAGTGTGGGAAAGGCTACCTTCGCGGGATCTCCATGGCATCCATTTCAAGCCTCGTCGAAGAGCAGATGCGCACTATCATTGTGGGCGTTGCTGATTACAAAATCAGCACAGATCCGCTCACATACATTGCCACCTATGCGCTGGGATCTTGTCTGGGCATCACGTTTTACGATGAGAAGCGTCGGATCGGGGCATTGCTGCATGCGATGCTGCCCACTGCCAATCTCCATGCGGGCCAGAAGATTCGGGAGCCTATGTTTTTAGATTCAGGAATACCCCGGGTGCTTTCTTCGATGGTGCGCGCCGGGGCAAAGAAAGGCGACATTCGCTGCAAGGTCTTCGGCGGGGCGCAGCTCATGGCGACAGACAATTTTTTTCGTATCGGGTCTAAGAACATTGATATGTTTTACAAATTGAGTCAGGAGATGGATCTTGACGTGGTGGCTTGGGAAGTGAGCGGGCGAGTGAACCGGACGATCCGACTGGTGAACCACTCGGGCGATGTGATTGTGAAAGTTCCTTCCAAACCGGAGTTTATTCGCTGATGAAATCCGCTGCCGACTTTCAGACTGTGGTGGAGATGACGCGCTCGATCCCCTGTGCCCCGGCGATTTTGCCGAAGCTTCTGAAGCTTACCGAGGGAAGTTCGGCGGAGCTGAGCGAGTTGGAAATGCTCATCTCGCTCGACACCGGTCTGGCAACAAATGTTCTGAGAACGGCCAACTCCGCGTATTTTGCGAGCGCGCAACGCTGCGACAACATCGCGGACGCGGTGCTGCGTCTTGGCAGCAAAACCCTCTATCGCATCGCGGCGACGACTCTTACTGGCCGCTGGTTGGTGCATCCGGTGAGGGGCTACGGGTGGGAGCCGGGCGATTTGTGCCGCCATTCGCTGTGCGTGGCGATCTGTGCCGAGGCTTTTGCAAAAACCACGCACCTTGCGGATGCTGCGACGGCTTACACGGCGGGGCTCATTCACGATCTCGGCAAGTTTGCGTTGGCGTATGCGAATTTCAGTGCGTTGGACGAAATCGCAAGCCGGGTGCCAGACGAATTTGCAAGCTGGCGGGAGGCGGAATTGGCGGTGCTCGGCTACGACTCCGCGCAGGTCACAAAGGCGCTCTTGGAGAACTGGGGGTTCCCGGCGCCATTTATTTCTGTGGGGTTTTACTACCATGCGCCCTCCGAAGCCCCCGAGGCGGACCGTGCGATTGTCACTCTCATCCATGCGGCCAAGCATGTGGCGACCCAACTCGGCTACGGGGTGGGGGTGGACGGGTTTTACTGTGATCCTGACGAGGCTGCGCTTAAGGCGGCCGGCTTCAAGGAAGCGGAGATGGATGCTGCGATTCCCGAAATTCTCACGACGATCCAGAAATTCATCAGCCCCGAGGGCGAGATCAATTTCATCTAAGTCGTCGCAGCGCGGGCACCCTTTCGGCGGGCATCATTTCCTTTCGCCATTCCTCTGAGAGGGGAGCGTTGGAGGGCACAAAAAAAACGCACCGTGTTGCGGTGCGTTTTTTTATGGTATGTGCGGGGAAATCAGTTGGCGGAGACAACCGGCTCGACATTAACGCGGCGGCCGCTGCGGTCGAATTTGACGTGTCCATCGACGAGAGCCCAGATCGTGTAGTCGCGACCGAGGCCGACGTTGCGGCCTGGATGGAATTTTGTTCCACGCTGGCGGAGAATGATGTTGCCAGCGGTGACGGATTCGCCGCCGAATTTTTTCACGCCGAGGCGTTTACTGGCGCTGTCGCGTCCATTTTTGACACTGCCCTGTCCTTTTTTATGAGCCATGAAAAGTTAGTTGGTTGAGATGGATTCGATTTTGAGGGTGGTGAGTTTGCGGCGATGGCCGACTGTGCGGTGGTAGCCTTTGCGTCGGCGGAATTTGAAAGCGATGACCTTATCGTCCTTGTATTGGTCGATCACTTTTGCCGTGACTTTGGCTCCTTCGACGAAAGGGGAACCGATTTTGACGTCGTCGCCGTCGGCGACGAGAAGAACTTCAGCGAATTCGAGATCCGAGCCGGGTTCAAGGTCGAGCTTTTCGACATCGATCTCGTTGCCGGATTCTACGCGGTATTGTTTACCGCCTGTGTGGATGACTGCGTATGCCATAAAATTTCCTGTGTGAGTGGGAGGTGAGAAAATGACGGGGATATTTTTTAATGCAAGAGGAAAAACTTCTTGAGTTCGGGAGCGGGGATTTCTGTTTGTCCGGGATGGATCTCAAGAAGAACGTTGGTGAGCGATGAGAGGATCGCGCGGTTCGTCTGCGCAGCGGGGTCTGCGGGGGGGGTTGAATTGTTTAAAATGATGCCTGGGCACTCGAGGCGACGGGCGCGAATGCTCTCGAGGGTGAGCAGGGTGTGGTTGATGCAGCCGAGGCGGTTTGCAACGACTGGAATCACAGGGAGGGCGAAACGCACGGCGAGGTCGGCGAGGGTCTCCGTGTCGGTAAGGGGAACAAGCCACCCGCCGGCGCCTTCGACGAGGAGCGACTTGTGGGATGCCGCTAGCGTGGAGAACCACAATTGGAGGGCATCCAGCAGGACGGCTTGTTTCTCCACGCGGGCGGCAACGAGTGGGCAAGCGGGCGTTTTAAACCAAACGGGGTTTGTCTGGTCGGCTGTGAGTGTGCAACCGGAGGCGTTGCGCAGGATTTCCACATCGTCCCGCTCGCCGCAGCAGAGCGGCTTGAGGGCGACTGTGCCGCAGCCCGCGCGGCGCAGCGCACGGGTAAGCAAAGCGGTGACGAATGTTTTGCCGACGCCGGTGTCAGTGCCGGTGAGAAATGCGCGCATGGGGGAAAGCCCGGAGACCGGGTGGAGGAGTTGATGGGAGTTGGAAGTGAATCGAAGCACGGCGCGGGGTGGCTTGATGGCCCGCATGGGTCTGGGCCACGGAGCGCATGGGGCTCGGGAAGGCACGCGTTGGCATGGGTCAGCGATTTTCCGGACCAGTGGAGGTGAGTTCGAGAAAGACGCTTTCGAGGGAGCGCTGGGGCTGGCGGGAGTCGAGCAGGATGGCGCCGGAGTCCTTGATGAGGGCCTCGATGCCGGCGCGGAGTGCCGGAGTGGGATTTTGGACGATGAACTCGGTTTGGTTTTTCACGCTGACGAGGTCTTCGAGGGCGCCTTCGCGGATCATTTCGCCGCGGGCCATGATGCCGACGCGGTCGCAGATTTCTTGGACTTGTTCAAGGAGGTGAGAGGTGAGAAGGACGGTCTTGCCACGTTTTTTCAAGTCGAGAATGAGGTCGCGAATCTGGTGGGAGCCTGCGGGATCCACGCCGGCCGTGGGCTCGTCGAGAACGATGAGGCGGGGATCCTGGATGAGTGCCTGGGCGAGGCCAATGCGCTGGAGCATGCCTTTTGAGAATCCACCGATGCGGCGGTCGCGTGCATCCTCGAGGCCTACGAGGGCAAGGAGTTCGCCGATGCGGGCATCCAGTTCCCGGCCGCGCATGCCGCAGATTTTTCCGTAGAAGCGGAGTGTCTCGGCGGCAGTGAGGAATTTGTAGAAGTAGGGATTTTCGGGAAGGAAGCCGACGTCGCTGCGGCTGCGGTAATCACGGCTGTCGCGGCCAAAAATGAGTGCCCGGCCTTGGTTGGGGGTGACGAGACCGAGAAGCATTTTAAGCGTTGTGCTTTTGCCGCTGCCGTTGGGGCCGAGAAGGCCGTAGACCTCGCCCTGCCGGACTTCAAAACCCAGGTTGTGCACCGCGGTGATGCGTTGCCGGCGGAGCGGGACGGGATAAATCTTGGTGAGGTTTTCGATCCGGATGGCGGGTGTGCTCATGGAATGATGGAGAAGCCGCGCAGGCCTGCGGGTCGCGGGGTGTCGACGGAGGATTCGAGGGTTATGTGGCCGGCGAGATGACTGGCACGAATGCCTTGGAGGAAAGAGTCGACCTCCGTGGCGTCTCCGCTCGCGAGGACCTCCACACGGCCATCGGGCAGGTTTTCCACGGTGCCGGAGACCTCGTATTCGCGGGCAAGGTTTTTGACGGTGTAGCGAAAACCGACGCCTTGCACACGGCCTTCGTAGTGGACTTTGACGGTTTTCACTGGGGGGGGAAGAGAGAGGCCGGGCGCGAAGCGGGAACCTTCATGCGCGCACCTGACCTTCGCCGCGGATGAGGTATTTGTAGGTGGTGAGTTCTTCGAGACCCATGGGACCGCGCGCATGGAGCTTGTCGGTGCTGATGCCGATCTCGGCGCCGAAGCCGAATTCTCCACCGTCGGTGAAGCGCGTGGAGGCGTTCCAATAGACGGTGGCGGAGTCCACTGCGGCGAGGAATGTCTCGGCCGTTGCGGGATTTGCGGTGATGATGGCATCGCTGTGGTGGGAGCCAAAGGTCTCGATGTGCTCGATGGCCGCGCCAAGGTCGTCCACAACGCGGACGGAGAGGATGAGGTCGAGCCACTCTGTGCGCCAAGTCGAGTCATCGGCTTCGCGGAGCGGCTTGTAGCCGAGTGCGGAGAGGATTCTAAAGGCGGCGGGATCGGCGACGAGTTCGACGTTGTGTGCTTGCAGGACGGGTGCGGCGAGCAGGAAAAAGCCTTCGGCAATGTCGCGGTGGACCAGCAAGGTCTCGAGCGCATTGCAGACGCCGGGGCGCTGGCATTTGGCGTTGATGGCGATGTCAAGAGCCATTCGGGGATCAGCCTCTCGGTCCGCATAAACATGACAAATGCCATCATAGTGCTTGATGACGGGCATGCGCGCAGCGGACACGACGGCCTCGATGAGCGAGTGGCCTCCACGCGGGATGATGACATCCATGAATTGATCCATGGAGGCCATGATTTTCACGGCCTCGCGGTCCTTGGTGGGGATGAGTTGGACGGAAAAATCGGGAAGTCCGGCTTCGAATCCACCGGCTTGGAGCGCCTTTACGATGGCAAGGTTGGAAGCGAGGGCCTCGGAGCCTCCACGCAGGATGACGGAGTTGCCGGTTTTGAGGCAGAGCACGGCGGCGTCGGCTGTGACATTCGGGCGGGATTCATAGATGATGCCGATAACGCCGATGGGAGTGCGGATTTTTTGGATGCGAATGCCGTTTGGCCGTGTCCAGTCGCGAAGGATTTCGCCGACGGGATCTGCGAGGGCGGCGACTTGGCGGAGGCCGTCGGCCATGGCGGCGACACGGTCTGCGGTGAGACGGAGGCGATCGATGGCGGCTTTGGCTAGGCCGTTTTTTTCGGCGGCGGCGACATCCTCTGCATTGGCAGAGAGGATCGCGGGCGTGCGAACAACGAGTTCATCCGCCATCGCAATAAGGATTTTGTTTTTTTGCCCACCCGAGAGCCGGGCGAGCGTGCGGGAGGCTTCGCGGGCGCGGCGGCCTATGGTGTGAATTTCGTTTTCGAGTGTGCTGCTCATTCCCCAAATGGCGTATAGTCGATCCCGTGCGCCTCGGCAACGGCTTTGCAGGTGATTTTTCCCTCAAAAACAGTGAGACCGTCGAGGAGGCCTATTTGGCGGTGGAGAGCCTCCCTGAGCGGAAAGTCCGCAAGGGTTTCGATGTAGCGGTAGGTCACATTCGCGAGGGCCTGTGTGGCAGTGCGAGCGTAGGCTCCGGGCATGTTGGCGACACAGTAGTGGACAATGCCCTCCTCGACAAAAGTTGGATTGTCGTGGGTAGTCGGGCGGGAGGTCTCGAGACATCCCCCTTGGTCGATGGCGATATCCACAACGACGCTGTGGGGCTTCATGAAACGGAGCATTTCCCGCGTTATGAGCTTGGGGGCCTTGGCACCGGGCACAAGGACGGCACCGATGAGAAGATCAACAGTCGGCAGGAGATCGATCAGACTGGCTTCGCTTGAAAAGAGCGTATGCGCGGTGCTCATTGTGATATCGAGAAAACGCATGCGCTCGAGGTCCACTTCAAGAATGGTGACATCCGCTCCGAGACCTGTGGCCATGCGGGCGGCGTTGACTCCGGAGGTGCCACCGCCGATGACGACGACCTTGCCTGGAAGGACGCCGGGAACTCCGCCGAGGAGGACGCCTTTGCCTCCGGTGTGCTTGGCAAGAAAATACCCCCCGACGAGCACGGACATGCGGCCCGCGATTTCGCTCATGGGCTCGAGGAGCGGCAGGCGGTTGTTGACCTTCACGGTCTCATAGGCAATGCAGGTCGCGCCCGTTTGCATGAGGGCCTCGGTAAGCGAGCGACTCGCGGCAAGGTGAAGGTAGGTGAAGAGAATCTGGCCGCGGCGCAGCAGTCCCAACTCGGAGGGGAGCGGCTCCTTGACTTTCACAACCATCTCCGCGCGGGCGAATACCTCCTCATGCGTCGCGACGATTTCCACGCCGGCTTGACGGTAGTTGTCGTCTCCGAAGCCCACACCGGCTCCGGCATTTGTTTCCACGATGACCTTGTGGCCGCGCTTGATCAATTGGTAGGCGGCTGAGGGGAGCAAGGCGACGCGGTGTTCCTGTTCTTTGATTTCTTTGGGGATGCCGATCAACATGGCGGGACTGTGAACCCAAAAGAAATTTTCCGGAAGGAGTTTCTCTCTTGATTGGAAAGCTCGGGGCTGGTGTGGTTGTTTGAAAGTGTGAGCAGGATTTTTTTCATTTCCGGATTTGCGGTTGCGACGACCTGCGGGGCTCTTTGGGCGCAGGACGAAATTGCCGAGGAGCTGAAAGCCAGTTCCCAGGAGCACATGCGCGAGGAGTTGGGTGTAAACCCGGTCACCTCGCCCTCGATTGCCGGCCTTCTGAAAGATCTGGAAAGCTTCCGCCCGGTGCCATTAAAGGTCATCGAGACAAGCGACCACGGAGCAAATTTTAGCAACCGCCTCCAGACCGCGCTTCATTTTGGCTCGCTCGTTGCGGACGGGTTCCTGCTCACGATCGCCGAACGCCCTCAGGACGTGCAAAATATCGGCCGCGAGTTGATACGGCAGTCCCGCGCCTTGGGGGTCGGAGAGAGGCTTGCCAAGCGGAGCAAAAGCCTGCTCGAGCTGAGCGACAAGGGCGACTGGGTCGGCATGCGTGAGGAGTTGGTCAAAACGCAGGAAGACGTGGAAGAGTCCATGATGGAGCTCCATGACGAGGAAATGGCCCACATGGTCAGCCTTGGAGGCTGGCTGCGCGGGTTTCAACTGGGAGCGATCAGCACGGACGAGCGCTACTCCGCTCCGAAGGCCGAAATTCTCGGCCGAGTGGAGGTGATGGATTATTTTCTGGATCGCTTGGATACTCTCAATCCTCGACTCAAGGCGACCGAGATGGTCAGGGAGTTCATCGACCGGATTAAAAAAATCCGCCTTGTGGCCATTGAGGCTCAAGGCCAGCCCCCCACCGCCGACCAGGTTGCAAAGATGCGCGATCTTGCCGACCAAGCCGAGAGGATCGCCACGGCAAAGGTGGATCGCGAGGGGAATTTTGTGGACGAGCCGAAATTGTAGCGGAGTCCCGAAGCGGGGGGGGATTTGTCATTGCGAGCCGGTCTTTTTCGCCTTGCCGCTCGACAGGCGGTGCGCGGCGGGATAAACGAGGGACCGTTCTATGGAGATTTTAAATTTTCTCATGACGCCAGAGCCGTTTTTGGTCTGGACGTCGCTTGCAAAGACACTGGGTTTGCTCGGGCTGATTTTGGGACTCGTTTCCTATACGGTCTACGCCGAGCGGAAAATCTGTGCATGGATTCAAGATCGTGTTGGCCCAAACCGCACGGGCATTCCCCTCACCAAAATCCGCATCCTTGGGCTCGGCCAGCCCATTGCGGATGCACTCAAGCTGCTGCTGAAGGAAAATTTCATCCCTCGCGATGTGAACAAATTCTACTACTATATCGCGCCGAAGCTCGCGATGGTGCCAGCGATTCTTGTTCTGGCAGTGCTGCCGTTCGGCAGTTCCCTCTTGGGCGTTCCCATGGTCATTGCGGATATCAACATCGGAGTGCTTTACGTTTTCGCGGTTTCCTCGCTCGGTGTTTACGGCATCGTGCTGGCAGGCTGGGCCTCGAATTCGAAATACCCCTTCCTCGGAGGCATTCGCTCGACATCGCAGATGATTTCCTACGAGCTGGCCCTCGGTCTCTCCGTGATCCCGGTCTTCATGCTCTGCGGCACGCTGAACATGCCCGAAATCGTCCTCTGGCAGCGGGAAAATGGCTGGATGGTTTTCCCGTGGTGGCCGAAAGGACTCACTTGGGAGGTGATCCTCTCCGGCGACTTGAAGGCCGTCTGGGGCACATGCGTGGAGGGCTTCTCTCTCGCCAGGGTGCTTATCTGGATCCCGATGCTCATCTCGTTCCTGATATTTCTTATAGCCATGTTTGCGGAGACAAACCGCGCACCGTTCGATCTTCCCGAGGCCGAGCAAGAGTTGGTGGGAGGGTATCACACGGAGTATTCCGGCATGGGATTCGCTCTCTTTTTCCTTGGGGAATACGCGGCGATGATAGCCGGCTCGGGCGTGATTGTGACACTCTTTCTCGGAGGTTGGACATTCCCTCTCATTCCGGACGGCTCCGCTCCAGGCCTGCTTGGAGTGATCTTTGGCCTTGTGAACATCGGTGTGTTTTTCGCAAAGGTCTGCGCGTTGCTGGTGCTCTTCATTTGGGTGCGCTGGACCGTGCCTCGTTTCCGCTACGACCAGCTCATGAAGTTGGGCTGGTATTTCTTTTTTGAGCTTGCCTTGGTGAACATCTTCATCACGGCCTTCGTTCTTGCCTACATCCGATAACCCGCTCCGTGCAAATTCTCCGCCCCACAGACAAGGGTTACCAGCGCGGCCTGCAGCAACTCAGGCGCCACTACGAAGCCGACCCCTCCGTCCGGGCGACCGTGGAGGAAATCCTCTCCGCCATCAGCGACGGGGGCGACGAAGCGCTCCTGCATTTCACCAAAAAATTTGGTGGTCCTGTGCTGGAGGCCTTTCAGATTCCCGTGACGCCGCTCGAGATTTCGGAGGCCATCAACACGCTTCCCGCCGAGACCCGCAAGGCGATCGATGCCGCCCGCGCCAATGTGAGAGCCTTTGCCAAACGCAGTCTCCGCAAAAGCTGGTTCATGAAAAACCGTCAAGGCGCTGTGACCGGCGAGCGTTTTGACCCCTTCCAGCGCGTGGGTGTTTATATTCCTGGCGGGACGGCACCACTCGTTTCCACGGCGGTGATGACGTGCACTCTGGCCGAGGCCGCCGGGGTTCCCGAAATTGTCGCAGTCACCCCCGCCGGTCTGGACGGAAAAATCCATCCCGCACTCCTCGCGGCCCTCTCTCGCTGTGGCGCGACGGAGATTTATCGCGTGGGTGGCGCGCAGGCCGTGGCGGCCCTTGCCTTCGGCACGAAAACGATCCTTCCCGTGCAGAAGATTTTCGGCCCCGGCAATGCCTACGTGGTCGAGGCGAAGCGCCAGGTTTTTGGAAGGGTTGCCATCGACTTGCTGCCGGGCCCCAGCGAGGTGCTGGTGATTGCCGACAAGACCGCGAAGCCCGAGTGGGTCGCGGCAGATTTGCTGGCGCAAGCCGAGCATGGCCACGGCAGCCAGGCCATCCTTCTCACCGATTCGGAAAAAATCCTCACGGGTGTGTCGAAGGCACTCGAGCGCCAGATCAAACTTTCCAAGCGAGCCGCCGAGCTGGCCAAGGCGCTGAAAAATACACGCCTCATTCTTGCCGAGAGCATGGAGTCCGCCATTCGCATCGCAAACGAATACGCCTCCGAGCACGTCGCGATCGCCACGGACTCGCCAGGCGAGATTGCCCTGCGCCTCCGAACGTCCGGCGCGATTTTTCTGGGATCGCTGTCGCCCGTTGCCGGCGGGGATTTTCTTGCGGGCCCGAGTCATGAGTTGCCGACCGGAGGCGCAGGGCGATCCTTCGCGGGCCTCACGGCAGACCAGTTTCAGCGCCGCACGAGCATCGTCATGTTCGACGAACCGTCGCTCCGCGCCTCCCTGCCGCACATCGAAACCTTCAGCGCCATCGAAGGCCTCGATGCGCACGGGCGCTCCGCCTCGATCCGCATTAAAAAGTGATCTGGAAAATCCGGGAGCGCGAAATCGATCTCTCGCGCCGCGCCATGGTGATGGGCATCATCAACGCAACGCCGGATTCATTCTCCGATGGCGGCTCCTTTTTAGACCCCGCCGCCGCTTGTGCCCACGGGCTGAGGCTCGTTGCCGAAGGGGCGGAGATTCTCGACATCGGCGGAGAGTCCACACGTCCCGGTTCCGAGGGCGTCTCGGCGGATGAGGAAATCCGCCGCACGCTTCCCGTAATCCAAGCCCTCCGCCGCGAAAGCCGGGTTCTGATTTCCATCGATACCTGGAAGGCATCCGTCGCACGCGCCGCCCTAGAGGCAGGGGCGGACATCATCAACGACATCACCGGCCTGCGTGGAGATGATGAGATGGCCCCCCTTGCAGCCGCCTCGCGCGTCGGCGTCGTCCTCATGCACATGCAAGGCAAACCCCGCACGATGCAGGTGGCTCCACAATACAACGATGTGCTCCGGGAGGTCGGGGATTTTTTTCGACAGGCCCTCGCGCTGGCGCTAGCGTCCGACATCAACCCGATGTGCATTGTTCTCGACCCAGGAATTGGATTTGGCAAAACCCCAGAGCACAACAGGCACCTCCTCTCGGGGTTGCCTGCCTTCCTCGAGTTCGGGAGACCCCTTCTCATCGGCGTCTCGCGGAAATCGTTCCTCGCATCGGTCTGCGGCTCCACTGCCATGGAAGACCGCTTCTGGCCGGGCGTCGCATTCACCTCGTTCTGCCGCGAACGCGGGGTGAAAATCCTTCGCGTCCATGAGGTGAGACCCAATGTGGAGGCGCTTCGTATGACCGAGGCGATAATTAACGATGTTTGAGGCGCTACGTCTTTTTTTCCGCGACCATTGGACCTCGGGGGTCGAAATCGCGATTCTCGCCGCCGTCATCTACTACATTTACATCTATCTGCGCGGCACACACGGGGCCCGCATTCTTGTGGGACTGGCCCTCATTTTTCTCACGCTCACACTGGCCTCCCAGCTCCTCAACCTCGAGGTCATTGGCTGGTTGCTGCGGAGCATGTCGGTTTTTCTCGCCATCGCTCTTGTTGTTATTTTTCAGCCGGAACTCCGCCGCGCGCTCACCGAGCTTGGCAGTCACCGCTTTTTCACCTCGGCCTTCGAAGAAAAGGAGACCATCGAGGACATCACCGATGCCGTCTTCGAGCTCTCCAGCAAAGGATTTGGAGCACTCATCGCCATCGAGCGCGAACTGAGTCTCAAGCCTTTCATCGAGACGGGAGTGCATCTCGATGCCCGGTTCTCAAAAGAACTTGCCCTCACCGTCTTTCAGCCCAAAACCGTTCTTCACGACGGTGGCATGATCGTCAGCGGCAACCGCATCGTCGCCGCAGCCTGCATTTTTCCGCTCACGCAACGTGAGGATCTGGATCGCAACCTCGGCCTTCGCCATCGCGCAGGCCTCGGCCTCGGAGAAGAGTCCGACGCCGTCACGCTCGTCGTCTCCGAGGAAACAGGCCAGGTTTCGATTTGCCACGGGGGAAAAATCGAGCGCAACCTCAGCGTAGAAAAATTCCGCCTCCGGCTCAGCCAACTCCTCTTCAATGAAAAGTATGAAAGCGATTCTGCTCAACAACTGGAAAGTCAAAGCCACGAGCCTGCTCCTGGCGTGCGCCCTCTGGTATCTCATCAAGCAGAACGTCGCCCGGAATCCCCCTCGATTTGATTTTATGAAATCCTCCGCCGAGGAGGTCCAGAAACCTATAAAAAAAGACTCCAAATGAGCACAAATCCCAGAAAACTTTTTGGAACCGACGGCGTTCGCGGTGTCGCAAATATCGAACCCGTCACGGCGGAAACCGCCCTGAAACTCGGTCGGGCGGCCGCCCATGTTTTCGGCGCCTCCCGCGCAGCCTCCCGCAGCGGACGCCTAAAGATCGTCATCGGCAAAGACACCCGCCTCTCCGGCTACATGCTTGAGAACGCCATAGTAGCCGGCCTCACCTCGCTCGGGGCAGATGCCCTGCTCATCGGCCCCCTTCCCACACCCGGCGTGGCTTACATCACCCGCTCGCTGCGCGCCGATGCAGGCATCGTGCTCTCCGCCTCTCACAATCCCTATGAGGACAATGGCATCAAATTTTTTCGCCACGACGGATACAAGCTCGACGACGAGATCGAAGCGCGCATCGAACATCTCGTGTTCAGCGGCGAGATCGAGAGTATCCGGCCCACGGCCACGCGCATCGGCAAGGCGATGCGCATCGACGATGCACTGGGCCGCTACGTCGAATTCGCCAAACAAAGCTTTCCTCGCGGAATGACGCTCGAGTCCCTCCGCATCGCGCTCGATTGCGCCAATGGAGCAGCCTACAAGTCAAGCCCCTGCATCCTTCGCGAACTTGGCGCCGACCTTGTTGCGATCCATACCCACCCGAATGGCACCAACATCAACACAAACTGCGGCAGCACGCACCCCGAGCAAATTCAACGCCTCACGCGCGAGTGCAAGGCGCAGATCGGCATCACGCACGACGGCGATGCAGACCGCGTCCTCCTCTGCGATGAGAACGGAGAACTGGTCGATGGCGATGAGATCATGGCTATCGCAGCGGTGGACTACCTGCAGCGCGGATGCCTCGAAGGCCGCACGCTTGTCTCCACAGTCATGAGCAATTTCGGCCTCGACGAGACCCTCGCCGCCCACGGCGGGAAAGTTCTCCGAACAAAGGTCGGCGACCGCCACGTGATCGAGGCCATGCTGCGCGACGGGCACAATGTCGGCGGCGAGCAGAGCGGACATATGATCTTTCGCGACTACGCCACCACCGGCGACGGGATCGTGAGCGCCCTGCAAATCCTTCGCGTCATGATCGAGACCGGCCGCCCACTCAGCGAGCTCAAGAAGGTTTTGAAAAAATACCCCCAAGCCCAGCGCAACCTTCGCGTCAAAGACAAGCCGCCCCTCGATTCGCTGCCCAAAGTCCAAAAACTCCTCGCCTCCGCCGAGGCCGACCTCAACGGCAAAGGCCGCGTCCTGCTGCGCTACTCGGGAACCGAACCAAAAATCCGCCTTCTCATCGAAGGCCGCGACCAAGTCACCATCGACCACCACGCCGACGCCATCGCCCAGGCCCTCGCCGAAACCATCGGGGATGCGTGACATCTGGAAGCCCCCTGCCCAAACGACACCAATCAAGTTGTGTCTCAACGCAGGAAACATGATGCAAAAGCATTCCCCGCTCCGCGTTCTCCGTAATTGACCCAAGTTTCGCACGGCCGACCGCAAACCCTCATAAAACCTAGAGGGTCTTCCCAAACGCACTCCAGTCTCTTCACGCTGGGATTTCGGTTTTTCTTGTCGGGAAGGTGGATTTCCAGTCGATGCCGAGCATTTTGGAGACGCGGTTTTGTTCGTCGTCGGGTTGGCTGGGTTTACGGATGTTGATCGTGCGGCCGTCGGCGAGCGGGAATAGGGTGGTGACGAGGCTGTGCGTGCCGAGCAGGCGGCGGATCGTTTGCCAGTCGCGCGTGGCGTTGTGGTCCTCCAGGCGTTTGCCGACCCAGCGCAGGAGGTGGTAGGCGAGCACGCTGATAAGCCGAAGAGCTGGGAAGCTCTGAGACAGACTGCCGATAGGCAGCCCGAAGGGTGCCGTAGCCGGGAGGCGAAGGCATCAACATGTGCCCGTCGACGCGGTCTTCGAGTTGATGGAAATTCGGTCGCAGTCCGAGCGTGCCTTTGAGTTGGGCAAAGTCGGCCTCGGCTTTCAGAAGCGTCATGGTGAGCTCCCAGAGTTGCGCGGCTCCGAGGCTCTTGTCGGTCTTCAAAACAGAGTCGCCGCATTGTTTCTTTTTCAAAGGAGTCGGCATACTTGCTGCGGCTGCCGCGCGTGATGTTGACGAGGTAGGAATACCCTCGCTTTTTGAGCAGAGCGAGGTTGGCGCGCGAGGCGAGCGAGAATAATGGGGCAGGGTTTTGGTGTCGGACATATTGCCTTCGAAGGTCTCGTGGGCGAGCGGAAATCCGTGTTCGTGAAAGGCGATGCCCACGTCAATCTGGCAACAGTCGTTGCGCTGTTGCTTGTTTTTTCCGTGTTTGGCCTTGGGGTTGGACGCGCAGAAACCCTCGAAATGGCTGATGGTGACATCGTAGAGAATGACGCTTCGGCTGAGCGAAAAAAGATCATGCTCGCGCTGGCGCAGGGTGGACTCGATGTCCTTGCGAAGGGCCATGAGATCGTTGCTGGTGCGGTAGAGGTGGTCCTTGGCGCTTTTGGTGAGGCGGATGTCGAGGTGTTCGGGAGCTCGGTGCGGTGTGACCAATCAATGAGAGGCTCGATGAGGCGGCTAAAAACCATGAGCTGGCCTGTTGCAATGGCGCTGGCGCTGGGGTTCATGCCGAGGGCTTCGAGCATGGGAGTGAAACGCAACTCCTCCCGGGCTTTGAGGGCGACGAGTTCGGGGGCGAGCTCCACGACATCGGTGCTCTCGATGGAGTCGAGAATAACGCCATCCACAGTGGTTTGGGGATCGGGCTTGGCGGCGTGAAAGCGGCCGGCGAGCTGAACGATGCAATCCGCCCAGGAGGATGCTTCCGGGGAAAGCGAGGAGTCAACAAAATCGCCCCCGCCATGGATGCGGCGCTCGACCGCGCTGGCGATCAGACATTTTTCGGCCTCTGTGAGTTTGGCATCGCCGAGGGAAACGATGACACGCTGACGAGGCAGAAATTCTATATTGCTATAGAATTGCACGAGTTGCACTATCTTAGAGCCCTTTATAGATTTCGTCCTAAAATACATGAGCGCAATGAGTAACAAATAAAAGAGGCAAAGCCAATCAGAATATTATATTTTTAGGCACTACAGATAGGGATAGAAAGCTTAGACTATGGGGATCAAAATTTTATACAAGTGGCATCTCGAAAAAAAAGATGATTCCCGGCTACTCTCCGGAGATGATTGAGAAACTTGGGTTAAACCAATCGCGCCCCCCCGTGGGTTGCTGAGAATCTTTGGGAGGGTGCAGGTTCCCGTTTCCCGCCCAAATAGTCTCTGCAGCCATTCGGCCCGGGAGGTCTGTCGGTGGGAAGCGACGCCCGAGAGAGAGGGGGGGACCGCCTCGGCAACGGGCCCCATGGCGGTCCCCTTTTGAGGGAGAGCGCGCCTTATCCTTCCAGAAAGTTTTTCAGAAGCTGCTTGCCGTGCTGGGTGAGGATCGATTCGGGGTGGAATTGGACGCCGTAGACTGGGAACTCCCGGTGGGCGAGGCCCATGATTTCACCTTCGGCGGTTTCGGCAGTGATTTTGAGGCAGGCGGGGAGGGTTTCGCGTTTAACGATGAGGGAGTGGTAGCGCGTGGCTTCGAAGGGACTGGGGAGATTGGCGAAAACATTCTCACCGGCATGCAGGATGGGTGAGGTTTTGCCATGCATGAGGCGATCCGCCCGCACCACGTCTCCGCCGTAAACCTGCCCGATGCTCTGGTGGCCAAGACACACACCGAGGAGGGGGGTTTTTCCGCCAAACTCGCGCACCACATCGCAACTAATGCCCGCATCCGTCGGCGTGCAGGGACCGGGCGAGACCACGATTTTCTCCGGCGCGAGGTTTTGGATTTCGGTGATCGAGATTTCATCGTTGCGCTTCACGAGAATCTCCGCGCCAAGCTCGCCGAAGTATTGGACGAGATTGTAGGTGAAGGAATCGTAGTTATCGATGACGAGGATCATAGGAATTGCCCACAGAGGACACAGAGGAGGAAAATAAATGAGACAGGGGAAAGCGCGATTTTTAGATCCCCTCCGTGTTCTCTGTGTCCTCTGTGGTTAATAATCATTGGGGGTGTCTGGCGCGGTCGATGGCGCGCATGCCGGCCATGGCTTTGTTGACGGTCTCTTGGTATTCGCCCTCGGGGGTGGAGTCGGCGACGACGCCGCCACCGGATTGGATATAGGCCATGCCGGCCTTGAGCAACACAGTGCGCAGGGCGATGCAGGAATCGTGGTTGCCGTCGAAGCCGAAGTAGCCGACGGCGCCGGAGTAGGAGCAGCGTTTGCTTTTTTCGAGTTCGTTGAGGATTTGCATCGCCCGCACTTTTGGCGCGCCGGAGACGGTTCCTGCCGGAAATGTCGCTCTCATCACGTCGAACGCAGAGCGCCCGCCGGCAAGTTGGCCAGAGACATGCGAGACAATGTGCATGACGTGGCTGTAGCGCTCGATGGTCATAAAGTCGCTGACCTGCACCGAGCCGTAATCGGCGATGCGACCGACGTCGTTGCGGGCGAGGTCCACAAGCATGAGGTGCTCGGCGCACTCCTTGGGATCCGCGAGAAGATCGGCGGCGTTGGCGGCATCCTCCCCTGGCGTTGCTCCACGGCGGCGGGTGCCCGCGATAGGGCGAATTTCCACCAATTTGCCCGTGAGGCGCACGTGCACCTCGGGCGAACTACCGACGAGTTCATAGCCGCCGGGACAGCGCAGGCAGAACATATAGGGCGAGGGATTCACGAAGCGCAGCGAGCGGTAGAGGTCGAGCGCATCACCTGAAAAACCGGTCTCGAAACGTTGCGCGAGCACAATTTGGAAGATGTCTCCTGCGCGGATGTATTCTTGGGCGCGATTGACCATTGCGTGATATTCTTCGCGCGAGGTGTTGGAGGTTGAAGGCGCGGCCGGAGGCGTGGTCTCGGTGAAGATCGGGTCGAAGGCAACCGGTTGGCGCAGTGCCTCAAGGATGGCTTCGATCCTCCCGCAGGCCGAGTCGTAGGCCGCGCCCGGATTCTCCGTGTCGGGAAAGGCATTCGCAACAATGCGCACACGCCGCTGGCGGTGGTCGAAGATCACCACGGATTCGGTGATCATGAAAAACATGTCGGGAATCCCGAGTTCATCCTTCGGCGGAGGGGCAATCGTCGGCTCGAACCAGCGGATGCAGTCGTAGCCGAGGTGGCCCACCGCGCCGCCGTGGAAGAGCGGAAGTGGCGAGTCGGCCTGCACTCGATAGGGACGCATCCATTTTTCCAACTCATCGAGTGGATCCCGCGAGGCTTCGAAGGTGCGTGAGACTCCGTCCTCTGTGATGGTGAGCGTTTTTCCCGTGGCAGTGAACGTGGCCCGCGCTCCAAAGCCCAGGATCGAATAGCGCCCGGCTTGGTCGTTCTGCTCCGCCGACTCGAGGAGAAACGAGGGGGCGCAGGCGCAGAGCTTGGCGAAAGCGGAGACCGGCGTGTCGGCATCCGCAACAATCTCGCAGGAGACTTGGAGCATGCGGGCCGTGCGCGCCTTTTCAAGAAAAGCAGAGCGCGACGGGGTAAGGGGTGTCATGAAAAGGAAACCTTCGGAGCCTGCCTCTCTGCCGGGCTGTCGAGCTCGAACAACTCCGCCGGTCCAAACTGGAAGACCCCGGCAACGAGATTCGCCGGGAAAATCTCACGCTTCGTATTATAGGTCATCACCGAGTCGTTGTAGGCCTGACGGGCGAAGGCGACTTTGTTTTCCGTGGAGGTCAACTCCTCGGTGAGTTGCATCATATTCTGGTTCGCTTTGAGGTCGGGGTAGGCCTCCGCGACGACGAGCAGACGCGCGAGGGCGCCGTTGAGACCCTCCTCGGCACCTGCGAGTTCGCGCATCGCCTTTGGGTCGCCGGGATTCGCCGCTGCGCGCCCGCTGGCTGTCTGGGCAAGGTTCCTTGCTTGAGTCACGGCCTCCAAAGTGCCTCGCTCGTGCTCAAGATAACCCTTGGCGGTTTCGACCAGATTCGGGATGAGGTCGTGGCGACGTTTCAACTGCACATCGATTTGTGAGAACGCGTTTTTGAACCGGTTGCGAAGAGCCACCAGCGCGTTGTATTGGCCGACGACAAAAAGAAAGACTATCCCGGCCGCAACAGCCAGGACAACAAGCAGAGTGATGAAGGCTCCCATAGGCCGCACTTTGCCGCCCGTCTCCGCGCCGCGCAACCTGAAAACACAGCCTCATTCTTGAAGGCGGACCTGCGGGCATCCACTTGCCACTTGTGGGCAGGCGGTTTGTGTCATAGCGTCAAGCCCAAAATGATTGCGCAACGCAGTCCAGACTACGATGGTCCGCTCACATGGCTCGGAAATTTTCCTATCTATGTGAGCACGGCTATTGCCGGCCTCCACGGAGTCACGCTCATTCTCACAGCCCTTGCCTTGGCGGCGGGCGCCGAATCCGCCTTGCAGACGTTCAGTTTTTCCAGCAGCGCGGTCGCCCGCGATTGGTCTGTGTGGCAGCTGTTCACCTACGCCTTCGTGCACACGCCGCCCTACTGGTTTTTTCTCGTCGAGCTGTATCTTTTGGTTGTCTTCGGGCGCGAGATCGAGGGGCACCTTGGCCGTCGCGCCTTCATCAAGCTCTACCTCCTCCTGCTCGTGGCTCCGACGGTGTTCCTCACGGTCTGCGATTGGCTGGGATGGCAGACGCTGTGCTCCGGCTCGAGCGCCTTGCACTTCGGCATCTTCGTGGCCTTTGCCCTCATTTACCCCACGGCTGAGATTTTTTTTGGCATACAGGCCAAGTGGATTGCGCTCGCTCTTCTGGCAATCAACTCGCTGCAATGCCTCGCCCTCTCGAACTACGACGCCCTCGCCGTGCTGGCGATCGACTCCGTGGCCGCGTGCCTCTTCATTGGTTTTTTACAAGGCCGCTTCTCGCTTCGCCTTCCCGAGCGGCGTGTCAAAGTCCGTCCGACTCCCAAAGCCAGGCGCGCGATCCCCGATTCCTCCTCGGAGGATGTCCTCGACTCCATCGATCCCATACTGGATAAAATTTCCCTCTCCGGCCTTGGCAGCCTCACTCACCGCGAGCGAGAGCGTCTTGAAAAAGCCCGCGCCCACCTCCTCGCCAAGGACGCCGAATCCTGACCACATTCCCGATGCCCGAACCCACAGCCTCCGACAGCCAGCCGTCGGCCGACGCCTTTCTCAAGGATTCCTGCTACGTCACCGCCTTGTCACATTTTTACCGGGGCGAACTCGGCCGCATCATGATCTGGCGGCAGCGGCTCGATATCACGACCACTTGGGCTATCACGACCAGCACAACGATTATCGGCGTCGCTTTTTCCATCCGCGACGTGCCACACATCATTTTCTTTTTCAACCTCGCCATCGTGTGGATCATGCTATGGATTGAGGCACGGCGCTATCGCTTCTACGACGCCTTCCGCGGGCGCCTACGCATGCTGGAATCGCATTTTCTTGTGCCTATGATTTCCCAGAGCCCGAAAATTCTCGACGGGGAGTGGCGGCGCCTCGTCTGCGAGGACCTCATTCTGCCCTCGTTCAAAATCACCAAGCTTGAAGCGGTGGCACGGCGTCTCAAGCGCAATTACGCCTTCATTTTCGCCTTCGTGATGCTCGCATGGACACTCAAGATTTTCATCCATACCCCCGAGCCTATTGCCTCATTTGCGGACTTCTACTCTGCTTTGGCGGTTCACCAACTGCCGTCTTGGCTGGCTTTTTCGGTTTACTCGGGGACGATTCTGGTCATTTCTCTGCTCATGATTTTCATGCTTCGTTCCTCCAGCGAGGAGGTGAATGAATTCGGAGGTTCCCACAGCTCGCTATGGAGAATTTAGAGGGCATCTCCCGCCTCCGCGAAATCGTCGCCCGCCTCCGCGCGCCGGATGGCTGCCCGTGGGATCGCGAGCAATCGCATGCCAGCCTTCGCGGCCATCTCATCGAGGAATGCTATGAGGTCATCGACGCCATCGAGCGGGCGGATGACTCCAACCTTCAAGAGGAACTTGGCGACCTTCTCCTTCACGTCGTCATGCATGCCCAGATGGCCTCTGAGCGCGGAGCCTTCTCGCTGGATGGCATCGCCGCCACCGTGTGCGACAAAATGATCCGCCGCCACCCGCATGTTTTCGGCGATAAGCTTGCGGCGGATTCCGCCGAGGTGCTCCGCCAGTGGGACGCGATCAAACGTGCCGAGAAGGGCGGTAAAGCGGGCATCCTCGACAACCTCACCGCCTCGTTGCCAGCCCTCCTCAAGGCCCAGACGGTCCAGAAAAAAGCCGCACGAGCGGGATTCGATTGGCCGGATGCCGAGCCCGTCTTCGACAAATTCCAAGAGGAGATCGCCGAAGTGCGCGAGGCCATCGCTGCAGGTGATGCCGCCTCCCTCGAGGCCGAGATTGGCGACCTGCTTTTCACCGCCGTGAATCTCGCCCGAAAGCTTGGGGTTGATGCCGAGACCGCCCTTGCGGGTTCCACAAGCCGCTTCGTCTCGCGCTTTCAAGGGATCGAGCGTGAACTTCAAACCACCGGCCGCAAAGTCGAGGACACTCCGCTCGAAGAACTCGATCGCATTTGGGAAAAAGTGAAATCGGCATGAGCTTCGCCGTGTTTAATCCTGGTGCGGGAGATCGCAACCAGACCTGCCCCGGAGGGCCGGGCAACCCAAGGCGATTGTCGCCATGCGCCCATCGGCATCCATGAGTAAGCTCCCCGTGGACCTCCCCGACCGCCTTCGTGTCCTGTCCCGGCACCGCATCTGCCGGCAGTTGGACGTCGGCTCCGGGTGCGACTCGGTTGCTGCTCCGCCCCCCTTGGTCCGATGACAGAGCCGTCCGGAATTTCTGCTTTCATCGTCTGTAAAAACGAGGCCGCCACCATGGCCCGTTGCCTCTCGAGCCTCGCCTGGTGCGATGAAATCGTCGTCGTGGATTCGGGCTCCACCGATTCGACCCTCGAGATTTGCGCGCAGCACAACTGCCGCGCCACCCATCGCGATTGGTCCGGCTACGTTGAGCAGAAAGCCCATGCCCTCTCGCTCTGCACACGGCCATGGATTCTCAATCTTGATGCCGATGAGGAGGTCTCCCCCGAACTCCGGACGGAGATCCAGGACATGCTGGCGCGCGATGCCCATGGCGAGGTGAGGGAGGACGGGTTCGAACTTCTCCGCGTTGTCTTTTATCTTGGACGCTGGTGGAGGCATGGGGGTTGGCATCCAGAGCGCAGGCTTCGTCTCGCCCGCCGCGACAAGGTTACTTGGCATGGAGAGGAACCCCACGAGCATGCCCGTGTTCCGGGCGCTGTTTCCCGAATGTCTGGCGAACTGCGCCACTATACCTACCGCGATATCGCCGACCACGTCAGCCGCCTCAACGCCCACTCCAGCGCCGCCGCCCGCTCCCTCCATTCCAAGGGCAAACGCGCCCGGCTCACCGACCTTCTCTTCAAACCCAAGGCCCGCTTTCTCAAATTCTATATTCTCCGCCGCGGCTATCGCGAGGGACTGCCGGGGTTCCTCGTTGCCTGCATGGAGGCGGTTTATGTTTATTTCAAATACTTCAAGCTCTGGGAGTTGAATCGCCACAAGTAGCCTCCCCCTACCACCCCCTGCTGGGATCACCCCACTTTTACATCGCCGGATTTTCGGCAAGCTTGTCTCCATGCATCCATGGAAAAGCGCCCCCGCGCCTTGCTTCAATCTTCCTCGGAAGAACAGGGCCTCCGGCAGCGCCTGCTGCCGGGGGTTCTGTTTGATCCTCCACACCCCATGGGGCTTCGGCCCCATTGCGGGTGCGAGTGATGCCCGGTAACCGTTACTCAGACTTTATGATGTCATCACAAACAATGCCCCACACCTCGGCGGGGGAGACGCCGCGCGATGTCGACCTGTCCGCGACCGCCTCTCTGGATCCCGGCTACCGCCGCCTCTTCGAGACATCGCAGGACGGAATTCTTGTGATTGATTTTGAGACGCGCAAAGTCGTCGATGCGAATCCCTCTTTCTGTCTTCTCACCGGGCTCTCGCGCTCACAGTTGATCGGAGCGACGCCTCAGGCGATCGCGCCCCTGGGCACCCTCTTCCACACGCCCGGACTCTTTGAGGAACTCAAAAGCCGTTCCACCGTCCAACGGGACAACGTGGTCTTGGAAAGCCGCGACGGCCGCAAGACGCCTGTGGATGCGATTTGCCACCTCTACCACGTGAACGGCCGCCAGTTCGTCCAATGCAACTTCCGGGACATGACACGGCGCATGCTTGCCGAGGAGCACTCCCGCCGCCTCAACGAGAGCCTCGAGCAGCGCGTGGCCGCCCGCACTGCCGATCTTGAGGCTGCGAACCGCGAACTCGAAGCCTTCACCTACTCCGTCTCCCACGATCTTCGCTCCCCTCTACGCCACATTATGGGATTCGTTGAGATCCTCGAAGCCGAGGCAGCGGCAAATCTCCCGCCCCACCATATTCAGTATCTTCACACCATCGCGGGAGCCGCACACCGCATGGGCGACCTTATTGACGACCTCCTCGCCTTCTCCCGCATCGGGCGCTCCGAAATGCAGAAGACCCCGGTGGCTCTCAACACCCTTGTGGCAGAGGCCATTGATGACCTTCGCGGAGAGACCCTCAATCGTCTGATCACATGGAAAATCCATGAGCTTCCCACCCTCGTCGTCGACCGCTCGCTCATGCGCCAGGCGCTGGTGAATCTCCTCTCCAACGCCATCAAATTCACCTCCACGCGCACCCTCGCCGTCATTGAGGTCGGCACGGAGCCTTCAGGCCAAGGCGAGCACATCGTCTTTGTTCGCGATAACGGAGTCGGCTTCGATCCCCTCTATGCCAGAAAAATATTCGGCGTCTTCGAGCGGCTCCACAACGGCAACGAATTCGAGGGCACCGGCATCGGCCTCGCCAACGTGCAACGCATCATCCGTCGCCACGGCGGACGCATCTGGGCGATCGGCAAGGTCGATGCCGGCGCGACATTTTATTTTTCCATCCCCGCCACGGCGGAATCATGAGCACCGCCATGCCACAGATTCTCCTCGCCGAGGATGACCCGGCCGATGTCGAGTTGGCCCTCTCCGCGATGACCCGCATCAACCTCTCGAAGCGCGTCGCGGTGGCCAACCATGGAGAGGATGCCTTGGATTATCTCCACCACCGCGGGCGCTGGCGGACCCGCGTCGGCGGCCATCCCGCGGTGATTCTCCTCGATCTGAAAATGCCCAGGGTCGGTGGCCTCGAGGTCTTGCGCTCCATCCGGGGCGACACGCGCACCCAATCCATCCCGGTCGTGATTTTAACCTCCTCCTGCGAAAAAAATGATATCGCTCGATGCTACGCGCAGGGGGCCAACGCCTATGTCGTCAAGCCGGTGGACTTCCCCGTATTCGTCCTCACCCTGCAGCGCGTTGGCCACTTTTGGGCAAGCGTCAACGTGCCGCCTCCAGCCCGCCACAACGCCGCCCCCGGTCAATGACCCCTCCCCTTCGCATCCTCCACCTCGAAGACGACCCCATCGACTCCGAACTCGTCCACTACAACCTCCAGAGCCAGGGGTTGGCCTGCGAGATTCAGCGCGTGGACAACAACAACGACTTTTCACAGGCACTGGAGCGCGGCGACACGGATCTCATTCTGGCCGACGTCTCCTTGCCGGGCTACGACGGCATGGATGCGCTCCGACTCGCACGCCGCCTGCGCCCGGAGGTTCCGTTCCTTCTCGTTTCGGGAGTCATCGGAGAGGAGGCCGCCATCGATGCCCTCCAGAACGGAGCCACCGACTACATTCTCAAAGACCGCCTCTCTCGCCTTGGCCCCTCCATTCGCAGAGCCCTCCACGAAGTCGCCCTCCGCCACGAGCAACGCAGCCTCGGCAACCAACTCGCCCGCGCGCAGAAACTCGAAATCTTTGGAGAACTCGCCGGGTCCATCGCCCACGACTTCAATAATGTTCTCACAATCATCATGGCGAACAGCGGCCTCCTCATGGTCGGGCTCAAAGAGTCCGACCGCCTCCACAAGCATGCCCTCCAAATCGAATACGCATCCAGCCATGCCGCCGCCCTCACCCGCCAACTCCTCATTTTCAGTCGCCAGGAGATTCGCCAACCGGTTGTGCTCCCCCTCAACGCGATCCTTGAAAACACCGAGGCCATGCTCCAGCGCCTCATTCCCGAGAGCATAGAGCTGACGCTGTCGCCCTCCGACACGCCTCTCCAAGTCGCCGCCGACCAAAGCGACCTCCAGCAAGTTCTCATCAATCTCGTTCTCAATGCCCGCGACGCCATCTACACGGAGGGCCGCATCCACATTGCAACCGGGTGCGTCGAGAAAGTTCCACCCCGCAGCCTCGCCGCCTCCGAACCGCAGGAATTCGCCTTCTTCAGCGTCGAAGACAACGGCTCGGGAATGACCCCCGAGGTCGCCGCCCGCTTGTTCGAGCCGTTCTTCACCACCAAACCGCCTGGGTGCGGCACCGGCCTCGGCCTCGCCACCTGCCAGCGGATCATCGCCGCCAGCAAAGGACACATCACCGTGGAAAGCACGCCGGAGCATGGCAGCATCCTCACCGTATTCCTGCCGCGCCTCCCCGCCCCGGCCCCGAGCGCGGAGGCTCCTCCCGCAGGCCCCGCGCCGCCTCTCCAGCCCCAACGAGGCGTTGAAAAAATTCTGCTGGCCGAAGACAACCACATGCTCCGCGACCTCATCGCCAACCTCCTCTCCGAACTCGGCTATCACGTCCTCCAAGCCTCCAACGGACTCGAGGGCCTGGATATTTTCGCCGCGCACAAGCAAGCCCCGCCCGTGCTCGTCATCACCGATGTGATTCTCCCCCTCCTGGGCGGCCGCGAGATGGCCCGCCTGCTGCAAATCCGGCAGCCCGGCTTGAAAGTCCTCTACACCTCAGGCTATCCCGATGAGACCCTCGCCCCCCGCGGCATTCCCTCACCGGGTCTCAACTTCATTCGAAAACCCTTCACCCTCCCTCAACTGACCCAAAAGCTTCGCGAGCTTCTCGATCCGGCAAATTAAGCCGATTCCCTCCTGCGGCGTGTGTTGACACCGGCCGGTCTCATCACCATATTCCCTGCCCGCTTCCAAACCGGACGCTCACGACATTTATGGAAAATATTCGCAACATCGCCATCATCGCTCACGTCGATCACGGCAAGACAACTCTCGTCGATCAGCTTCTCAAGCAGGCCGGCACCTTCCGCGCCAACCAGAAAACCGACGAGCGCATGATGGACTCGATGGATTTGGAGAAGGAAAAAGGCATCACCATCCGTGCCAAAAACGCCGCCTTCCGCTGGAAGGATTACCACATCAATATCGTGGACACTCCCGGCCACGCCGACTTCGGTGGCGAGGTCGAGCGCATCATGAAGATGGTCGATGGCGTCCTGCTCGTGGTCGACTCCCACGACGGCCCACAGGCCCAGACGAAGTTCGTTCTGCGCAAAGCGATGGAAAACGGGCTCAAGCCGATCGTCGTCATCAATAAAATCGACCGCGAGAACGCCCGCCCGCACAAGGTTCTCGACATGGTTTTCGAGCTTTTCATGGAACTCGGCGCGACCGATGCCCAGCTGGACTTCCCCCACATCTACGCGAGCGCCAAAGTCGGCTTCGCCAAGAATGAAATCACCGACTCCAGCGACAACATGGAGCCGCTCTACGAAGCCATCACCAAACACATCCCCCCGCCGCCCAAGGCGGATGTCGAGTTCTTCCGCATGCTCGTGTCGAACCTCGACTACAGCGACTATCTCGGCCGTATCGCCTATGGCCGCATCACCAGCGGCACCGTCAAACAAGGCGAGACCATCGTCTGCATCCACCGCGACGGACGCAAAGAAAAGGGCAAAGTCACCGCGATCTTCTCCCACGAGGGCCTCGAGAAAGTCCAAGTCCCACAGGCCTCCGCCGGCGACATCGTCGGCATCAGCGGCTTCGAGGATGTCTTCATCAGCGAGACCCTCACCGACAACGACGAGCGCGAAGCCCTTCCCTTCGTCGAAATCGATCCCCCAACCATCTCGATGAAAATTTGCGTGAACGACTCGCCGCTCGCGGGACGCGATGGCAAGCTCCTCACCGCCCGTCAGATTCGCGACCGCCTCATCAAAGAGACCCGCGGCAACGTGTCGATCCTGATGCAGGATACCGACATCGCCGGCCACTTCGACGTCAAGGCCCGCGGCGAGATGCAGATCGCCGTCCTCGTCGAGCAAATGCGCCGCGAGGGCTTCGAGCTTCTCGTCTCCCGCCCCGAAGTTATCTTCCGCCGCGCCGAGGACGGCTCCGTGCTGGAGCCCCTGGAGACCCTCTACGTCGATGTGCCGCCAGAGAACCTCGGCGACATCCTCCAGACCCTCGCCGGCCGCAAAGCCGAGATTGTCAACATGGAGCACAATCCCCACAGCGTTCTCGTTCAGGCCGTGATTCCCACGCGCGGCATCATCGGCTTCGAGACGGATCTCGTGAACCTCACCAAAGGCCACGGCATTTGCAGCCATCTGTTCAAGGAATACGGTGCCCACAAGGGAGAGATTCCCAGCCGTAACAACGGCGTGCTCGTCTCCATGGAAGGCGGCACCAGCATGGCCTACGCCCTCGACAGCATCCAAGAGCGCGGTCGCCTTTTCATCGGACCACAGGAGGAAATCTACGAAGGCATGATCATCGGCGAAAACGCCCGCCCCGACGACATGCCGGTGAACCCTTGCAAGGCGAAAAAACTCACGAATATGCGCAGCCAAGGCGACGGCAAGGGCATCTCGCTCGCCCCCCCCATCGTCATGAGCCTCGAGCGCTCGCTCGAATATATCTCCACCGATGAATACGTCGAAGTGACTCCCAAGTCCCTCCGCCTTCGCAAGAAAATCCTCGACGCCAACATGCGCAAACGGGCCGAGAAGTCCGCAGGCGTCTTTGCCTGATCCGGAAGGCCGAAGCTAAAAACCCCCTTGGCGGTCTTACGCCACGGGGGGGTTTACCTCTTGCTCAAATGCCCTTGCCGCCCTCCGAATCTCGGAGGCGACATCGGCCCGGGGAATGGCAAACTTCGGGCGGAACCAAGGGAAGAGGCCGATGAGGTCGTGCAGCACAAGGATGTTGCCGTCGCATTCACTGCCGCTGCCGATCCCGACCGTCGGGCAGGAAAGGGATTTGGAAATGGACGCGGCCAGCGGCGCGTGGACCAACTCGAGCACGATGGCCTGCACGCCAGCGCGGTCGAGGGCAAGGGCATCCTCGGCAAGGCGAGCGGCCTCGGCGTGCGATTTTCCCTTGATGTGGTAGCCCCCCTCTTCAACCACCCTTTGGGGGAGCATCCCGAGGTGGCCGATCACGGGAATGTCGGCGTCGAGAATGGCCTCGATCATGGGCAACGCCTCGCGGCCGCCTTCGATTTTGACCAGGTCGGCACCGGCTGCGCGGAGGAGGCGGGAGTTTTCCAACGCAAGCTCGGTGGTCACGCAGCTGCCGGCGGGGAGGTCTGCCGCCACGAGCGTTTTCACGGCCCCGCGGGCGACAGCGCGGGTGTGGTGCAGCATATCGGCCATGGTGACCTGCGTGGTGTCGGGGTGTCCAAGAACGACCATTCCGAGCGAGTCGCCAACAAGGAGAAAATCGAGCCCGCAGTCGTCGAGGAGCCGGGCAACCGGGTAGTCGTAGGCGGTGAGGCTTGCAAGGCGGCGTCCGCCAGCTTTGGCTTGGCGAAGGGAATCGGGAGTGGGTTTCACGTGTTGGGTGGATGAGTGGCCGGGAAGGCGGCGGTGGAGACGGGGGTGGTTTTTTTAGAAGACGGCGACGACCCGAGGCAAATCCTGAGGAAGACATTCCGCAAGGCGGCTGCGCACGGAGACCTTCCAGCCGGGAAGAATCCGGTCGGGGCAGACCTCGGCAAGAGGCGCAAGAACAAACGGACGTCCAGCGATGCGGGGATGGGGCAGGGTCAACTCGGGGAGGGTGAACTCAAGGTTGTCGTAATACAGGATGTCCAAGTCGATGCTGCGGGGGGTGTGGAACCCATGCCCGGCAGGACGGCCGAGACGTTGCTCGAGGAGCTGCAACTTGGCGAGAAGGTCCAGGGGCGGGATCGTGCAGGCGATCTCGATGGCGGCATTCCAAAACAGCGGGGAGCCAGAGGGGCACTCGAAGGGCTCGCTCTCATGGATGCGCGAGCAGAGGAAGGGCCCCCGATCCTCATGGAGTTCGCGAAGGTGGTCTCGGGCGGCGCGGAGATTCGTCAGGCGGTCCCCGAGGTTCGACCCGAGCGCGATGCCAACTCTCATTTCAGGCCGAGAACGTCCTGCATGTCATAGAGACCGGGCGTTTTTCCCTGTGCCCAGCGGGCCGAGCGGAGGGCCCCCTTGGCGAACGTATCCCTGCTGGACGCCTTGTGCGTGAGTTCCACGCGCTCGCCGACATTGGCGTAGATGACGGTATGATCGCCGACCACATCGCCCCCGCGGATCGCATGCATGCCGATTTCCCGCGACGTGCGTTCCCCGATCATGCCCTCGCGCCCGTGGAGCACATCGTTGTCGTAGTCCAACCCGCGAACCTCGGCGAGAATCTCCGCAAGCCGGCGCGCGGTTCCGCTTGGGGAATCCTTCTTGAGGCGGTGGTGCATTTCCACAACTTCCAAATCGAAATCGGGACCGAGAATTTCCGCGGTTTTGCGGGTCAGCCAGAAGAGGATATTGACTCCGATGCTGAAATTCGGCGCGAAGACGATGGGTATGGTTTTCGAGAGTTCGGAGATGCGGACGCGTGCGGAGTCGTCATGGCCGGTGGTCCCGACCACGAGGATTTTTCCCGCTGCGGCACAGGCCTCGGCGACCTCCACGGTCGAGGTGGCATGGGTGAAATCAATCACGGCATCGCACCCCGGGAGGGCAGCAACAAGGTCGCTGCCGAGATCTAGGCCGGCAACACACTCAAAGGCGGGGTCGGCTGTGGCGGAGGCGATGAGGGCCTGGCCCATGCGGCCGTTGGCCCCGTTGATAAGAACGCGGGTGGGTATCACAGGCCGAGGTGCGAGAGGGTTTCGATGAGCTTCCGGGTGTTGGCGTCGGTCATTTCGCAGAGCGGCATCCGAACGTCGGCGGTCATTCGACCGAGACGCGCCAGGGCGAATTTCGTGGGCACAGGATTCGGCTCGATGAAGAGATCCTTGAAAAGCGCGTAGTATTTTTGATGGATCGCGAGGGCCTGTGCAGGCTCCCCGGCGAGGTAATGGCGCACCAGCGCAGCCACTTCGGAGGGGATAATATTCGAAGCGACACTGATGACGCCAACCGCTCCGACCGAGAGAAAGGGGAGCGTGAGGGAATCGTCTCCGGAAAGGATTTCGAAGGAGGGGGGCAGGGCGGCGCGCAGTTGGTTGACGCGCTCCACCGAGCCGCCGGCTTCCTTGATTGCGACAATGTTTTTGAAGTCGCGGGCGAGGCGGGCCGTGGTATCCACTCCGATCTCGATCCCACAGCGTCCCGGGATGCTGTAAAGGACGATCGGGATTTTCACCGAGTCGGCAATGGCTCCAAAGTGGCGGTAGAGGCCCTCCGGGCTGGGCTTGTTGTAGTAGGGCGCCACGAGGAGCGCCGCATCGGCCCCGGCATGTTCCGCCGCTTGGGTGAGGGAAATGGCCTCGGCAGTCGAGTTCGACCCCGTGCCGGCGATCACCTTGCAGCGGCCTGCGGCGGCCTGGATGGCGACCTCGACGACTTTGAGGTGCTCCTCATGGTCGAGCGTGGGTGACTCGCCCGTGGTGCCGACGGGAATGATGCCTGAGATGCCTCCGGCGACCTGGGCGTCGATGAGTTGGCGAAAGGCGGGGATGTCGAATTGACCGTCACGAAAAGGGGTGACAAGGGCCGTGTGTGCTCCTGCGAATGACATAGGGTGGATGGTTACAGAGAAATTGTGCCCTCGAAAACAAAATCCGCCGGGCCGGTGAGGCGGGCGCTGGAGAATGTGCCATCGGGATTTTTCACGAAATCGACGCGCAGGGTGTCTCCGCCGCGAACCTTGACGTGCACGGGGGATGAAACGCCCGAGATCGAGGCATGCAGGAGCGCGGCCGCACACACTCCGGTGCCGCAGGCGAGGGTCTCCCCTTCGACTCCGCGCTCGTAGGTGCGGAGCGCGAGGAGGCCGGGAGCGAGCACTTGGGCGAAGTTGGCGTTCGTGCCCCTGGGTGCGAATGCCTCATGACGACGGATCGCTGAACCGAGCACAAGCACGTCGGTTTTTTCGACATCCTCGACGAAGACGACGGCGTGGGGGACTCCGGTATTGAGAAAATGGACCTCGTGTGGCTCGTCGGCGGGAGTGAGCGTTTGTGCGGCGCGGAAGTCCTGTGGACGGCCCATGTCGAGGGCGACCAGCTCGCCGTCGAACGCGGCGGTGAGAATTCCCGCCTGGGTCTCAAAGCTTACGGAATCCGGCTTCGCAGGCATGAGGCGCGCGGAGTAGCGGGCAAAACACCGGGCTCCGTTCCCGCACATCTCTGCCTCGCCGCCATCCGCGTTGTAGTAACGCATGCGAAAGTCGGCTTCCCCGTCGGCGGGCTCGACCGCGAGCAATCCATCGCCCCCCACCCCCCGATGGCGGTCGCAGAGGCGCTCAATCGTCGGGCCGTCGAGCGCAAAGGTGCGGCTGCGATTGTCGAGCACAACAAAGTCGTTGCCCGCGCCGTTCATTTTGGTGAATCGAATATCCATGCGGTGGCGAGCCTATGCAGGCCCGGCGCCTCTCTGCAATGCAGCTTAGTTGAAATTGATTTCGAGATCCCCGATCCCGTCTTGGATGATTGTCGCGCCGAGTTCGGACTCGTGGTCGATGAACTCCTCCTCGGGCACTTCGGTCTCTCCGGCGGCAAGCACCTTGGTGGATCCAGAAAACGCTCCCGCCTTTTCCCGGATCGCTTGGGCCTGAAGTCTCCGCAATTCCTTCGCGAACGATTTTCCTCCCGCCGCCGTGGGGAAATCCGCCGGCATCCCATACGCGCGCGCCCAACCGTTGCGGATCAACTCGGAGGCAATATTTTTTCCACCAACCATGATCACGGCATAGAACCGTTGCTGCTTGGAAGCCCCGCGCGCATCCACCCACTTCGTGTAAACCGTAAAGGGCCGGGCAAGGAGCTTGGTGGTGAATTTTGCCGCCTGACGCCCGGCGGCCATCACACCGGCTGTCCCAAGCCCGAAGGCCTCGCCCTGAGCTGCAAGACGGTCGGGAAAACGATCATCCGTCTCCGGACAGTCCACAAAATAAAGACGGAAGAGGTGGGTTTTCCCATCGTGAACAACATAAAAACTATCGCCATCGGAATACTCGCTCAAGGAAAGGCGGCAGTTCGCGAGTTCCGACCAACCCGCAGGCGCGGGAAGACCAAAGACCGACGGCATCAGAGGGAAAAGGGCGAAAAGAAAGGCGGAAATCAGGCGGGGCTGTGACATTTGGGAAAAAAAATCAGGGAAGGGATGTCAGAGAATCCGGGTTGGTTGTCTGGGACCGATGACAGCGCAGACGCCATGTTACGAAACTGTCACATTCGAGTCAAATGATCGCGACCACGCGGCACGAGCTGCGATTCCGGGGCCGAGGTCTCAGGCCTTGCGGAGTTCGGCGATTTCGGCGGCGGCGTCGGCGGCTCGAAAGACGGAGGTTCCGGCAACGAGGAGATTTGCGCCGGCGCGGGTTGATTCGGCGGCTGTCGGCAAGGTAACCCCCCCGTCCACTTGGATGTGGAAATCATAGCCCCCGTCTTCGCGCCACTTCGCGGCGGTGCGAACCTTTTCCAGCATTTCGTGAAGGAAGGGTTGTCCTCCAAACCCCGGGTTGACCGTCATGACGAGCAGGATATCGAACGCGCCAAGGAACGGAGTGACCCGCTCGATCGGTGTGGGCGGGCTGATGGCGAGGCCGGCGAGAAGTCCCGCCGAGCGCACGGAGGCGAGTGTTTTGGAGACATCGTGGGACGCCTCGACGTGGACGGAGATCGAGGAGGCGATGGGCAAAAAGCGGGGCACGTAGTGGTCTGGACGGTCGATCATCAAGTGCACGTCGAGCGGGAGCGTGGTGTGGCGGGAGGCCGCCTCAACAAAGGCCGGTCCAAATGAGATGTTGTCCACAAAATGGCCATCCATCACGTCGCAGTGGATCCAGTCGGCGCCGGCGAGTGTCACGCGTTCGACCTCGGCGCCAAGGCGGCTGAAGTCGCAGGCGAGGATCGAGGGGGCAACGATGGTTTTGCGCAGGGACATGCATATGGGATAGCGTTGCGGAATGGAATTTGCGAGCGACGAATACTTCATGCGCGAGGCGCTGAGGCAGGCGCGGCGGGCTTTTGCCGCCGAGGAGGTGCCGGTCGGAGCGGTGATTGTGAGGGAGGGGGAGATCATCGCGCGGGCGTGGAACCAGGTCGAGATGCTCAAGGACGCCACCGCGCACGCCGAGATGCTTGCCATCACGCAGGCCGAGGCCGCAGTGGGGGATTGGCGCTTGAACGAGTGCGATCTCTACGTCACGAAGGAACCCTGCCCGATGTGCGCCGGGGCGATCGTCCATGTCCGCCTGCGGCGTGTGATTTTTGGTTGTCCGGATGCCCGTGGCGGAGGGGCGGGCGGGCTGGTGAATCTGCTGCAGATGCCGCAACTCAACCACCATGCACTCATCACGTCGGGCATCCTGGCCGAGGAGTGCGCGTGTATGCTGAAGGACTTCTTCCGCGCGCGGCGATTGAGCGGTGGTTCAGCGTGAAAATGACCTTGTTGCCGGGCGGACGGTCTGGGCTATTGGATTCATGGCAATGCGAGCGGTAAATACGGGTGGAGGAAAGTGTGCTGGCTGGAAGGCGGTCCTGAAGGGTGAAGCGGCCTTTTTTACAGGCGTGCTTTGCGTTTTGTTTTTCACATTTGGAGGCCCGTCCCTGCTTGGTTTGAGCGGAGCATTGCTTGCCAACGGGCTTTCCTTTGCGGTGATTTTTTCGGTGATGCTATGGCTCTCGTTCGGAGTGGTGCGACATGCGGAGTGTTTGGCGGAGAAGCTCGGCGAGCCTTACGGGACGTTGATCCTCACGTTGGCGGTGATCTCGATCGAGGTGGTGATGATTACGGCGCTGATGTTGACGGGCGCGGAAAATCCCACCTTGGCGCGGGATACGATGTTCTCGGTGTTGATGATTGTTTTGAACGGGATGGTTGGCATCACGCTGCTCATTGGAGGCCTGCGGCACCACCAGCAGATTTTCAATCTCGAGGGAGCGAGGAGCTATCTGGCCGTGATTCTTTGCCTGGCTTTTATCTGCCTGATTCTGCCGCGCTTCACGCTCTCCGGCGAAGGTGGGTCCGCCTCGCCGCTGTTTTACGGGTTCCTGGTCGTGGCCTCCGTGGCTCTGTATGGGGTCTTCCTTTTTCTCCAATCCACGCGGCATCGGGATTTTTTTCAGAGTCCCGACGAGGTGGGCGAAGGGCACGGCGGCCATGGGGCGGGTTCAACGACATTCCATGCGGTGTTCCTGATTCTATCGCTCCTTCCGATCGTTCTGCTCTCCAAAAAAATTGCGGCCTTGTTGGATTTCGGCTTGGTCTCGCTTGGCGCGCCGACTGCGTTGGCGGGGTTCGTTGTGGCGTTGTTGGTGCTGGCTCCAGAGGGGTTGGCGGCGGGTCGGGCTGCGCTCGACAATACGCTGCAGCGCACAGTGAATATTGCGTTGGGATCCGCTCTGGCGACGATCGGGCTTACCGTGCCCGCCGTATTGCTCGTGAGCGCGGCATCGGGAAAAGCCATTGAACTCGGGCTCAACGCACCGGAAATGGCCTTGCTGGCTGCCACGTTTTTCTGCGCGACGGTGGTTTTCTCAGGCAACCGGACCAACATGCTTGCGGGCGCGGTGCATCTGGTGCTCTTCGCGGCCTACGTGGTGCTGATTTTCGATTGATGTCGCAGAGGGCCTGGCGTCGGCTTTAGGCAAATGCGGCGGGGGACACTGGCGTGTCCAGCGGGCAGGGGGCGAGAGGAGGCTCTTCGAGTCCTTTTTCTGCGAGTTCGGCGAGTGCGGAGGCGGCCGTGAGGGTGCCTGCAGCCAGGCGGGGCAGGATGGGAGCGGCCATCTGCAGGATGAGTTGGATTTGGCAAAGCACCTCGCCAAGGACGTCTCCATCGGCTTCGGCGGGTTGGAGGACGAGGTGGTGGCGATGGAAAAAGACACCGGTCTTTTCGCAGAGGGCAAAAGCGCCGTAGCCTGCGGCTTCGGAGAGGACGGCGCAAAACGCCAGGAAGTCGTCGAAAGCCCCGGGGAGGACCCGCACATCGGGGCGGGTCAGGATTTGAAGAGTCGGGAGGGGAGACTCATCGGCCTGCCCTGCGGCGGTAAGGATATCCGAGACGAGTGCCAACTCGGTGGTGGTGGCAGGCTCGCAATCCATGTCGATGAGGATGCGGGGGAATGTGCCCGGGGCGGTGGCCTTGACGAGGCGGTGGTTGAAATCCTCCTCCGCGAGAAGGTCGGCGATTTGTGCGATGAGTGGAGTCATGGATGAGCTGGCATTTCGGGAATGGGAAATCCCTTCTGTGCGAGGGCGAGAATGGCGTGTTCGCAGGAGGTCTCTCCCTTGGCGATCGCCGCGATAAGCGGGTCGGCGGCCTCGAGGAACCTGTCGGCCGTGTCCAGGATTTCGGATACCATGACGGGGTCGACCGAGCGGTGCGGCCATGCTAGGAGTGCCCGGAAATGAACGAGGCGCGAGGCGCGGTTGAAGAGGATGGATCCGCGGCCAAGGCATTGCGTGAGGGCATTGCAGAAGCGGATAACGTGCGGGGAGGCTTCAAAGGGTGTGCGCGAGGGCAGACGGATGAGGATTTGAAGGTTCACGCAGGGCGAGGGTGCATCGGAGTCGAGTGCGGCGAGAGCATCTTCGAGGAAGACCAATTCGGCGACGGTCGAAGGGTCGAAGTCGAGACCGGCGAGGATGAGCCCGAAGGATTCCGGCGTTGCAGCGGGATAAAACCTGGCTGCGCGGCCGAGGCTATCGATCGATGTGGCGAGTGTCGCGAGGGGCTGTGGAAGCGGGTCGGGAGTCATAGCACGGCGGAGGATGTTTTGTAGACGGGGAGGCTGTTTTTATCGCAGAAAAATTCGACAGCGGCATTCCTGTCGACCTCGGCCTGAAGCACAAGAAACTCGATGTCGCGGGGCTCCCACTTGAGCGTGTCTCGAAGGAACGCGGCGTTGGTCGAGCCTCCGAACCCGGCGACGTCCCAACTTGCCGCGGGAAGGTGTGGGGGTTTGTCCTTCATGAGATCGTTGAGGAATTTTTCGGCGAGAGGTTTCGCGTTTCGCACGGCAAGTTTGTAGGCGGCAATCTGCAGGATTTGGTCGGCGGAATAGCCGGGCGCTGCCGCATCGGGGGCATCCATGTGGCGCTGCGAGGCGCGTTGGCCCACCAGTGGCTGGTATTTGTCACTCGCTTGAATCTGATGGAGCACGCGCAGGGCGAGGCGTGCGCGCTGGCGCTCCGGGGCGGGGAGGGAGGCGTCCGAGATACGGTTCCGGAGGGATTCCTCGGCATTTTCCGTGGTGACGGAACGATCCTTGAACAGGTCGTTGCGGAAGGTGGCAACGAGTTCCTGGATGCCGGCCGCCTTGTTCGCCATCTCGGCCTGGCGTTTCATTTTTCCGTAAGTGGCGAAGATGGCGACTCCGAGGCCGGCGACGCCAAGAAGGACAGCGGCTCCAGTGAATGCGGCGGCGAGGACGCCGAGGCCGATGCTGCCGGTGATGCAGGCGCCGGCGACCCAGAGCCCGGCCCTGATAGCGGAGTCGATGGCTTTGTAGCGGAATTCCTTTTTTTCCTCCAGCTTGGCGTGGCCTGTGTTTTTCTCGGCTCGGCGTTGATGCTCGAGCAGGAGGGCGTGGGTATCCACAGAATCATCGTTCCGCACCTTCTCGGCGATATGGTCGCCAATCTCGGCCTCGCGGACATTGGCCTCCCTTGCCTCCCGCCCGGCTAGGATGGCCGAGCGAGTGGCCAAGCCCGCAGCGGCGACATTAAGCACGCCAACGGTGTGTCCCAGCACGGATGTCACGGCTGGAGCGATGGCTGCGCCTCCGTGTGCGGCGAACTCGGCACCGGAGTGCACGAGATTGAGGCCCTGGCGGGTGGCGTCGTTGCCGCGGCTGATCATCCAGAGGGTATCCTTGCCTTTGAGGTGGGACTTGGCCTCATGGATGCTGTGTTCGAGAGCGAGGAGCTTGGTATCGAGGGTCGCGAGCAAGGCGGCTTTGGCGGATGAGAGGTCGGGGGCTCCGGGTTGTGCGGCGGCCGCTTTGAGGTCTTGGAGTTTCTCTTGGATATCGGCTTCGTCGGACTCCGAAAAAAACATGTCGATGGCGCGGGCTGCCTGGCGGCATTTTTCTTGGGCGATAGCCAGCGGGGAGATGGTCATACCGCGTGTGTTCATGCGGGTCCGCGTTGAGGCTGCTGTGGCGAGTTCCTGTTCGGAATTCAGAAGATCGCTGATGAGCGTCTCGGCATTGGCTCGGAAATTGGCGAGCCGTTGTCTGGTTGGCTCGAGCTGGGTGAGGGCGTTGGTTTGCCTCTTGCGATCGGCGAGATCCATGATGTTGCCTGCGATGCCGACGGCATTTCCCGCCATGCCGAGGACCTCGATGGCATCGCCGACGGTTTTGATATCCTGAAGGATGGGGCTCGCGTCGATAGCGGTTTCGGTGAGCGGATCGGCTTGGAGGCCCACCTCGGTGAAGAGTTCGGCGCATTCGATGCCCCGCATGGCTTTTTGGAGGGGTTCACCGTTTTTGGCATCAAGGAGTCGTTCTCTATCAGTCGGCGCTGTTGCGACACTCCTCCCGAGTTTTCCCTTGATCCAGCCCCATGCGGCCAGAACCGGGGAGGTGAAAGCGCGTTTGAAATTGTTACCGGCGCTCTGTGGCTGGATGGCATCTTTCGTCCAAGCCGCGCTGGTGAGGTTGTCGAGTTGGGAGTGCGTGAAAAGGCGCTTCGCGCTTTGCTCGGGAGAGGTGCGGATGGCAGCAGTTGATGTCGAGGCGGGGGCAAGCAGGCTTTGAGAACCCGAGGAGATGGGAGGCGAGGACCGGGAGGAAAGGGATATTGCTCCCCCGCGCGCGCCCTGCGCATCGGAGGATGATTCGTTTCTGCGGGTAACAATCGCCTTTCGGAGCGAGGTGATCTCGGGAGGCATGAGGGAGGTGGCAGCAGACTCCTAGGCAAAGGCGATCATCGGGGTTTCGCCGGGCAGGTTGACGGTGTGATCCTGCAGATCGCGTGAAGATTTTTCCACGAGATCCGCAAAGTTCACGACGGCATTGTGAAAGCCTTCCGGTTCGAGGCCGGCAATATCGAGCGAGGCGGTCAGGAAAATCCGGTCGGTCTCGGCTTCCAGCGAAAATGCAGCACCTCGCAAGAGCCCGCCGGGAAAGTTTTGCGCCAGCAGCAGGCGGGCAAGGGCGTCCCCGGCAGGCGGCGGAGGGAGCGATCCGACGATGGCGTGGAGGTGAACCTTGGCATCCCCGGGGGCGTGCTCGATGGTGAAATCGATGGAATCCCGGAGGCGGAGGGTGAGCGTGCCGGTGGCAGTGGGCCCGGAGTCCTCGAGGCCCAGCGAGGCTCGAAGGCGGGACATCAAAACTTCAAACCGGGAGTCGTCTTGCATGCGTTGGGCATAGAGTCGGTTTGGATTTTGTCAAGGGGTCGGGGGGAAGTTTGAAGATTTGCGGGGGGGGAGGATTTCCTCTTGCGCGGTGGATTTTTGGGGATTAGCTCAAAGCGCGCATGGGACCGAGTATCACCGCCAGACAAGTCAGCAACGCCGAAGTGATGGCGAATGCGGTGAAGAGTTCCTTGGACGATGTGATTGGAACGTATCAGGGCCGCAAGATCACAACCGGCGGGAAGAGCCCCTCGGAAGCGGGATTGGACTTGAACGACCCGACGAAATTTTTCGAAGCGGAGGCCGAGGCGCCGGTAAAGTCGCAGAGCAAGCAGGGTGCGGATGCCAAAGCTCAGAAGATGAGGGCGGCTATCGGAAAAATGTTTCCCGAGATGCAGAATTCCGCTGGGCTCCTGCGGTTCGCCGCGCTTTTGCGCCGCATGCAGCGGGAGAACAATTTCAGCGAACTTGGCGAGGAAATGGAAAAGCTTTTCCCCGATCCCTCGGTGCGTTTCGGGGTCATCCAAGCGACGGCTGCCGACCTTGGCGGCGGGGGCGGGGACGATTCCTCCCAGGAGGCCTTGCGCGAGCATTTGCAGGAATGCGGGGCGAAACTGGAGAGGGAGCATGGGCCTGCCATCGCAGCAGGCAACAACATCGCACCGGTTCTCAACGAGCTTGTGCAAAGCCGACCCCAAGATGCCGGCGATGTTCGCGATTTCTACCGTCAATCCGTGCTCGGCTACCAGTCGCCCTCCGCGTCCTACAGATATATCGCCACCCACCTGGGCCAATTCAACGGGCGGCAGGACGCTCCGGGCGTGAGTCCCGTGGCGGACGGGCCGGAATTTGAGAGGCACTTTGCGGGAACGATTGATTTCCTCTCGAGTGCACTGGCAGCTGATCTGGCGTCTACGCGGCCCTCGGGCGAGCCGGCGCAACTCGGGGAGGTCGTCGATGGCTTGCAGCAGGTGCGTTTCCTTGGCAACGCGCACACCACCAGCCGCGATCTTCTGACGAAATTCCACAAATCCACAAACAACTCGGTGCCGGTGGCTCCGTTCCGATTGATGACTGGGATGCTGGATGCGGCCAATGGCGGGCGAGTCTCGGACGCCGACTTCCTTCGCATGGCCTCCGAGTTCAACCTTCCGCCCCTGGAGCCGAGCATCAATTTTCTCACCCAATTCCGCGATGTGGTGCGGAACCTGCCCCCGCGCGCCTATGACAAACCCGAAACCCGCGAGCGTGTTCTTGAAGCCATGCAGAGGGCCATCGACCACGCGATTGATGAAGAGGAGACTGCTCTCGGATGATTAACTCCATCATCAGGGAATTCGGCGAACTTTTGGGCATGGGCGGACTGGAGCTCCCCGCCGAGGGGACTCTGGTGCTGGAGATCGAGCCATCCGACACGCTTTGTCTCGTCTCGCGCGGGGACGAACTTTTTGTGAGCCTCTCACGCTCGCACCAGTATCCGCATACGCCCTCGGCCGCACGGTTGCTGGAGCTGCTGCATTTTGAGAAAATCGAAGGGCAGGGTGTGCGTTGCCGCCGCACGGATTTTGGCAGGACCAATGTTTTGATGGAAACGCTCTGCGTGGACGGCCTCCGTGGCGCTGATGTGCTGGAAGCCCTCGACCGCCTCACAAAACTTCACAACATGGCCGAGGCTGTATAGTTTCGGCTCTGTATGGCCACCGTCACCAACTCCACCGGCGCACTCGATTTCCGCACGGGAATCGAAAAGGTCTCCTACGCTGCCAGCGGCCAGAGCGCACCGACGCTGCCGTTGAACCGCCCCTCGATGAGCGAGCAGGCCGTGCCGAGCAAGTTGGCCGGGCTTTTTCAGGACCAGGCGGTGGATTTATTTCTTACCGACTCGCTTAAGCCCCGTGAGATGACCTCCAGCCTCATTGGAGCCGCTTCCTACAGTCAGCATCTGGACAATCTCAGCGGGCGTTTGCGCGATCTGCGGGCCGGATATCCGCGCCGCGACGAGGCCTTCCAGTCGGGCCTCGCCCTGCTTCAGGAAGACTGCGAAAACCTTCAACTCCTCGAGGCTCTCCGGCGGGTCATGATCGGCGGCTGATTCAAGAAATGGCTGCCACCAACGCGATGCCGATCCAGACGGTGAGGGAGACCCTCCATCTCCTCGGCTACCTGAACGCCCGCTATGGCCGCCCCGAGCGTGCCATCGGCTATTTCGAGCTGATGACCGTGGTGGATGCCATGAACCCCACCGCTTGGCGCACACTTGCCACGATCCAGTTGGCTCTTGAGAGAAATCCCGAGGCCGCCGCCAGTGCCACGAAGGCTCTGGAACTCGGATTGCCGGCCGATGAGGAACCGCTCTGTCACTTGGTCAAGGCCATCTCCGCCCGCCGTCTGGGGAACACTTCTGAAAGCGATGCCGAGGCTCAGGCGTTTCTCAAATCCCGCCGGGTGGAGGGAGGGGGACTTTGATGGAAGCCTTCTTGATGCGGTTGCAGAATTTCGCCTTCGCCTCGCGGCGATACGGGGACATCTACATTGCCACGATTATTGTTTGCGTCATTGCTCTGATGATTGTGCCGATCCCGCCGTTCGTCCTGGACACACTCATCGCATTGAACCTCGGGATTTCCTGCGTCTTGCTCTTCATGTCGCTTTACATGAAGAGCGCCCTGGCTTTCTCGACCTTTCCCAGCCTGCTTCTCGTCACGACGCTCTTCCGATTGTCGCTGAACATCACCACCACGCGCATGATTCTGGTGGAGGGCTACGCGGGCGAGATCATTTACACGTTCGGCAACTTTGTGGTGGCGGGAAATTTCATCGTGGGCGTGGTGATTTTTCTCATCATTCTTCTCGTCCAATTTATCGTCATAACAAAAGGCGCCGAGCGCGTGGCCGAGGTCGCGGCGAGGTTCACTCTCGACGCCATGCCCGGCAAGCAGATGAGCATCGATGCCGACCTGCGCGCCGGCAATATGACTGTCAAAGACGCGCAAACCCGCCGCGGTGTCATCGAGAAGGAAAGCCAACTTTTCGGCGCGATGGATGGCGCCATGAAGTTCGTCAAGGGAGACGCCATCTCCTCTCTCATTATTACGGCGATTAATATCATCGCCGGCATCGCCATCGGCGTCGCCCAGCGAGGCATGCCCATCGATAAGGCCGTCACCACCTACTCGATTCTCACGATCGGCGACGGTTTGATTTCGCAGATTCCCGCTCTTCTGATCTCCATTTGCGCGGCCATGATCATTACCCGGGCTGGCAGCGAGGAGAGCAGCGGTCTTGGCGGCGACATTGTGGAGCAGGTTTTTGCCGCCCCAAAGGCCCTCATCATTGGCGGCATCGTGGTTTTTGTGATGGGCCTCATACCTGGCTTCCCGAAGCTTCAGTTCTTCGTTCTCGCAGCAATTATCCTAGCGCTCGGGTATGCTCTGCAGCGCACGGCGCAGAAAGCCAAGGGCCGAAGACGCACCGAGCGGCTCCACGCCGGGTCCGACGGAGCGAAGCAAGGCGCCTCGGCCCCCCCATCCGAACAAGACGACGACGAGGACAGCACCACCGAGTTCTCGATCACCGTTCCCATCATGCTGGAGGTGGATGCCGCCGTGCAGGAGCATGTCACCGCCGAGAGGCTGAATTCCGAGTTGGTGCAGGTGCGCAAGGCCCTCTACCTCGACCTCGGCGTGCCATTCCCCGGCATTTACCTGCGCTTCAATCAGAATCTCCACTCCGGCAAATACCAGATCATGCTTCAAGAGGTGCCGATGTCCGACGGGGTCATCCGGCCCGGCACCCTCTATGTGCGCGAGACCGAGGAGAACTTGTCGCTCTTCGGAATCCCGTTCGAACCTGTCGAGAAGCCACCGGACCGCCGTGCGGCCTTCTGGGTGCCTCTTGCCTCGCAGGCCCGCTTGGTGGAGGCCGGCATTGCTTTTATGGAGCAGCCTAAGCTCTTGAGCTTCCACATCTCGCTCGTCCTGCGCCGTTACGCGTCGGATTTCATGGGCCTGCAGGAGACCAAGGGCTTGCTCACCCGCATGGAGGCCGAGTTTGGCGAGTTGGTGCGCGAGGTGCAGCGAGTCATCCCTCCCCAGCGCATTGCCGAGGTGCTCCAGCGCCTCGTGCAGGAGGACATCTCGGTCCGCAACCTCCGCCTTATTTTCCAGGCCCTCATCGAGTGGGCGCCCAAGGAAAAGGACACCCTTGTGCTCTCCGAGTATGTTCGTATCGCCCTGCGCCGTTTCATCAGCTACAAATTCAGCGGCGGGCAGAACATTCTTGTTGTCTATCTACTCGAACCCCAGACCGAAGAGACCATCCGCAAAGCGATCCGCCAGACCTCTGGCGGCAGCTTCCTAGCGCTCGATCCCGCGACATCGAAACGCCTTGTGGACGAGATTAAAGCCAAGGTCGGCGGGGCCCTGCATCGCGAGCGCACCCCGGTGCTCCTGACCTCGATGGATATCCGCCGCTTCCTTCGCAAGCTTGTGGAACTTGAACTTCCCGACCTCCCTGTGCTCTCGCACCAAGAACTTACGGAGGAGATCAACATTCAACCGCTGGGCCGAATCGGTCTCCGATGAGCCGCCCGCCTCCTCCCAGGTCTCCTGCGTTTCGGCCAAGATTTGAAAAAAGAGAAGTATCCGCTTAAAAAAACACCATGGAAAACGAGACCTCATTCAATGCCACGCAACCCTCCCCCCGTTTCAACGCCCTCGTTCGCAGTTTTCTTGCCGAGGCCGGCTATGATGTGACGGGCTTGGAGGAATCCGCCGGAGCCGAAATCTCTGTGGGAGAGCTGACCGCCCGGATTCATCCGCACCCGAATGACGACGCGGTGGTGGTGATCGATATCGAGGCGACCCAACTTGATCCCGACGACGAAGACGGGGATTCAACCCGGTGGCTCCTGATGCATCGCCTCAATGCCGAGGCCCGGTTCACCACGGGATGGTTAATCACCGTCGAGGACGATACCCTGCTTCTCACGCAGTCGTTCCGCATCGCGGATATCGGCCAAGGCACTCTCGGCGACCTCTTGATTGAGGGGGTTGAGCGGGCCGAGTTACTACGTTCTGGATTTCTGACCATGGGGGCCATCGCCACTCCCGGCGCCGGGGGGGGAGAAGAAACGCTTCCTGCGGAAATTTTGATTCAACGCGCCTGAACTTCCCAGAGACCCACCGACCATGCCAATCACGATCCCAGGCACCACCCAAGTTAAACTTGCCCACCTTCCGAGTGCCGAAGGTGCCCGCCAACTGCTCTTCGACGTCTCCAAGAACCTCCAAGGCAAAGCCGGTTCCCTCAAGCTGACCAATACGACCGTTTCCACCCGCGACATGGCCTTCGAGCGCAAAATCGGAAAGCAAAACGATCTCAAATTCCGCAACACCGCAACCTATGTCTCGAACCTCTTCGAGGCCGCCTACCGAGGCGACATCATCGCGCGCTCAGCCACTCCCGAGGACCGTGCGACCAAGGAGCAGCAACTCGACAATCTGATCCAGGAGTTCACCGCCCATGTCGAAGGAAAGGGTTTCAATTTTGGAAAAACCACCATGCGCGACTTCTTTAATCGCGCCGAACAGGAGTTCACCAACGATGCCGAGCGCCTCACCGTCGTCGCCGGGCGCCGCAACCAGACTACGAACGCCTTCGTGGCCCGCCCGCCCGCTCCCGTGGCCCAACAGGACGCCGCAGAGACAATTCCCGAAATCAACAGCCATGGATCCCTTGTGCCCCAGCAGCCCTCCCACGTCGCTGTCAATCCGCAGATCGAGCCGGACATTATCGAGAACCTGCCCGACCTCATAGCGCTGCCAAACCCTCTGGGGCCTTCCCTGCCAGTGGTCATTCCACTCCCGCTCTTCAAGGCCACAAGCGCGCCCACCATGGATCGAGTCATCGAGGAGAGCACCAGCCAGCAACTCGTCAACCTCAAGAAACTCGGGGCAGGGGGCATGGGGGATGTTTACAAAATCAAGGACGCCGGAGGAAACGACTTCATCCTCAAAGTCGAAAAGAAAGACGGGAGCCGCAGCGAGGAATCGCTCCGGAAGGGAGAGGTCGTGGCAGTTTACCTCAACAGCGCAAACGGCAGGAACATTCCCGGCTTCGTCCGACCTACGGATTTGTATGTCATGACGAGAACCAAAGTTCCTCACTCGTCGACCCTCACCAACAAAAACTTTCACCACATTCCACTCGACAACCTTGCCGCGGCCAAAAACCACCTTCGGGAACTCCATCGCAACAACGACGTGGTGAGGGTGGTGGGCTCGATCATGCCCCTCGCCAAGGGCCAGAGCCTCGACAAAATCGATCTCAAGGCGCCAAGCCAGGCCGGCCACCGCAAGGAGATCGGGCAGCAGATGCTTCGCACGATGGAAATGCACAACAAGCGAGGATTTGTTGACCGCGATTACAAGCCCGCCAATGGCATGTATGATACAGCCACGAGGCTCTACACCAAGATCGACAACGGCCTGATGGTGAAACTCAGCAGCAACCCCGCGAAGAACGTCTTTGCCTCCGGGGAAAGCGGCACCCGTATTTATCTGGCCCCCCAGAAGCTGCAGGGAAAGGCCTATGGCCCCGAAGTCGATCTTTACGAGGGGGCCATGGGACTCATGGAAATCAAGTATGGGCCTGACTTCCTACGAGCCGCATCGGAACGCTCCAAAGGCCAAGAGTTCGAAGCCTACCGCGCACGTCATCCCGAGCAAACCTATCTCTTCTCGCTCATGACTTGGGCGGGGAGGCGGGGCCACGATGTCAAAACCATACTCGCGCACCTCAAAAGCAACGATCCGGAGACCAAGCTCTACGAGCGACTTTTTGAAGTCTCCCTGAATGCGAAACACTCCACCGACAAATCCGGCGGGCGCAACACCGTCTACGCCGAGTATTTCAAAGGCCTCGATGCGGTGCTGCAGGATCCGTGGTTGGCCGGTGCGGGGGGGAATGCCTCCCCCGTTGCAGCGGCTCCCGGGCGGCCGACCTTCCCACAGCGGGCTCCCGTCGCTCCCCAGCTCTCCTTCGCTCCCGGTGTCGTCGCAGTGAGTCCCCGCGCGGGCTCGCCCGAGAGCTCCTTTATCATAGGCGAGGACCCGGCTCTTTTCGGCTTTGCCAAGTTGACCTTCTTGATCGCGGGTGCGGATGATGTCGTGAGCACCCATGGCAAGCTGGCTTTTGAGATCAATCTTCTCAAGGACGCGCCGGACGCCACCACGAAGTTGGTGCAAGGGGAACTCCAGAGGATTCACTCGGGCCAAACGCGGATCACCGATTTCCTCGGAGTCCTCAACAACACTCTCAAAACAGACTGCACTGTCGAGCCAGCTCCCCCTGGAGAAACCCCCAAATTCACCATGGGATCCCTCAAAGGAGCGCTGCAGCCATTTCTCACTCCCAAAACCTTTGAGCGCCTCGCGCAGGCCGGCCTCCCTGTTTGGCAGGACTTCCTCTCGACGTTGTCCGCCCCAGGCCTCGACGAAATACAATTCCGGGTTGATATCCGCCAGAGCGGCCATGTCACCATCGAAGGCACGCGCACCGCACGCCCTAGCGCCCTTCGGAACCAAGGTGTCGTGGAGCCCCTCGATGCCCAGCAAAGCTCGGTGCAGCAGCGGTTCGCCCTCGACCTGGAGTTCCAAGCCCGCCCCGATGGCACCCTCGATCTCAATGCCACCCTGCGTTCCCTCGAGGTCAAGGCCGTATTGGTGGGCCGCCACAAGTGAACGCCACATCCCGACTCGCCCGCCAGTCCCGCCACATGATCCTTCGCCTTCCCACCACCCCAGCCCCTCGGCCGTATTGGATTGAAATGAAGACTTGTGCCGTTTTCCTCTCCGCTCTGCTATTCGTTGTCAGTCCGCTCCGAGCCTCCGACGACCCCGCCATGCTCCGCGTCCTTGCCTACGACCGCTCGATCCCGCGCGAGGTGTGTTTGGATTTTACCAATAAAACTGGCATCGCCCTTGATATCACGACCGCGATCTCGAGTTCTGAAGCTGCGGATTTCCTCTATCGAAAAAAAGCCCCCTTCGATCTGTTGATCGTCTCCAACGATGTTGTCCAATCGAAGCGCGATCGCGAGGAATTGCTTCCGCTGGATCGAAAAAAAATCCCCGCCTTTGCAAAAGTGAACTCCGCGTGGTGCAAAGCGGCAGGGGATCCCCAAGGCAATTTCCGCTTGCCGTTCGATGTCGCCTCCATGGGCCTTTTGGTCGATCGACGCGTCGCCCAACCCCAGGTGAGGGGATACATGGATGCTTTCCGCAAACCCCGCCCCGGCGGCGTCGCCGTGCTGGTTGACCAGAGGGACTTTCTTGCTGCCGCTCTGCTTTCGCTCGGCGCCTCGGTCAACGAACTCAGCACCCCAAACCTCCGCGCGGCAGGCGTCCTCCTGCAAAGCTGGCTGCGCAACACCGCCCCGGCTTCGAAGGAAATCTGGACCAAGGGCCATTCCGATACCTTCAATGCCCTCCGGGCGGCCCTTGTCGAGGGACGCCATGGCGCCGCCCTCCTCTACAGCGGCGATGCCATATCGCTCATGACCGAGTTTCCCGACCGCTACGAGTGGGTCGACCCCGCCGAAGGCAGCCTGAAATACATGACCGTCTTTGCGATTCCCAAACAATCCGCGCGCCCCGAGGCCGCTTATAAGCTCATGGACTTTCTCCTCCAGCCCGAAGTCGCAAGCCAGATTATCGTGGCCCCTGGCTTTGGCATTCCTCTCAATGCTCCGTGGTCGAAAATCCCGCTGAACTTTCATGGCAACCCCGGTGAGTTGAAAGCCGCCGAATTGATGGATTTCTTCTCCGTGCAAAAAGACATCACCTCAGAACCCCGACAGGAATTGGAAGATTTCTTCCGATCCCTGCCCGCTCCCACGGCATCCCCCGCGCCGCGACCATGAATCAACCACCGAGGACTCGGAGAATACGGATGGGAAGAAAGTGCTGAAAATTAAAAAACTTCCGAAATGTAGCGCGGGCGCCCCGCTGCGGATTTGCTTCACTGGCAACCGAGACGCCATCTCTACGATCTGCCTCCGACGGTCAGACTCCGATTCTTAAAACTCCAATCCCCATGCCCGCTGGAAACCAGCCTTCGACTCTCATCGAAGTTCCGACTCCCCATCAAGTTGCGGAGCGGATTCTCACACTCCGCGGGGCTCAGGTCCTGCTCGATCGCGATTTGGCTGTGTTTTTTGAGTTCAAGCCCATCCGCCTCCGCGAGCAGGTGAAAAGGAATGCCAACCGCTTTCCCCCGGACTTCATCTTTCAGCTTACCCGCAGCGAGGTCCACGAGCTGGTATCGCAAAATACGATACCTTCCTCGCGCCACTTGGGAGGCTGCCCCTGCGCTCCGCGCCACCGCACAAGCCACCGCACAAGCCACCGCACAAGCCACCGCACAAGCCACCGCACAAGCCACCGCACAAGCCACCGCACAAGTCGTTCTGTATTGCCAAACACCCCAGGCCGCGCGGGAAATTATGGTGCATCTTGGCTTGAGTCATTGGAAGACATTTCAAACCAATTACCTGAAACCCTTACTGGAAGCCGGAGCTATTGAGCGCACCATCCCGAATAAGCCAAGGAGCCCACTTCAAAAATATCGACTCTCAAATATCTCTCTCAACTGGATTAAAACCCTAAAAGCATGAATGTAAAACTGAAATGCGAGTTCCGTGCCTATCCGAGCAATCCGTGATCAAACCCTGCTTCGCTACAAACTGAAAAACTTCCGCGGTGTCCTTTAACTCGCTCATTCCCACTCACTCGCCCTTCGGGCCAACCTTTGGTTGTTCTTTCTCGCATCCACCCGGATGCTCGATTGTGGTTAAGACCGCATCTCTTTAAATCTTAAATGGCGCCCAAACCCAAAAAATCCACGATCCAAGTTCAAGGTAGAGAAATCACGATTCTCAATATCAAAGGGGATGACTTCATCTCCCTCACTGATATGCTCAAAGCAAAGGATGGTGATTTTTTCATTTCCGATTGGCTCCGCAACAGAAATACCATCGAGTTTCTCGGAATCTGGGAATCTGTGCACAACCCCGCGTTTAATTATGGCGAATTCGCCACAATTAAAAGCCAAGCCGGTCTCAACAGTTACAAGATCAGTGTCAAAGATTGGGTCGAGAAGACCGGAGCCATCGGCTTGAAAGCTGCCGCAGGTCGTTATGGCGGCACCTATGCGCATAAGGATATTGCATTTGAGTTCGGCATGTGGATCAGCGCCGAGTTCAAGATATACCTCATCAAGGAATTCCAACGCCTCAAGGAAGATGAAAACCGCCGCCTGTCACTCGCTTGGAATCTCAATCGCACTCTCTCCAAGCTGAACTACCGCATCCACACGGACGCCATCAAGACCCACCTCATCCCACCGGAAGTTACTCCCGCTCAAGCCGCAGTCACTTATGCCACCGAGGCAGACCTCTTGAATGTCGCCCTCTTCGGCCTCACAGCCCGCCAGTGGCGCGATACCAATCCTAGCTTGGAAGGCAACATGCGCGAATACGCCAGCGTCGAGCACCTCCTCGTCCTCGCAAACCTCGAAGGCATGAATGCCGAACTCATTCACATGGGCCTTCCCCAGTCCGAGCGCCTCAAGCGACTCAACCAAATCTCCATTCGTCAAATGGAAATCCTGACTTCATCCAGCACAGCGCTGCCTGCCTACGACAACCAATCATCCGCCAAATGATTTCATCCTCCCTACTTCTCTTTTCTTTCCAAGTCCGACGCGCTTGGCGCTCTTTAACCCATTCGCTCCCACCCGGTCGCCCTTCGGGCCAACTTTCGGTTGCTCTTCCTCAAAGGCTCCCCAGCCTTTTCGGTTGTGTCCTTGGTGGTTAAATCCGATTATCCATTTCACTCAACCAGCCATGAAAAAAACCACCAGCCTCCTGTTTGCTGCCGCCGCCGCAGCGCTCCTCACCTCCTGCACCACGCAGCCACGCCCCGTCGCGCCGGGCTATGCTAATGACAGCGACGACTTCGACAACGACATCCCGAAAAACGAAGTCCCTGCGAACGTCCTTGCCGCAGCCAATGCCCAAATCCCCGGCTTTGTCCTCGAGGACGCCAACCTGCAGCAGCGCGGAGCCACCCGCCTCTTCGAACTCCAAGGCCGCGCCAATGACCGCCCCTACGAGCTCGACATCACGGCCGACGGCCGGGTTCTCCACATCGAGCGGGATTGACCCCAATGTCACCACAGCCCATTCACTCACCGGTAGCCTTGGAATCCATTCTCGCGGCATTCGCCGATCTGGTCGGTGTGCCAATCGAGGGTGACTCGCCGAACACGCTCGAGATGGCGTTTGAAAACTTCGCCATCCGCGTCGGCGCCCATCCCTTGAATCCCTCGCTTCTCATGGTGCTTGTCGAGATCGCGCGCCTCGATCTCCACAATCCCGGTGCCTCGGCCGGATTTCTTCTGCACCTCCACCATTTCAACGCCTCCCAGCGCCCGACCGACCGCTGGCTCGCCACGGTGGAGGAGGATGCCAGCGTGTGCCTCTGCGGGGAGTTCACACTGGCTGGTCTCGATGCCACCGCGCTTCACGCGCTCCTTTGTGAGGCGATAGACCTTGCCGAATCCCTCGAGCAAGCCCGCCTCGCCCCTGTTTCCGAAAAAACCAAACCCGAAACCGAAAGCGAATCATGACTATTGGAACCACTTTAGCCCAAGGCGTCTCGAAGGCCGCCGTTTCCATGGACAACCGTCAGGCGCGTGGAGAATCCATCGCCCAAAACATCAAGGATTCCACCTCTCAGGGGCAGGCCGTTGATCTGCTCCAAGGCATGCGAGATGCCTTGCAGACGCGCATGAATAATGGCTCGACCAACCGCAACACGCTCATCCGCCTCGTCCACACAACCAAAACGACGCAGGACATGGCATTCCAAACCCTCGATAAAAAGTGGGGAAATTCGACACGCACCCTCGAGACCAAGGCAGCCCTTCTCGCGGAATTCGAGACCGCTGGGTGGGACACCACTGAACTCCACACATATCTCGACACCATCACCACCCGGCAGGATCGCATTCTTGAGGAGAGAATTTTCACCATCCTCGACAATGCCGCCAACAAAGCGCAGGCCGGGGGGCCCAATATCCGCGTCGATAACGACCAGACAACAAACCCATGGTCCACAGACACTACCGATCAGGCGCCCCAGATCGGCGCGGGCGCCCAAGGCGTTGTCTACCAAATCAAAATTAACGACAACCCGATGGTGGTCAAAATTTTCGACCAGCTCAAGCTACCGCCGCCCGTCCAGCTCGATCCCCAGCAGAATACCCCCCACATCAAACGCGACCTCGAAGTCACTGCCGCCTTCCTCAAATCCCAGGCGAGTTCTGTCATTCAGCCGAAGTATTTCCTCGTGACAGTGACCGCCGACGGTGCGAGCCAGGAACTCTTGGTCAAAGGCGGTAAAGATTTCAAAGAATGGTCGAAAGCCCAACTCTGGGACGGCGAGGCGGGCAGACCCCGCGCGAACCCGCCGCGAATCCAAATAACCGGCCTCGCCATGCCATTGGCCGAGGGCAAGACACTCGACGCCGCCGTAGGAGAAAAACCGGTCAATTTCTCCCAAACAGCCAACTCCGCGTTGAATTCCCTCGTGCAACTCGCCCGCAACGGCTTCGTGCATGGTGACATCAAACCCGCCAATCTCTTTGTTAAAAACCATGGCGATCTCAGCCTCATCGACACAGGCAGCATGGCAAAAATCAGTAAAAACGCAGACGCTCGATTACTTCCACTTCCGAGCGACGCGTTCGATAAGGCCACTCGGCCGACCACACCCCATTTTACTCACCCAGGCTACCCGCCGGATTTCAAAAAAGTCGGCATGGAGCAGGATTTATTTTCCATGGGCGTGACCCTGCTTGAAACAAAGCTCCTCAATATCGCCAAAGCCCTTCGGCCCGATGATGCGGAGGAATTTACCGATGTTGCAAATCAAATTCTGAATACGATCAACGACGAAAATCAATCTCCTGACCAAAGCTCGGCCGCGACGATACGGAATGAAATCCGAACTCAACTCGGTGATCTAAAGTTCAGCCACCCAGAAGTTTTCTCGGACGGGGAGCTTGATTTTTCTGAAAAAGCTCTCAATAAGGCTCTTGACCAAACACAACCTGCCACCAACCGCGAGACTTGGAACGATGTGCTGAGTGGCATTCGGAATTCCATCCCCGCTGACCCCGCCGGTCGTCATCAAGCGCTCGAACGCCTCCGAAGCTTGGGATGCGATAACCCGCGCGCGGCAATGGAGAAATTCAATAATCTGCGCACCGCGATGGGAGCGGTCACAGAGGAGGAAACTAACCTGATCAACCAAAAGTTCTTCGGCGGCGGGAATTCCATTTTTACGGTTTTATATGAAAACCCCGGTCTACTCGATCCGAACCAATCGACGGAAGACCGCCAGACGGCCTTTTTTCAAGCATTCGAACCCTTTCAGGCGATTTCACGGGAGAACAACTTGAGAGAAATCGAATCGCAAGTGGCGGAACTCATTGAATCAGGCCAGATGCATGCAGCCGAACAAGTCCGCACCGCCCTTCAGATCGGAGCGGTAGCCAGCGAGGAGGCCAACAGGAACGATATCGTCAATTCGCTCTCCGATCCGGCGCTCATTGCCTCATTTCAAAAATTTCAAACTGCCGCTTCACAGAACAATTTATCAGCGCAAGACGCGATGGTGGCCATTCGGTCGCGGGGCAATATCCTCACGCTGAACAGCCAGAATATCACGCAGCATCTCAACGATCTTTTTGCCAGCCGTCCGATTCCCTCTATAGCCCTTTCGGACATCAATACCCTCTTCCCTCCTGCAAGCACCTGATTTTCCGCCTGATGAAATTTCAAGAAATCCCGCCTGTTCCCGAGACATTCGAGTTTACCAGCGGCGACCATGTCGTTTTTGTGGATTCGACAGACCCTGCCGCCGTGCGAGTGGAGATCTCTCTGCGTGGCCTCGCTCTTGATGATCTGCCGCACCTTGGCGAAGCCCTGCTTCTCCTCCACCGTCTCAACGCCACCGCCCGACCAATCCACCCCTGGGTGGCCTCGATCGACGAAGACGACATGCTTCTCCTCGCTGCCACAGCCCCCGCGCCAGACCGCCCAGCCCTCATGGCAATCCTCAGCGATGGCCTCGCCCGTGCGCAAGCGCTCGATGCCCTCTGGTCAACCGCTCGCGATGGGAAAAACACACCCGCTGAAAAGCTCCAAGTCTGGACCTCAACACCCAGTCCCCTGCAATTCGCCTAATTCGTTCCAGTAGCGCCCAATCACCCATGCCACACACCACCTTCCACCACCTCCTTGAGGATTTCACCAAGTCCGTCGGGCTCGATATCGAAGTCCCTTCCGCCGAGAATCTTGAGTCTTTCGAATTCACCTACGAGGGCACCCGCTGCGTGGTGCGACCTGCGGGGGATGCAACCCATGTGATTATCGATGCCGATGTCCTGCGTCTCGATACTCTCCCGATCATTCGGCGCTCGCAGGCTTTGCGCCTTCTCCATGGGGTGAACCTCGCCGCGCACGCCACCAACCACTTGGTGGCCATGCTCGATGTGGACGAGGAAATCCGGATATCCAAGAACCTGCTCCTCTCGGGCCTCACTGCCAGCGCGCTGGCCGATGAAATGGTGTCGGCCATCGAGGCCGCACAGAGCCTTGCGCGGAGTTTGCAGATTTTGGGCCGTGCGGAGGAGGCCCCAGCTGGGGAGACGGCGCCGGCGCCCGCTGTGCCATGCCCGCTTCAAATCGCGTAGGAAGCCCCTTTGCCATGCCCGCACCCTCGTTGAATATCAGTTCCGTGGCCGCCAAAAGCGGCAGCCATGCCATCAGCAAAGCCGAGACTACCCCCGTCGATGCGCGCCAGGTCTTGCGCAATATGCGCGCTCAACTCGTGGGCAAGGATGGAACGGTTTCCTCCGGCTACCTTTCGATTAATACCCGAAGGGATGGTCCGGATTGGATGACCAATCTTGCCCAAGTGCCCCCCTCCCTGCACCTCGAAACGCGTGGCCGCCACGAGTGGGGCAGTTGGCACTCCGAAAAAAAAGACGCCGCGAACATCGTCCGGAACCTGATCAAGGAAGGCTACGGCAAGCATCTGGATTCGGATTCCGAGACGGCCTTGCTGGGCCAACTCAACACCTACTTGCAAACCACTGGGCAGCGTCTCGGCACGCACAGTTTCGTCAAGTTGATCGACCGGTTGGAAAAAAACATCGCCGCCTCCGAAGCCGGACCTCAGACCGAGGCGAAGGTAAAGCCCGCTGTGCGCCTGAAGGCTAATTTCAACCTCAGGCTTAAAACAGAAGGCTGCGCGCATCAGGCGAAATCCCAGTTTGTCAAAATCCTCGACGCCGTCCGCCCCGATACGGCCTCGCTCTTCAAGCACATCCTTGCCCCGGGTGTCTCGAAGGCTGGAAATGTCGCTTCCCGCACGCAAGTCATCGGCGATGCCGATGGCAGCATGTGCCGCACGCTCCTCTCCGCTATGAACAGCGGCCACATGGAACTCAAAGAACCCGAACTCCAGCTCCTCGCCGAAGTCATGGATGCCGAAGCCGAAGCCTCGCAGGCCTATGATCAACGAAACGACAAGCCCCTCCTTGCGTTTCAAAAAAATCCCGAGATCTCCGCCAAACTCGACCAAATCGTCGCCAACGCGAACTTCAAGCCCGGACATCACAAGCTCGTCTTCATCGGCGATATCGTCCACGACCGCTTCTGCAACAACAAAGTCGCCATGGACCAACTCATCCGCGGCCTCCACCAACAGGGTGCCGTATTCATCACCGGAAACCACGATGTTTATGATGAAGTGAATCCCGGTAACAACCTCCACCTGGACGGTGAGGCCGTTTTAAACACTTACATCGACGAGGAAATCGCCCGCGGAACAAAAGAAGCCACAGATAAAAACTACAATTTCAACGAGGACGACAAACAACTCGCCGAGGAGGATGCCCTCGCCCGCTTCGGAAACTTCGAAGGCATCAAGCTCCAAAACGGCTTCCACGCAGTCCGCCAACTCGACAAGGCCGCCTCCGATAACTTGCTCCGGGATTGCTTCACCAACGCCCACTTTGATCCTGGGACAAACAATCTTTACACCCACAACGGATTCCAGCACTCCGGAGTCAACGACGTCTACCTCACCGCCTTCGGATTCCTACGGGCCAACAGCGCCGAGGACCTCGCGGAAAAAATGAACGCCTGCGATTTCAACGACAATAATCGCGGTTTTGACGCGCTCGCCAAGGAGGGATTGCCCGATTTCCCGAGCCTCTTTTTCTCTCCCAACAACCTTCGCTCCATCGGAATCCTCTCCGAAGGGGACATCGCCCGCGGAATAACGCCTGCGGATGCGGGAAAGAAATTGAACGACTATGGGATTAGTTACAGAGGGAACATCAACAAAACGGATTTCCGCCCTGCTGATGATCGCATGAAAACCGACCACCTCGGCCCGGCCGGCAAAACCCGGGAGGGGAGGACGGTCACCGTCGTCCACGGCCACAATGCCCAGCACGGCACCGACGGAAATGTGGAAAACCTCAACGCCCGCTCCGCACAGGGCGTCACGCCCATCTCAAAGGTTTATTGACCTCCGTCGGGACAACCTCCGTGGTGCCAAGCGGAGGGAGGATGAAAACAAAGAAATCCACAAATAGTCCATTGCCTTCTGGAACCTCCGGAGCAATGCCGCTTGCCAGCGCCGGTGGCGGGCATTAAATCCAAGTCCACTCGAATGATCCTTCGCATCCTCAACCAGCCTCACACCGGCGCTCAGGCTGAAATCGGCTCGGAGCCGCTCTGTATCGGCTCCGGCATGGATTGCGACATCATTCTCAACGACCCGCTTCTTCAACACGAGCATTGCAAGCTGCGGCGCTCGGCCGAGGGGATTGAGATCGAACTCACCGGCGGAGCCGCGCATCTCGATGGCCAGCTGATGGAGAAAAGCCCCTTCACCGCGCGAGCCGGTCAGGTGCTCACCATCGGCTCGACGCACATGGCGTTCGGCGAAGCGGGAGATGTCTGGGACGCGATCGCCATTCCCCCCATCCATTCGCTTGGCGGAGCAGCGCCGGTGGCCAAGGAAGTCGTTGCCGCCGGGAGCGCCACTTCTCCCTCCCTGGCCCCGAGCCCGGCCCCTCGCAATGCCCCCCGCAGACACACATTCACATGGGCGATCGCCACCGCGGCATCGCTCGGTGTGATTCTCACTCTGGCGTTGTTTTTCTACCGCAGCGAACAGAAGCGCGGCATGGAGAGCATGGCGCGCAGCCAGGGAAATCCGGACGAGTTTTTTTCCGCCAACATGTATAAGACCAACCTCGACAATGAGGCGGCCGACAAGGTCGCGGAGAGGGTCAAGCGCGAGGTCTCCGGCGCCACACTGAGTGGCGGCGAGCGGAACGGGAAGGCGTTCCTTCGAATCTACGTGCGCACCCGCGCCCAGGCCAACGAGGTGCAGAAAATCGTCAACGCCTCACCAATTCCCGTGTTTACCGAGATCGTCAGCTTGGAGGAAATTGAAAAATCCGCCGTGATGATGGCTGGAATGAAGGGATACGATCTTGAGGTGACTTTCGCAAAAGACGGCACCGCCTACTGGTCCGGCTACCTGCCGAAAGCGGAAGATTGGAAAGAGGTGCAAACCCGCATGGAGATTGATCTCCCCTACATCAAGACCAATGTGGTTAGCCTCACCTACGCGGCCGATATCGAGAAGCGGGCCAACGAGCTTTTGGCCGAGGCCAACATCAAGGCACAGCTCGCCTTCAGCGCCCTGCCACGCGAAATCATCATCACCGGCACAATGCCGGAAAACCAAACCGAAGCTTGGAATGATGTCTGCGCAAAGCTCCGCGAGCAATTTGGTGGCATGCTGACCCTCACCGACACTGTGGGATCGGGAAAACCAGTGGTCGTCTCTGAGAACCCATTCCATTCTCCGATCGCAGGCGTCACACTCGGAGCGATCCCATCCGTGGTGCTTGTCGACGGTCAGCGAATTTACAAGGGGGCGGTTCTGAAGGATGGTTCGGTGTTGCATGCGATCACCGAGAAGAATCTCATCCTCAAGGGACCGAAGGGCTCGCTCTCGATTCCAATCCAAGCGAACAGTCTCAACGGAAATGCAAGCGCGCAGTAATAGAAATTTCGCCAACTCAATTATTTTTGACAAGCCACCCGTGCCCTCCTAAAATACGATGATGCAGTTTCCCAGTCCAGTATTACCCCAGTGGACAGAACTCGGAGAGCAGCTTTCCGGTCCTGACGGGGAATCCAAACGCGAAGAAGTTCTGTCAAGTCTGGAAGCCCTTGAATCCCGTGCCAACTCCTCTCTGCGCTCGCCCGATTGCACCGATCCCGCCCGCGTCGAGGCTTTGATCCGCGCCATCGGCCATGCCCGTGACATCGCCTCCAGTGCCTTCAAGCCTGTCGATCTCTCGGCTCTTTGATTTTCACCCCCCCCAAACCATCAACCAACAATCCAAGTAAAATACCAACATGGCTACTACACCAGGAATCGGCGGCGGAAACAGCATCGGCTACGATCAACTCTTCAACCAGAAAACCGAAGAAACAGGAAGAACGCTGAACGAAACCATCAGTGATCGCTTCAAAGATGTGAACTCTGCCTTGGCCGATGTCCAAAAGAATCCTGGAGATCCAGGCAAGTTGATGGCGCTCCAAGTGGCCATGAATGCCCTGCAACAGGTCATGTCTACCACGACCCAGTTGATCAACAGCTTGAAAACCATGACCGAGGGGATCAATCGCAACATCTAACCGGTCGCCCACAACCTCATGACCGTTTCCTTCGCCTCAATTCCTGTCCCTGGATTTTCCATCCAGAGCGTTGCGGACACCTTTACGAACTCGGTCACTCAGACCGCAAACAACCTGCAAGCCTCCATCAATGCAGTGACTCCCGGCGATCCGCAATCGGTCTTGAATGTGCAGCTCCAGATGGCGCAATACACGCTCACCCTATCGACCGTGTCGCAGTCTATCAACGCCCTCACGACGATTTCTCGACAAGTCACGCAATCGATCGGCCAAGCTTGAGTTTTTTCGCCTTCCGCGCCTTTCCAAAGATATGACATTGGCTTCGATTCCCAGCGTGAACGCATCTCCTTCGTCTCTTTTTCCGTTGGAAAAAGACATGCGGGTTCTTTTCTACGAGTTGGGCGTTGTCGGGGTGAACAACTTGTTTGGCTACGAAGCGTTGCTGCTTTTTACCGAATTGCAGCAAGCGGAACCCGAGGCGCCCTACCCTCTCGTTGGCCTTGGTTTGCTGGCGATGGCAACAGGCGACGCCCATGGAGCCAAGCAGCATTTCAACAACCCCATTGTGTTGGAGAGTCCTCTTGCTCCGTATGCCCAAGGCTATCTCGCAATGACCTACAAGCTCATCGGAAACTCAGGCGGGTTTCAAGAAGCCTCCGAAGCCGCCAAGGCGGCATCGAATGAGGAACTCTATAAGGCCTTGGCCGAGATCGAAAATGCGGTCATCGACCTTTCTTAGCGATAAGTAACTCTACCCACCAAACACCCATGACCATCGATTCCATCAACGCTGTCGGATCAACTCCTGCAGCCCAGTCCATGGCGGTTGGAAATCCCCAAACGCGTGAGGTTTCGGATGCCGAGGCAGCCGACTTTCAAAAAGCTGCGGAGGCAGGCCCTGCGATGATCGACTACAGCAGCATCACAATGGAGCAGTTTATGGAGCAATTTAACAAGGGTATCTTGCTCAACGGGATTTCGCAAGCCGCCAATGACCGTGAGGAGTTGAGGAAAGCCATGGAGGAGCAAAACTAAGGCCCCTCATGGCTTCTGTCGATCCTATCTCCGCCCTCCTTGCCCAAGCGGCGCCAGCCCCCATGCCGGTCGGCGCTCCGGACCCCTCGGCTGCAGCGGTCAGTGCATTCCAATCCGCGATGGATGCCCCGTCCGCTGACTCATTGGGCTTGTCCAAGACGATGTTCGGCACCTCGGCCCAAGCCGCGGAGTCGGTGGACACAGTGGCCGCCCCGATGCTCCACATTCCGGGAAATTTTGAATATCTCGCCGGCACAGTTCGCACGTTGGAGTCTGTCCTGCCGACCCTTCCCAACTCCCTTCCATCCCCGGTGGAATTGCTCTCCGCGCAAATGAAGATCAGCGCGATCCAGCTCGAATGGCAATTCATCGCCAAGGCCACAGGCACCGCCGTGCAGGGCATCCAATCGTTGGTGAACTCACAGGTCTAATTTTTCTATGGAACCCGAGACTTTCGATCTCGCCGCGATGGAGCGCTCGAACAAGGTCAGTTGGATGCGCTTCAGCGCCGAGTGTGACAGGTTGCAATCCCTTCTCGCCTCGAGAAACCTCTCGATCGACGACCTTGGCGCGCTGCTCTTGAAGCTCGACCCGACCGCCATGGCCCAAGTTGGTCAAATCACCAGCAGCCTCCGCGAAACCCTCACCATGCGTGAGAAGGGCCGGGAGTATTTTCAAGCAGCCTCAGCCGAGGCCGGTCAGCTCATGCCCTCCCGCCTGCGCCGCCTCAACCGCGTCTAATCACAGAAATGTCCAGCATCACAGCAGATTACAGCACCCGCGTTCCAGGCGACTACAAAATCGCAAACCCAACGCCACGCACTGAGGCCGAGGTCAAAGCAAAGATCATCGAGGTTCAAACAGAAAACCTCAAAGCCATCGAGAACGGCTTGGATCAAAACTCGGCAGGTCGGGGCGACAAAGTCAAAATCCAGGTTCCTGCCGACGCCAATGGGAATCCGATCTACAGACCCAGCGCCCAAGATTGGGAAAATGCCACCAAGACCGACAGCTTCGCCACAGTCGAAGATACTCCTTCAGGCCTTGCGACCCGATTTTACGGGCTCGATCTGGTTGATCTCGGCGATTCCTCCGACAACCTCATCTCCAACAAGGCGTTTTTGCAGGAACTCCAAGACGCCCTCGGCAAGGGAATCACTTTTCCTACGACCGAGGCCATCCCTCGCTCGGAGGTCGGCGATGTGGCTCGAGCCTTTCAGGCCAGACAAAGCGCTCTCCGTGCCTTGGAACGCGGCATGGGAAATCCCAACGCCGGAGTGATGGATCCCCCTCGGGAGCGCGTGGAGATCAAGGTTCCCGCCGACGCCAAAGGCAATCCCATCAAAAATCCCAGCACCCGGGATTGGATCGATGCCCAGAAAAACAACCGCTGGGCGACCGTTGCAGACAAACCAGCCAATCTCGCCTCCGATTACTATGGGGTGAAGATCGACATGGCCAATTGGCGCGATTCCTACAAAGACAACAAGGCTGCCTTTAGGCAAGCTTCCCAAGAGGGAATCCAGAGTTTTGATAGCTACATCCGGCAAGCCAATGGCCAATTCTCCATCGGTGCGGTGATCGATATCCCCGACGCCGGTAAAATCCTTGCGGAGGTCTTCAAAGTTCTCGGGCCAGCTTACAATGACCAGCTCCTCAAAGCGAACGATCTCAAGGAACAGATGGATTCCCTCAGGAAAAAAAACGACGCGCTCCAAAAACTCGAGAACAGCATCTCCGGCGGCAACACTGCCGGCGGTTCTGTTGTGGATGACTTCGATGTTCCGACTAAGCGCTATGTCTATGATAGCGATGGCAAAAAGGTGCTTGACTCCAACGGAGAACCAAAGACGGAAGCCGTTGGCACCCCGCCCTCCGACCAAGACTGGGCCCGCGCGGCCGAGTGGAAGTCGGTGAAGGAACTCAATGGCGGAAATGCTCTCAAGGGCACTGTTGTCGCGGAGAAATATTTCGGTTTCAAACTCTCCAGTTTGACCAAGGGCACAGATGTCCACAACATCAATCTTTCGAACAATATCCAAAAAATCGGCAACGCCCGCACCGCAGTCCAATCTGAGATGTCCAAACTCAGCGGTCAATTCGACTTCTACATGGGCAACGCCCAAACAAACCTCCAAAACGCCAACAAAATCATCTCGAACGTCAACGACATGATGATGGGAATCGCCAGAGGCATTTAACTTTACCGCTTAAAATCCATGACCCAAGACATCCCGACACCACCCACCGACGATCAAATCCTGCAAGCAATCCAGGATGTGATGAAAGGCAAACCGGTCTACGAAGTGGCCGGTTGGACGACCGAGCAAATCAACGCGCTCTACTCGAACGCTTACCACCTCTACAAGGCCGGTTCCTACGAGGAGGCGCTAAAGATTTTTCGCCCGTTGCTGGTGATGGATTCCACTGACAACCGGATTTGGATGGGCTTTGCCGCCTGCGCGCAGATGCTCCGCCAGTTCGACGAGGCCCTCAAGGGCTACGGCTACGCCTCGCTCCTTGATCCCGAAAATCCCAAACCCTTCTTCCACGCGATGGAGTGCCACATCGCCCTTAAGAACTATGCAGAGGCAAAAGTTGCTGGCGATTATGTTGTTGGAGTCGCCGCGGGCAAGACGGAGCATGAAAAAATGCTGGCTCGCACGAAGCTACTCCTCAAAGCCATCGAAGCACGACTTTCCTAATCCTCCCCACCCAAGTCCATGTCCTCTATCAACCCGAACTCTCCGCTCACCCCAGATTCTGCCATGCCTGGCGCAAATCCGCATCCGGTTGAGGCTGATGAGGGCGCCGTGAAGGATTTTGAAGAGGCGCTCCTGCAAAATCCCCCTCAGGCGCGATCAGGGAGTCTGTTTGACAGCTACACGGTCGATGATTCTCGATCCGTGTCGCTGTTTGAGAATTTTAAGGTGGATGCAAGGCCTTCCGAACCAATAAAAACGGACGACACAATCGATCTCGACAACTACGCGCCCGAAAACCCGCCCGAACCGCCGAAGCCTGAGGAGAAGAAATCCGATTTCTGGGGCGGTCTCTGGTCTGGCGTGCAAAAAGGCGTCGACTCGGTGAAGGATTTCCTCGCCAAACCCGAGGTCGCGCAGTTTGTGCGTGCCGCCAACATTGTTTTTGCCGGAGCCATGGTTGTCACTGCCGGCGTGTTGATTGCCACGGGAGTCGGTGCCCCCGCCGGCATCGCCGCCCTCGCGCTTGCTGGCGGAGCCGGTCTCGCCATGCAGCTTCCTGCCGTGCATGACAAACTCCAGGCCGGTGTCGTGGCACTCATGGGTCCCGTCCTCGGTCAGGAAAATGCCGAAAAACTCGGGCCCCTCGTCACGCAGGGGCTGATTTCTGGGTTGATGATCGCCATCGTGGCCACGGGTGGCCAAGCTGGGTCGGCCCAAGGCGCGCTCGACGCGACCATCGGTGTTTTCAACTCCATGAAGGATGTCTTCAATGGCATGGCCCAGGTTTACCAAGCCGGCGGTCCTGTATTGGAAATGCTTGGCGTCAATATCGATGCCAAAGCCCTCCAAGATATGGCGGGCGTGTTTGGCATGATGGGGACGATGATGCCCGACCTTTCCACATTCGCCGAAGGACTCGGCGGGACGCTCAAGGATTTCCTTGCCAATCCGGACATGGATGCGTTCAAAAAGTTCCTCTCTACTGTGAAGGATGTTCCCGAAAGCCTCACCAAGCTCATCGACTCGGATTTCCTCAAAGGTGTCGGTTCCCTCCTCGATGGCGGGGAAAAATTCCTAGCCGAACTCCAATCAAACGACCTTTTCAGCAACCTCGCCGGACTCCTTCAACTCGTCAACCAAGGCGCGAACCTCGCCAAAGCCTGATTACTATGACAACTCCCGTCTCCGCCGACCCCAACAAACCTGTTCCATCCCCCCAATCCGCCGCCCCAGCACCAGCCGCCTCGGCAGTTCCCGACATCAAAGACAACCTCACCGTGAGGGAGGGCGTTGTCGTTGATCAGAGCACCGGCAAAACCATCGTGGCCGACGACATCACCGAAGAGGCGCCCTTGCTCGAGACGCCTCAGGATTTCAAGAAAAAGAAAAAAACCGTCAGCGAGGAATCCATCAACTTTTTTGAACTCCTCCTCGCCCAGTCGAAGATCAATCTCGAGACCCGCCAGGACTCCCTCAAGGCCCGCCAAGATGGCCTCAAGAGCATGCAGAAGGCTCAGAAGGACAGTGCCAAGGATATGGATAAAAAAATCGACGAGCAGAACCAGAAACAGTCGAATTCGAGCGCAAAATCCGGTTTTCTCGGCATTTTTAGCAAAGTTTTCACCGCCCTCACTGCGGTCATCGGCGTGGCGATGCTCTTCGTGCCCGGAATGCAAGCCTTCGGCGTGCTCATGCTCGTGGGCGCGGCGGTCTCCGTCGCCACCCAAATCCCCGGCGTCATGGAGGGGTTGGGAAAAATGTTCACCGCCATTCTCACCCCGATCATTGGCAAGGAACTCGCCGAAAAGTGGGGCCCGATCGTCGCCGCAATCTATGTCGCCGTGGTCCAGATCGCCCTCGCGGTAGCGGGCCCGGCGGCCATCGGAAATCTTGCCCAAGGAGCCATGCGCCTCGCGGCAACCGTCCTCAAATATGCCGCAACCGCCGCCGGGACCCTCCAAGGCGGGGTTCAAGGCGGGGTGGGTGTGGCCCTCGGCGCGAACAACATCGACCTCGCCAAAATCACCAAGGCGGTCGAATCCCTCTCCGGCTTGAACGATTTGCTGAACACCCAAGTCCAGCAGGCCATCGACTCCATCAACCAGAACTACAAGCAAATGACCGCAGACCTGCGCCGCGCATCCCAACAAATCGACAGCGTCCCGACCTTCCAAGTTGCCTAACCATTTATCATTCCATGAAAATCGAAACCAACTCGCCTCTGCAAAACATCCCCGGCTCCGACACGGGAATCGGAACACTCACCAGCAACCGCATTCTTGACGATCAAGCCCTCGTCCAAGGCAAAACAGTCACCTCCCGAGCGACTTCTGATCACTCCGGAAAGCCCGAGATTCCAGACCCCGAGAAAACGAACTCGGTAGGGACGACAAGCTACGGAGGTGAACAAGTCATCGATATCCAACAACTGCTCATGTGGATCGCCACCATGGCGGCCGAATACATCAAGCAACAAAACGAACTCCTCAAAACCCGTCAAAAGGCCGTCGAAGGGGGCTTTCAGGCGTCGATGGATGCCGCACAGAAGAACTACGACAAAAACATGACCCAGGCCATCGTGGGCATTGTCGGGGCCTCCGTCAGCCTCGCGGGGGCGGGAATGTCCAGTTTGAATTTGGGCAGTGCCGGGAAAGAACTTAAAGTTCTCGGCAAGGCTCCCAAAGCGACCGACGCCCCCACCACCGGAGTCAACGCCCAGTCGCCTGCGAATATGGATTTGTCGAAGGTCGCACCCAAAGTAGCCGAGGCTCCTGCCACCGGAGTCAACGCCCAGTCGGCTGTGAATTCGGATTTGTCGAAGGTCGCACCCAAAGTAGCCGAGGCTCCCGCAACCGAAATCAACGCCAAACCGGCTGTGAATACGGAAGTGTCAAAATTGAAAATCGATCATCTCACCGCCAAGGGACAAACATGGAACGCGGCCGCCGGAGGCCTTTCCCAAGCCTCCCAAAGCATGGGGGGCACCGTCTCCGCCGGGCAGGAATATGATGCCAAGGCTGATGAGGCGCTGGCCCAACTCATTGCCAAAACGGCAGAAAGCATTACCAGCAACGAGGGAGCCACGCGTCAGATCATCGAAAAATTCGCTAACGACCTCATGGCCATGCTCAAAAACTTCACCGCCTCCTCGGTGCGCTGAGCTTTCTCCGTCTCCCTTGCCCAATGCCGAGTTCCTCACCTCTGGAGTTTTTTTTCAACGCCCTTGCCGTTCCTGCGGAGGAACGTGCGTTGCCGCTCCAGCGGGTGCTCGACACCGGCCATATCGTGGAAATCCGCGCCGAGCGTGGGCGGCATTTCCTCTGCGGCCTCCTGCATGAGCTGCCGGTCGAGCCTCACGATCCTTGGATCGAGTCGTTGCTGGAGGAGCCGTTTCAAGCTGGCGCCAGCGGTTTTCCGGCCTATGAATCGACGACCGGGCGGTTGATCTACTGGAGCGAAATTCTCCCCGCTACCGAACCGGGCGGAGCGCCTAGGCCCGACCTCCCGGCCTTCCTGCGCGAACTCACGGACTTATCCAAAAAGGTCTCGCTTGCGGGTGGGCTATAGAACACTTTCCCAGCGCCGCATGCGTTCCGTCAAATCACAACTTTTCCGGTTTGTTTTTCTTCCAGTGCTCGCTTGGCTTCTTGGCCCGTATGGGGCTCGCGCCGAGGCCGAGGCGGGTATTGCCGCAGCGATTCCTTGGCCTAAAATCCAATACATCATCGTGGCGCAGAACCGCGAGGTCTCGGATGTGCTCTCCGAACTCGCCCAGCAACACGGCGTGCGCTCGGTGGTGAGTCCGAATGTGAAGGGACGCATCAGCGGCCGTTTTGAAAACATCCCTCCCGGTGATCTTCTCTCGCAACTTTCCAGATCGTTCAATCTGGTATGGGTGTTCTCCAACGGCATCCTCTACATCGGAACGCCGGTGGAAGTGCAGACAAGCTTGGTGGCACTTCGCTTCGCCAAGCCGGAGGCCGTGTTGACCTCGCTGGCCAGCTTGGGGATCCTCTCGCCCGGCTCGGCGATCTCCAATGTGGTCGGGACTCCGCTTCTCTCCATCACGGGCCTGCCTGCGTTTGTTGATGTGAATAAATACATTGCCGAGACACTTGACAGTCAGCAGCAATTCCACCAGCAGGGCGAGATGGTCATCGAGGTCTTTCCGCTTAATTACGCCTGGGCCTATGATGTCGTGCTGGGCGGTGGTGAGAGCAACAGCACCGGGGAGGGAGGTTCCTCCGGGGTGATCAAAGGTGTGGCCTCACTTCTCAACGAGCTTGTGAACCAGAACGGACAACTTGGAGGCACGAGCCGTGAGGTTTTCAGCACCTCCGGCAAGCCCCGCCCAATGGTCGGCGCGCTCGGCCCACAGCAAGCCGCAGAGGCTGCGCGCCTTGGCTTCTACACTGGCCCAACTGGACAGCAAGCCCCAGCCCCCACGCAACAAGCCGCCCCCGCGCAGGCGCCCTCGAGCACAGCCCCGTTCCGACCCTCCGACTCCAGCGGCACGCCCGGAGCCCTCTCGACCAACCAAGCCTCGATACTGGCCGACGTGCGCCGCAATGCTGTCGTCATCCGCGATATCCGCGAAAACATGGCGTCCTACTCGCAGGCGATCGCCGAACTCGACGTCCCCGTCCGCGTGATCGAAATCTCCGCCGCCATCGTTGATCTCGCCATCGGCACCACGCGCAGCCTTGGCGTCAATACCCTCGGAATAGGCGTTCCAGGCTACGGAGGCGTCGCAGCCAGCAGCACCGGTCGCACAGATATCCTCATGAATGAGGGCAATATGCTTCGCGATGCCGCCGAGGACGCGGAAATCCTGAACCCCATCCTCTCCCGCTCGGGAGACGCTGCAGCGATCGCCGACGCCCCGAACATTCTTGCCAGCGGCGTCTTCGGCACCACCCAGATCATGGCCTCCATCAACGCTCTGGAACAGGACAACAAGGCCCGCACCCTCTCCCGCCCCACGGTTCTCACGCTCGACAACTTCGGAGCCAGCATCAGCCGCCAAGAGACCTTCTACGTCAACTCCACCGGCCAATACGTCAGCAATCTGTTCAATGTCAGCACCGGCCTCAGCCTCCAAGTCATCCCCCACGTGACCATCGAAAACGCGAAGGAACGCATCTACCTCCAAGTGAAAATCGAGGACGGCAACCTGGGAGCCAGGCAGGTCAGCTCGATCCCAACCGTGCAACAGTCCTCCCTCACCACCCAGGCCATGGTCAAAAAGAATCAAAGCCTTCTCATCGGCGGACTCTTCCTCAAACTCGATAAAAAACAGGCCAGCGGCTACCCTTGGCTCCAACGCGTTCCCGTCCTCGGCTACCTCTTCTCGGTCAAAGGCCGCGTTGATGACATGGTCGAGCGCATTTTTGTCATCACCCCTCGCATCGTGGAGATCGACTCCAAAAACCTAGGCGACTACTCCAAGTATTTTCAACCCGCAACGCTCCAGCAGGAGGCCCTCGATGAGGCGGCTGCGTTTAATCTGCCGGTGGAGGAAATACCGCAACCCGATCCCACGCCCAAGCCGTCCGCCAAAAAGAAAAAATGAGCGCCCAAGACATCTCCGATCTCTCCAAGTTTTCCAACGCCCTGTGCAATTTGCGTTTGGTGGCCAAGCGCCTGATGGTTCTTTTTCTTGCTCTCCTGCTCGTCGCCTGCGGCAAGGAGGATCTCTACACCAATGTCACGGAGAGCGATGCGAACACGATGCTCGGGCTCCTCATCGCACGCGGCATCTCGGCCACCAAGCGGCCAGTGAAAGAAAATCTCTTCGCCGTGGCCGTGCCGAGAGATCAATTCGCGAGCGCGGTGGACGTCTTGAAATGGTATGGAATTCCCAAAGAGACCTTCGACGGGATCGGCGAGATGTTTCCTAAAACCGGTCTCGTTTCCTCTCCCAGCGAGGAGCGGATCCGTTTCATGCACGCCTTGGCGGGAAATATCTCCGAGATGCTCAGCAACATCGATGGCGTTATCACAGCCCGCGTCATCCTCGTGCTGCCGAGCAACGATCCCTACACCAACAAAAACAACCCCGCCTCGGCCTCGGTGTTTCTAAAAATCCGCCCCGGTTTCGACACCACCACACAGATCCCCCAGATCAAACAACTCGTGATGAACAGCGTCGAAGGACTCAACTACGACAAGGTCGCCGTGACGCTCGTGCGCTCGGACGAGGTGGATTTTTTCAACCCCCTCAAAGCCGGCGCGCAGCAGGGCAAAATCTTGGGGATTTCTGTGAATTCGGAGTCGCAAGGCATGCTCCTCGCCATCCTATCCGCCGCGCTCCTCCTTGTGCTGGGCAGTGCCGGGGCGGCTGTGTATTTTTTCCTGAAAATCCGCAAGACTTCCCTCGCTCCTGAAGCGACCTCTGGCACCGATCCACCCGAACCACCAGCGGTTGGTTGAGTGCGGCAACCCGCCTTGATTGCCCATGAGCACCACAAGTAAAGAAGCCTGGCAAAAACTCGCAGAGTCTTGGGTGGGAATCGCTCCGCAGGAACCCCATTTCGAGGCGTGGATGTCGCTCAACCTGCACCCCCCGCTCGAGGGCCATCTCCCGGCGGAGTGGGTCGCTCGAGTGGAGGCCGATCCGCGCGCCGAGTCATTCGCTCGCCGCTACCTGCGCTCGAGTTTCAAATGGGAATCGACTTGGGTGGATTGGATGCCCAACAGCGATGTGGCGGCCCTCGTGCTCGAGCCCAAGGAATCGCTGGAGAGGATCGTCATGCTGGCTGGAGCCGTTTGCTGCCGCGAGTTGATCGCCGTCTCGATCTCCAAGGTCGTTCGCACCGCACTCATCAATGCGCTGGGGGCGGAGGTATTGCAGCGCTTGGCGGCGAGACCCTCGGTGGGCCGGATGTCCCTTCCCCGCGCCGCCGTTCCTCTTGCTTGGGCCTTGAACCCCGCCGACACCCTTCGCCGAGGTGGTCTCCTCTGCATCCGCCTTGCCGTGTCGCCTTTCCCCTCGGGCATGGAATCGCGTCTCGCAGCGATCCTCCCGAACCCTGTGTGGCTGGAACCACTGCCAGAACTTTCCGCAGAAGACCCCAAGGCGGCAATGGAATGCCTTGCCGCTGCGAGGAAACTTGACCGTTCTTTATGAGTTCGCACCTTCTCCGGATCGAAAATGATGTCCCTGCGGTGCTCTCCGGCTCCGTGTTGAAAGCGGCCGATGCCCTCAAGCTGGCGGACGCCGAGCGTGTGCTGGCCGCAGCCAAGGACATCGAGGTTCGCAGCAAGGAAGAAGCTGCCAAGGAAGCGGAACTCCAATGCCAAGAGGGCTACCGCAAGGGACTTCAGGAAGGACTCCTCGAGGCCCGCTTGCACAACCTGGAAACCGTGGCCGCAACCTCCAAGATGATCTCCGGTTTGCACAACCAAATCTGTGATGTGGTGACGACCTGTCTTCGCACCCTGATCAAGGACATGCCTCCAGCCCAGCGCATCGAGCAGGCGGCCACACTCGTTTTGGAATCCGTGAACCTTCAGCAAACCGTCGTCCTGTGCGTCAACCCCGCCGAACTGCGCGGAGCCGTGCCAGTCTCCCAAAAGCTTTCTCATCTCATGTCCGGCGGAGCCCGCGTGGAATGCCGTGGCCGCGAGGATGTGGAGCCGGGCGATTGCTTGCTGGAAACACCCATGGGCATCATCCGCTGTGCCTTGGAAGACCAACTCGCCCTCATCAACAAAGCCCTTCGCAACGCGCAGGAATGAGACGATGACGGCCGCCGAACCCCTTCCAGGCTACTTCCAGCGCCTCCGCTCGGCCGGCGCTGCCGTCGTTCCAAGGCGGCTCTCAGGCCAGATCACCCAAGTCGCCGGCGTCCTCGTAAAGGCCCTCCTTCCCGGAGTCCAAGTCGGCGAACTCTGCGAAGTCTGGCGCCCCGGGGCCAAGGAACCGCAGTTTGCCGAGGTGATTGGTTTTTCGGGCTCCACCGCCCTCCTCATGCCAGTGGGTGATTACGAGGGCCTCTGCTCGAATACCGAAGTGCGCCCGACCGGCACGACACACAAAATCAAGGTCGGCGAGGGACTCCTCGGCCGCGTGCTCGATGGACTCGGCAACTTTCTCGATACCTCCGCCGAGCCGTTCGTGGCGGAAGCCGAATATCCCGTCAACGCCCTGCCGCCAGACCCCCTCTCGCGTGGCCTTGTGGAGCACCCGCTCTCGCTCGGCCTGCGTGCCATCGATGGGCTGCTGACCTGCGGCGAGGGCCAACGCATCGGCATTTTCGCTGCAGCTGGCGGAGGCAAGAGCACCTTGCTCTCCCAGATTTTAAGGAACACCGAGGCCGAGGTCGTCGTTCTCGCTCTCATCGGCGAGCGAGGTCGCGAGGTCCGCGAGTTTTTAGAAATGGTTCTGGATGAGGAATCCCGCAAACGCGCCGTGGTGGTGGTGTCCACCTCCGACCGCCCCGCCATCGAGCGCCTCAAGTCGGCTCATGTCGCCACGACCGTGGCCGAGTATTTCCGCGACAAGGGCAAAAAAGTCCTGCTCATGCTCGACTCGGTGACGCGCTTTGCCCGTGCCCAGCGTTCCATCGGTCTCGCAGCCGGGGAACCGCCCGCCCGCC